>Ga0315286_10001446_pt1 | contig 21478 bp, 30 predicted proteins | sample YL17G10_0_MG_FD_205038 | JGI IMG/M metagenome (GOLD analysis project Ga0315286, IMG submission 205038) | Sediment microbial communities from Yellowstone Lake, YNP, Wyoming, USA - YL17G10_0 | ecosystem: Environmental > Aquatic > Freshwater > Lake > Sediment | place: USA: Wyoming | collected...
CAATATTTTTGAGAGTAAGTGTTGTTTTAGTGTTTAATTTAATAATTTTCATATATCTAATAGATATCTCATACTTATAAACTTTTTGGAGTAATTTAAGAATGATTAATTACGTTCGGAGATACTGTATTCTAAAACATATAATCAATATAGCCAAGATGTTTATTTTAAACAATATAAATCTTTAAAAATAAGGCTAAGCATCGTTTTTCATGGAGCTAGTTGAATTGCTAAAAGATAAAGAAATGATAATGGTTACAGGGAAAGGCGGAACAGGAAAAACAACTTTGTCTGCTGCACTATCCATTTATTTTTCTGATGATAAATCTCCTGTTTTTGTGTTTGATGTTGATCCTGCCCATTCTATGCAGGATAACTTAGGGACAAGTGAGGTTATTAGTAGGGTTCCAGAAAATAGGCCAATCTTACCTTTAAAAAGATTAGATAAAGAAAGAAAGCTAGAGATAATGTTGGTTACCCCTGAAAGAATTATTGAACATTTAGCAAGAGCAAGAGAAGAAAGAGCAAAAAATAGGGCAGAAGGCCTCCAGCCTTATCACGAAGTTTTGCATATGTATAGTGTTGTACAGCAATTGGGAGTTCCAGTTGCAATGAAAGGATTTGTCACATTAAATATACTGGCTTCTGAAGGGAAAAAAGCGAGAGAAGGAGGCGCCAAAATTATTTGCGATATGGAGCCGAGCGGAGGCACTTTAGACTTATTAGACGATGCCACATACGCTGTTGAAAGATTAAAAGGAATGGCAGATTCTAAACTTAAATGGAGCCTTATTGCAAGGGCTGCAGGATGGCCAGACATAGCAAGATTTGCACAAAAAAGTCAGTATCTTCAAGATATAGAACAACATACTGAAACTTTCAGAAAGTTTAATGAATTAATTAAAGATCCAAATAGAACAGCTTTTATCATTACGAGCTCCCCTGAACAAGATGTTTTAAAAGAAACAAGTAGACTAAGATTGCAATTAGAAAATAGGGATTTTTTTGTTTCTGCGATTGTATTTAATAAAGATTATAGCTCTCTTGATGCTACACAATTTAAAGGAACTCTCTTTGAAAGATGGCCAGAATATCATAGAGTTGCAGTTAAAGAGTATATTCATGACGAAGATTTTAAGGGGCCTTATTTTTCTGTTCCTCCCTTGGATATTGGAATAGCTAAAATGCAAAAAGAGAAAATAAGAGGTTTAGAAATCTTTATGGAAAATATCCGTGAATTAAAAGCCGGGAAATATGTGCAGACTTAACTCTTTTTCGTTTTCATCTTTCTTTTTTTGCCTCTTTTTTCACTCTGTCCAAACATCAAAAAAAGAATATTTAATTTTGTTTTTTATTAAATAATCCATAATTTCCTGCAAATTTTCATTTGAAATTAAAAATACACCCCTCCCTAATTTCTTTTCTGCAAGCCCCTTTGAAACATACACTTTCTTTCCTACTTTTTGTTTGTAGCCATAAATTTTCCTCCAGACTTTAATTTTTTTGGCTCTTTCAAGAGCTTTAACATCCAGCAAAAATAATAATTTGTGCTTTAGTTTTTCAGGTTTTCCGTGATATTTTCCATAAAGAACAATTCCACTTGATATAATGCTTCTTTTAAGGTCTTTCCATTCGTTTAGCTTGCCGCATTTTATAGATATTTCATTCTCTATTCCATCAAGCTTGAATTTTTCATATTCTTTTGTTTTTTTATAAAGCTCAAGTAGGTTTTTTATTTTATTTTCATTTTTCTTGTCAGTTTCTATAAAAATATCTATGTCAGATTCTTTATCAAAAGTATTTCTCGCAACACTGCCGAATAGGATAATCGAGCTCACTTCTATTCTATCTAACAAAAAAGATGCAAAACTTAATGCAAGTGAGATTAATTTATTCCTTTCCATTTTTCAATTTTGACTCAATTTTATTAAACATCAAGATGGCTTCTTTTATCTTCTCTTCTGGTTTTGGAGAGCCATAGGTTAAATCTTCACATAAAAGTTCTAGTTTTATCATTTCATTGCAAATTTCTTCTTTGCCCTCGAACTCCGGCAGTTTTTCCATTATTCTTTTTGATTTAAACCACCTATGATTAATCTGCGTTCCAGTGTCTATCACTCCTTTCTTTAACAAGTATGCTGCTAATAAATCAACAATTCCTCTTGAAGCATGCGTTCCAATAACTCTCTGTGAATTCTTCAATCCTTTAATCTTCAAAGCCCAATCAAAAATTGTTTCTCTATGCTCTTTGTAAGATTCTAAATGATTTTCTATTTTCATAAAATCTTATATGTAACTAAGTATATAAAGCTTTCGTTACTTAGTCACATATGTGACTAAGTATGTTAAGGGTATGTGACTTAGTACATAAGAAGTTTCACTTTGCCATTTTTCACTTCTCTTTTTTAATACCTTATCTTCAACTCATGCCTGTTATAATCATCAGAAATTTCTTTTAAGGTTGCAATATCTTCTGCCTTTCTGTCATGCCTTAATGCAGTTATTCTTGGAAATCTTAGAGCAAAGCCAGATTCGTAGGTTGGAGACCTTTGGATGTTTTGATAAATAACTGTCACAACTAATTTTGGCTTAATCTTAACTTCTCTTCCTGATTCTTTTTCAATTATAGGCTTAATTTTATTTGTTAATTCTGTGAAACTTAATCCTAATTCTTCTTTTTCTTTTAAGCCAGAGGCTTTTCCTATCTCTAAGAATTTATTCGTTTTTTTATCTAAGCAAGAAAGAGTAAATGTTGAATATGCTCCTGCTCTTTTTCCTTTTCCATATTCTGCGCCGGTGATAACTAAATCCAGTTCGTTTTCAGCAGGCTTTAATTTTAACATATAACCAACTCTTGCTCCGGGCTTATAAGGGGAATTAAGATTTTTAATCATAACTCCTTCTTGATTATCTTTTAAAGCTTGTTTATAGAATTCTTGCGCTTTTTTTTCATCATCAGTTATTAATTGTTTTGCAATTTGGATATGATATTTATGGTTCGTGACTATTTTTCTTAAAAGTTTTGTTCTTTTTTCAAATGGCTCATTAATCAATGATTCTCCATTATAATATAAAATATCAAAAACATTTATTTCAATTGGAAGTTCTTGTATAAGCTTTTCAATATGGTATTTTCTTTTTATTCTCTGGGAAATATCCTGGAAGGGAGTATATTTTTTTGTTTTTTTATTATATCCCACAGCTTCACTATCTATTATAAATGATTTTGCTTTTACATTCTCTTTAACATATTCAACAACATCTGGAAATTGATTTGTTACATTATCTAATCTTCTTGTGAAAATTGATATTTCTTGATTTTCTTTTTTATTAATCAACATCCTGAAGCCATCGTATTTATATTCTATAGCACAAGGCTTGCCAACTCTTTCAAAACCATCCTCAATTGATTCTGCTTTTAATGCTAGCATAACTTTAATTGGATGCCCAGGGGAAAGCTCTGTTTTTTCTAATTCTTTTATTCCGTTGCAGGCTTTTTCTAAAACTAGGGCAAAGTCAGTTGATTTATCATATGCTTCCTGAACAGCTTCTGTAAATTTTTTTGATTCTTCCTCATTATCTTTGTCAGAAATCTTCTTTTTATCAGATTTCTGAGCACTGTCAAAATCTAAAGATTTTGAAGTATCAAAGCAAGCATCTGCAATTGAATCTCTAATTGTCCCAGAAGCAACACCAATTCTTAAATCTCCTAATAATGTTCTTATTATGTACTTAGCTTCTGTTCCCGAAGCAGAAGTCAGCAATTCAGAAATTAAACCCATTTTTTTATCAACTGTTCCTTTTCCTACTAATTCCGGAAGTTTTTTTAAATTGTCAAGAACCTTTTCTGTTGTTAGTTTATCAGAGAATAGAGTGTTTTGTTTTTTCTTGGACATAATTTCTTCTGAAACTAACCCCAAATCCCCTGTCTTTTTCCATTTTAAAACAATTTCTTTATCTGAAATTCCCGAAGCTTTTGACAATGCCTTAATGCATAATTGTTCTGAAATGCCAAACTCTTTTTCAGAATAATCAGGAAATACTTTTCCCTGAAGCAAGTATACTATTTGTTTATCTTTTTCATACTTTAATTTTTTTAGAAAATCTGCGAGTATCTCGGTTTTCTTAAGTCGAGAGGGATTTTTTTCAAGCTCTTCATACACTTCACAGAGTTCTGAGTATTTCATAGATAGAAGAACTAACAGAAGTATAAAAAGTTAATCCTCTCTTCTAGTGGAGGCTATAGTTAAGTTTCTGTAAAGTCTTACGGGGTGTTTTAATATTTGGAAGTTTTGGATTAAAGTTTCTAAAACATCTCTTACTCTTACTTGTTGGATTACAGGAGAGGAATGTATTGTTTTGTTTATTGCATCTTGAACTCTTGCTTTTTGATAAAAAAGAAATCCTTTTGGAAGATTGTTTACTTCAAACATCTCAATCTTTTTTACTTCGTCATTAATTCTTGGCTTGCCTCCAGCAATAGTTCCTACATACGTATAGACTCTATCCCAAAAAATTGGATGAAATCGAGGTATTTTGATATCATATATTCCTTGATAAGTTAGTGTGCTTGTATAGAATCCTGTTTCTTCTGTGAGTTCTCTGGATGCTGCTTGTTCTAGTTTTTCGCCAGGTTCTATTCCCCCTCCTGGAAGACACCATATAGACAAATCTCGCCTTTTTGTTAGCACAATTTGAGTTCTATCTGGTGTGAATCCAATGCAGCAAACTCCTTCTCTGTATATCATTTTATTCTTCAAAATAGAATTTATCTCTGTATTCTGTTTGGCACGCCCTTATGAAATTGTGGGTATCTGTATGTCCTGCAAACCTGCAAGTTAGTTTTATTCCTGCTGGACGGGCGTTAAACGCTAGGTCAAGCCTTGCAATAAAGTCTCCTATTCTATCTATTATTGTATGATATGCAAGTTCTCCTTTTAATCTTTCTTCAGCTCTCCATTCTGCTTCAGAGCGCGGAGCGTAGAATACATTTGTTTCATTAGCTCCATGGCCTAATCCAAATCCTAAATATAAGAAGTTTCCGAGAAATCTCATCGCGCCTTTTGGAACTATTGTTGGAAAGCTGTGAACTATTCCGGTTTTTCTTGTGAGTCCTTTTGGTACAATGCTTGGCATTGGAACTCCGAGGAAAGCTCTTGCATGAGCAATTGATTTGTATTCTTTTGGTGTCAGAGAAATAGTTACGTCATCTTTAACAACTTCTCCACTAGAAACCTTATATTCTGTTATTGCCCTTATTCGAACATCCTCTCCTCCAATAGGTTCGAGTTTTAGTTTTCCTGTGTCAATAACCTCTTTTAATCTTAAATAAGCTTTTTTAGCTTGTTCTTGTGTTCCTACTTCTTCAATTCTATCGCATAAACCTCTTTCTAAATCTGCAGTATAAATTACAGGCAGATTATTTCTTAAGGCAATTCCAAAATGATGCAATATCCTATAAGATATTTTTGGATATAAATCAACTTTTATTCTTGCGTTGTCAATTCCATAAACCCAGAAAGTTCCTAGAAGATGCTCTAAACTCCTTATTTTTAGTTTAGATTCTGGGGAGCTTAGGACCATTGTTTTAACAAGACTAAGCCTCCAGGAAGGTTTAAGATAATCGTTATCTAACTGAACCTCTTCTTTTCCATCTGTAAAAATAATCCCAGTATCTGATTCAGAAGGGTTGTTGGTTAACCTTATTGAGTTTCCGCCAAAAGGCTCAATTCCAAGCAATTCAATCTTTTTGCTTAATGTATGCTGTCGATATGATTCTTTTTGCATAAGCTTTCAGAGAAGCTTGTTTTTTAAGGATTTGTGCAAAGAAAAATAACAATAAAAGTGTATGTTCTAATAAATAAAAATTTATATACCTTAATTAATTTGATTGAAAATGGGATGTAGATTAGCTATAAGGTTTAATGGGGGGTATGTAGAAGCGAGACCTAATGATGAAACAGATGATTTGCGACCGCCGGCTATAGGAAATGTATTTCCTATTAGTTCATTTGAAGGTTATGGCAGTATTTTGCATGCTGATAGAAATATATCTAATATGCCTAGATATACTTTTATGTTATCTTATTATAGAGAAGTTGTTGCAAGAGGGAATGAAGAAGGTGCAGACTGGGCTGTTGTTGAAAATGGGTTAGGAGAGAGAATAGGCAATTATGGAAAAAATGGTTTGGCCTCAGTAGTTACACTTTTGCGTAACTTATAATCTTTTAACTTTTTTTGGTTGTTGTATAGCGGGGAGTTATTATATATGATTAGTTAAATTATTTCCCCAATCTATCCCACGCTCTTAAACTTGGCCTGACTTTCAAGTTGTGGCTTTTGCTTCTTAAGCCCCTGCTTTTTTTTGCTGCGGATGTCAGTCCTCTGTAAACTCTTCCGCGATTTTCTTTTCTGCATACCCAGTTTATTGTAGAATCATTTTGTATTTCGGACCTTTCAGGGTCTACAAGAATAACTTCAAAAAAGTAATTCATTCCATCTTTTCCTACTTGATAGCTGTTAAGCACTTCTAAATTTGGAAATTTTCTCTGAACTCTCTGTTCTGCAACCCATTGATAACTCATTTTGAGAGTTTTGCGTATTGTCTGTCTTCTGCTTCTTCTTCCTTTTCTTCTGTGTGGGCGTTTTCTTCCGCCTCTCAAAATTTTTACTCTAACAACAACAAAGCCTTTTTTTGCTTTATAGCCAAGAGCTCTTGCCCTATCAAGACGAAGGGGTTTTTCAACTTTAACAATAACATTTTCTCTTCTCCAGGTAAGCATTCTTTCTCTTAATATCTTCTCATCTGGCTTTTTCCACGCCTGCCTTAAATAATAATACATTCCTTTTGCCATTAATTCTCTAAAGAGAAATGGTTTTTAAAGTTATTTGTTTTGCTAAAATTTATAAACACAAAATTACTTACAGACTTAATGAGGCTGTAGCTCAGCCCGGTTAGAGCACCGCTCTGATACTGTAAGGGAACTACGTTCCCTTGACAATCAACCTTCCTTAAGTGAGGGATGATAAAACTTTAGAAAGGCGGGGGTCCACAGTTCAAATCTGTGCAGCCTCATAATCTTTAAAAATGAAGGAAATTATAAAAAAGATTCTTAATAAAAATAAAAAGAAAGATTTTAGTGTTTCTGAGATGATAGAAATAAAACTCCCTGAATCAAAGTCGAATATAATTCAAAAAAATAATGGGATAGTTTATTGTGGAGTTTATTCTGGATTAGCAGGACTTTTTAGAAAAGATACAGAAGAAACAAAAATTTTTGGCAGAGAGTTATGTGATAAAGTAAAGAAGAGGTTTCACAACAAGGGCTTTTTTACAAGCGATGAACTTCCAGCTTATGGTATCTCTACAGAAGAAACCAAACTTATAATAAACAAAACAAATGCAGAAGAAAAAGATTTAATAATGATATTATCTTATAATCAAGAAGAATCAGAAAAAATAAAAGAGTTTATTGAAAAAGAATTTAAAAAGAAGAGTGAATAAGAAATAAAATGAAAAGAGGACAAATTAGAGCTAAAGATTTGCAGATTCAAGACACTAAAACAAGTTTTAAGTTTATTATAATTGTATTGCTGATTATTTTTTTAATTTTATACTTATTTAGCATATTCTTAGATCTTAAGAAACCCGCAATTGAAAATGAAACAGAGAAGGATAATAAAGAAGAATTATTTTTTTCTTCTGATGGCTCAACACGCGTTAAAATGTATCTCCCCGCTGTTGACGAAGAAGGCAACGGAGTAAACACAGTTTTAACAGTAGAAGCTTCTCCTGGAAGCGGAAGAACTTTGACAGATATAGATAATTTATTATTTTGGGCAGACACCCAGCATAGTATAAGGATAGCGAGAAAAGTTGCTGAAAACATAACAGGCAAAGCTGAAGAAAATTATGATATTGTTTATACAATTGAAGCGAATGCAAGTTTAATCGGCGGGCCGAGTGCAGGAGCTGCCCTGGCAGTTGCCACAGTTGCAGCCTTGGAAGGCAGAGAATTAAGAGATGATGTTATGATTACAGGAACCATAAATCATGATGGAAGCATCGGGCCAGTGAGCGCAATTTTGGAAAAAGCAAAAGTAGCTAAAGAAAAAGGCGCCCGAATATTTTTAGTTCCGTTGCTCCAGAGCAGGGATGTTGTTTATGAAACATCAGAGCATTGCGAGGAATTTGGGACAGCTGAAATCTGCACAACAGAAACAAAACCAAAGAAAGTTGATGTTGCAGCAGAAGCCAACATAACTATCAAAGAAGTTGAAACAATCGAAGATGCAATGGGGTATTTTTTTGAGTAGTTATTTTTTGGTGAGTTTCCAGAGTGTTTCGAAAAAGGTTTTAAAAGATTGTGAAATCTCTTTATTATTTATTGATAAGCATGAAGGCTCTTTTCCATATGTGAAAATTAATGTCATGTTTCCCATAATATCTATTGCTGAGGGAGTTAATCCATGCAAAACTTTAATCTCTGTTTTTTTCATTTTTTTAAATGTTTCATAGTAGTCTGTATTTTTATCTGAGAAAATTGCCTTGCAGATAATTTTCTTTTTTATCCTTTCTTTATGCCATCTCTGCCATAAAATGTTGTAAGTTTCTTCTTTAGAGGAGATGATTCCCATAGCCAAAACCTCATCTTTGCTTGTTAGTTCATCTAGAGCTTCAAAAATTGCTGTTTGAATCCCTTTAAATCCTTTATAGAGGTGTGTTTCGTGTTCTTTTTTTCTGGATTTTTGTAAATCAATAAGCAGGGGAATTTCTTTTTTTAATTCCTGCTCTTTTTGTTTTATTTGCTTTTCTTTTTCATCAAGATAATCAAGAATCCTTTTAGGAGAAGATGCCTGAAAATATTTTGTTTTTTCTTTAATAATAAAGCTGGCAAGCCCTTTTTTAATAAGCTTTTCTAATATTTCGTATATTTTGCCGCTAGATATTTGTGCTTCTTCAACAATTTTTCCTGTTGTAGTCTCACCCAGCTTAAGAAGAGTAAGATAAACTTTTATTTCGCCTTTTGTGAGCCCGATTTCTTCAAGCAGTTGTTCATTCATAACTCTTCTAAGAATTTGGTATATATAAACCTTGCTATTTACACCTCACCAAGTGGGAGATAAGTATTAAATAGCTCGAATTATAGTAGTTATTATCAAGTAGTTACATAATAACTGCTTATAACTAAATAAAAACAAATAATAAAAATGAAAACACAAAACAAAATTCAAGGAAATTCAACGATAGTTGAAACTTTCACATTAAAAGAAGAAGTGAAAGGGGGTAAATAAGAAAATGAAAATAGAAGATATGGAAAAAGAAAATCAACTTTATTGTCGATTACTAAAAAATTTTGAGATAGTAAGAAAGGAAAGTGTGTATAGTAATGAAGCAGAAGATGCATATATTTGTTCAATAACTGGGAAGGATTGTGTAGGGAAAGTATTGTATGAAGTAAATAAGGATGGAAGACCTTTTAATAGTAAAAGAGATAAGGTTACTTTTTTTAAGCCTGAAATTGATTTTGAACAAGTTAGATCCAGGTGCCCTGTTAATAATTCCATAGAAAAATTAGTTGAGATGGTTCATAATGGCGAACTTTTTAAGCTGTATAATCATCTTTCAGATGAAGAGTATGAAGCTGAAAAGGCATTTGTTTCACTTCTTGGAGCAGTAGGAGCTGTTTAGATTTTTTAAGAGATTAGTTAACTCTGAATGCAAAAATAATCCAGAAATTTTAGATGGGTGTTTGATGTGTGGAGGATATTGCACAGAGAAGAAGAAATGAAACTCAGTTAATTTACTCTTCCCCCAATTCAAGAATCAGCTTTTCGTCTTCAAGTTTGTATTTTTGATTAAGCTGCTTCGCTTGGTCTTTGATAACAGATAGAATTTAGGACAGATTTTTTTCGATTATTTTTAGAAAGATCTATTATCTTTGTTTTTATTCTTAATTGTTTTTCAAGTCTTCCTATTCCTCTGAGCTCTTTTCTAGTTGTTGACGCCGTAGTATAGACAACATAGTAATGAGATGAGTTGAAATTATCGCTTTCACAGGTTATTGCACTGATAACTAGATATTTTGTTCCGAATTCTCTTAGTTTGATATCTTTTTCAGTCTCGCGCCACCATACCATTTCATTCTTCTCCTAATTCAAGAATCAGCTTTTCATCTTCGAGTTTGTATTTTTGAAGAGGCAGGCTGACAGGAAGAAACTTGAAATAAGCTTTGTCTTTTGAAAATGCCTTGACTTCAATTGAGTTTTCTAATTGCTGGACAATAACATCTTTTTCGCTCTTAACATCTGGCAGTTCAATTTCGTAAATTACCTTGCCAGACAATCTTCTAACTCTGCTTTCTGCTTCTTGGCGCGGCAGCTTTGCAAGCTCTTTTGCTTTTTCCTGGCTTATTTTGGGATTTTCTATTTTAAGTTTTCTCTCTTTCCTTGCATCTCCTTTTATCCCATGCTCCATTTCTTTAAATTCGGGCATATTTCCAAAACTCCTGACTTTTATTACAGGAGTTCCTACTCCGCTTGAAATATTTATGCTTATCCCGCCCTGTTTTACGAAAGGCATTTTCGTTCTGTCAACAGGCATTGTTCTTAGTTTCTCTGGATCTATTTTTCTTCTCTCTTGCCCTATCTCTCTATCTAACTCGCGAAACTGCTTGTCCATTTCTTTCATTAATCTGTTAAAAACCATATTAAAACCAAAAGGAAGCTTGATATCATTTCTTCCAAATACATCAGAATTGCCCAAATCTTTTTTTCCAAGAAAACCATAATCTTTTTGCTCTTTTTCTCTGTCCACAAGAGAAAAGCCGCAATGAGGGCAATAACTAAATTTTTTGCCTAGTTTCTTCCCGCATCTTCCACAAGTTTGTTTTCCAAACATATGAATTTGCAGTAAAACATATTTAAAAGCTTTGTGGATATGTGTTCTCGATTAAACAAATATTTTTATATTAACTAGAATGCGAGGTTTTATGATAATTGAAGTTTTAGCATCTGAACTGCCTGTAGATTCTGATAGATTTGAAAGCAGAGAGGCAACCCATTCAGAAATTTCATATCAACCGAAATGTGATAATTGCCAAACTTTTTCTAGATGCTCTTGTAAGTTAGGCGTTAGAGATACCTCTTCAGCTTGTTCAAACTACTCTCCAAGGGCCATTAAGTAATGCTTAACCCTATAGAAAGATTTTTAATTCGAGTTTTTATTATAATTGGTATACAAAAGAGGAAAAATGGAAGAAGAAAAAGTTGAGAACGCAAAAAGTTCTGAGATAGCTGAGAAATATGGAATTAATTTAAAAAAACTCGAGCAAGAGCAGGAGAAATTAGCTAGGCAGCTTGCAATTAAAGATTCTATTAATTTTTCAACAGCAGAGAGAATTGGAGCAATAGACAACTCTTTTTTTCAGAACAAAATAATTTCTGCCTGTATTGTTCTTTCTCCTGAAATGGAAATCTTAGAACAGGAATATTTTCAAGATAAAATGAAATTTCCGTATATCCCGGGGTTTAGAGCTTATAGAGAGCTGCCGACAATAATAGAAGCATTTAATAAACTTGAGGAAAAGCCAGATTTTGTTTTCATCAGAGGGCACGGAATTGCGCATCCCCGGCTTGGAATAGCGAGCCATTTTTCAATTTCAACAGGAGTTCCTGCAATTGGGATAGCAGACTCTTTGCTTGTAGGAGAGGTTAAAAAAGAGGATATTGTATTGAATGGGAAAAAAGTTGGCAAAGTTTTGCAAGGCAAACCAGGAAGCCGCCCGCTTTATGTCAGCCCAGGAGATTTAATTTCAGTTGAAACAGCTTACGAGATGGCTAAAAAATTTATCGTGCTCCCGCATAAACTCCCAGAACCCCTGCATCTCGCCCACAAATATGCAAAAGATATTAGAAAAGAGCTGTTTGGTTGGTGAGAATTAAATTTATGCCGCAATCAATGCTTCTAAATCTTTGTTTTTTAAGATAATTGTTTTAGGAAGAGTTATTTGGCCAAATTTTAATCTCCCATCTTCATTTGGAATTAGCGCTTGAATTTCTTGGTTATGTCCTCTCATAATAATCATTCCAGATTGAGGATGAATTAATCTTACATCAGAAGATGTAGGCCGGTAAGCTTCTGGATTACTTCTATAGCCTTCTTCTCTTATTTTTCTTAAAGTTTGTTCAAGTATTTCTGCTGATTGTAAGAAATCACCTAGTCGGCCATACCAAGCTAATCTATCTGTATGGCCAAATCTTTCAAAAGAAGGGTCTCCCGTATGATTCCATGAACTAATAGATAATTGTGGTTGGTCTTTATTAACAAAACAAGCAAAAGCATTTAATGCTCTGTTAAACATGCTCGAAAATATTTGATATATATCTTCTTTTGGAGTAAAACTATTAGTAACCTTTACATTAGGAGAATTTCCATAAAAATACCTATTTTCAACTCCTGCTGGCATATTTTGAATACCTGGAATAAAATGTCTTTGAATTGGGGTCCACCAGTTTCCCATTCTCCTTTTAGTCCAAGACCTACCAGAAACAACTTCAAATTGAACTTGATTAAAATATGCAAAAACTCTTTCCTGACTTTTTGGTAAATCAGGCGATAAAAGAGATAAAGCATTTATTATAGCAGGAGTATTAAAAAAATAAGCAGGACTCAGTGCTTCTAAATTATTTGGCAGAGTTCTACTAAGAAAGTTTCTTGTTTGTTGTTCTGAAAAGTTTGTTCTTCCCATTACATCGTAACTTTCTTGGCTTTCACTCATAGAAATAAAGGTCGCATTAAGTTTATAAGAATTATTGTGGTATAATAGGCACTATTTTATTTAGCAAAACTCCTCGACAAAATATTTTGCTGTTAACTCTTCTCCGAGAGCGCGTTTTATCATTTTATCCCATTTGTATCTCGCAGAGGGCTTGAAAACATTTTTTATTAAAAACTCTCCAACCTGTTTTTTCCCTGAGTAATCTGTTTCTTTATTTAACTTTAAGAGATTTATAATATGATTGTGCAGTTGAGATGCAAGCAGCTTTCCTAAGACATAATTATGATAATAGACCGGCGCTGAAACAAGATGTATTTTTGATGCCCAATCTGGCTCGTCTCTTGAAAAGTCTATAAGCTGAAATTTTTTAACTAAACTCCACCATAATTTATTGAGGTTTTGTTCTGGATTCTCATATAATTCCTGCTCAAAATAAAACATAACTAAAGCCCATCTTATGAAAACCAATTCTTCTAATTCTAACATTTTTTTAATGTCTTCAAAAAGTTCTTCTGCTGGCTTTTCATCTCCATAGTGTTTAATAAACTCCGCATTTCTGGATTTTCTGTCAAAAAGCAAAGCTATTGCTTCTGTTGTGAAAGTATGTGCTTCTGATCTTAAAATAAAAGGTAAAGAGAAATCTAAATGTTTGTTGTAAATAGCATGCCCTAATTCATGCAAAGTAGTTCCCATCCAGTGTTCATCATTTCTCGTGTTTTGGACTATTCTTACATCATTTTCTCGGTTCATATCCATGCAGCATGCGTGCTGGTATTTTCCTTTTTTCTCATATAAGTCGCTTTTTTTGAGAACATCAGAAACATCTATGCCTACGCTATCATAATATTTTTTTGCTTTTTCAATCACATCTTTTTTATAGAAATTATCTAGTTTTACTTTATAAATTTCAGGGCCTTCCTGGAAAAACCTGTCATGATAATGCCAGGGTTTCATTTCTTCTGGCTTTATCTTGTATCTTTTTGCAAGGAAAGAATCTATTTCTTGTTTTAATTTTTTAAATGGTTTGTCAGTGGAATTTTCAAGCTCTTTAAAAAGTTTTATCAGTTCTTCTTTACTTTGCTCGCTGAGTTCTATTTTTAGCCCATAGTAATTATTAAAGCCAAGCTGCTTAGCAAGCTTGTTTCTTAGTTTTATTATCTCTAGAACTTCTTTCTCAGCAACTTTTCCTATTTGTTTTCCAGCTTCCCAGGCCTGTTTTAGTTTTTCAGAATCTGTTTCATTTCTCAGTATTTCTCTTATGTCGTTGTCCGTATACTCTTTATTATTAATTTTTGCTCGGTAAGTGTTGAATTTTTTCTCTATTTCTGCGGATTTTTTTACTATCTCTTGTATTAACTGCAGGCCGCCCTGAGAGCCAAGATAGGATAAATATAAAATATCTAATTCTCTTTTAATGACTTCATTTTCAATTTTTTGTTTTTGAAACTCTTTTACTTTTTCAAAATTTTCCTTATTATTAAAGAATTTTTCCATTTCTAAAGCAGCAAGTTCATATTTTTTATATTTCTCTTCATCACCAGAAAGAATAGCACCCCAATAAGCAAGCTGAATCTTTTTATATAAAACAGCTATTTTCTCATTTTGTTCTTTTAGGAATTCCTGAATCTGCATATATACGCTATTACAATAATGTTTAAAAACTTTAGTGCCACAAAGAAAACATGGAAAAAGAGAAAGTTGCTATGCTCGCTGCTTCCTGGAAGGTTATTAATTATATAAATAACAAACCAGACGCAGATACAGAAGAAATAATGAGGTATATACTAAAAGAGGAAAAGGTTCTCAAAAAAGAAGAAAAAATTAAGGCGGTTGCAGCTGCAAACCGCGCTATAAATTATAAAAGGAGTTTAAAAGTAAGTGATAAGGCAATTATACAGAGGATTATGAATGAGCTTAATGATATTCTTGAAGAAATAGAGAAAAGCGAAGCGTGAGTAAGTGCTCCTTCTTATAATGGATCTATTTTACGTCCACCAAATAGAAAGATTTATAAATATGGTAGACGTATAAGTATCATACAGAAAATTATTTAGACTAATTTTCTGTCTGTTCAAAATTAAACTAAAACCTGATAATTTTACACATGGCATATACTGAAATAAAAGAGAAAAATAGAAGAAAGTATTATTATAGAGTTAAGTCTATTAAGCAGAATAAAAAAGTAGGTAAAGAAAGGGTGTATTTGGGAGTAAATCTAAGCAAGAAAGACTTGAAGAAAAAGGAAAAAGACGCTGATAAAAAATTAAATGTATTTAGTGTTATATTATCTAGTGGAGATAAGGGGCTCTTAGAAAAGATTAAAAAAGATTTCTCAAAAGAGCCAAAGGAAAATTACGACAATAGATATGAAGCTTTTTGTTCTCTTTTTACTTATGATTCTACAGGAATTGAAGGAAATACCTTGACGTTATCAGAAACCTCTCATCTTTTGTTTGGAGGGATAGCCCCTAAAAGTAAATCTTTAAGAGAAATTAATGAAATTATAAACCATAAAAAAGCACTTGATTATATACTAAGTTACAAAGGAGATATAAATAAGGAGTTCATACTAAGACTGCACGAATTAGTTGTTATTAATACATTGAGGGAAGAGCTAATTTCTCAAATAGGAAAATTTAGAAGAGTTCAGGTATTTATTGGAAGATCTATCCCTCCAAAAGCTCAGGATGTGCCGAAACAAATAGCCAGCTTATTAAGATGGCACTCAATTAATAAAAATAAGCTTCACCCAATAATTTTAGCTGCTTATTTTCATACAGAATTTGAAAGGATTCATCCTTTTGTTGATGGAAATGGGAGGGTTGGAAGATTGTTGATGAATTTTATTTTGTATAAGAATAATTATCCTATGATAAACATTCCTAAAAAAAACAGATTTAAGTATTATGGAGTTCTGCAGAATGCCCAATACAAAGGGAATTTAGAAGGATTTGTTAGATTTTTAATAAGCATTTTAAAAAAAGATAAATTGAGATTTTAATTTAAACTACAAGAGAAGTAGGATGCGCCTATGCCACATTTTAAGGCAAATAAGCCTCGTCATGATGCTTGTATCTTTCAATTATTATTGTTTTTGTTGCTTCATTTATGGAATAAAAAAGAACAAAACTTCCTATGTGAATTCTTCTAAAATTTTGCAATGGCTTTTTAAGAGGTTTAAAATGATAAGGATTTTCCCTTATTTCAAGAATTTTTTTATTAATATACTCAAAAGAAACTTTATCTTTTTTAAATAGTTTTCTAAATATTCTGTCGACAGCTTCTCTTAGCTCAAGATTGTACATTTTACCTCTTTATTTATAATGCTCATAGAAGTCTTTTACTTTTATAGTTTTCTCTTTTTGTGCTTCAAGTAGTTCTTTTATAAATTCTGGCCTGAGTTCTGGTTCAAGCACCTCTTGCCCATAAATAGTTATAACTAGATTAATCGCATCGCTTTTATCTTTTAATGCCTCTTTAGCTTTCACTATATTTAGAATTCTATTTGCATCTTCGCTTATATCAACTATTGCTTTTACCATTTTATACAATGTTAATTTAATATTAATATGACGTTAATATAGGCTTATAAAGCTTTCGGTTAACATAAATGCGCCAGCCGGGACTTTCATGAGCCGAGATTTTCTCTCCGAAGTCTCTTTCCGCAAAAAGCAAAGCTTTTTGGGGCACAGAAAATCTTTGATTTTCTTGTGTTTAAAGAGAGCTCTTTTGAACCCGGGTCGTTGCCTTTTTCCTTATTTTGTGCATTTAAAGGAAGTTGACTGCTTCAAGAATCAAGGATTCTTGATAGCCCCGAAAATCAAAGATTTTCGCGGTCAAGGAACCTTGGTTCCTTACAATGGGAAGGCAACATACTAACCACTATACTACCGGCGCTTATTATATACAGATTAGTTAGGTTTTTATATATTCTTTTTCTTGAGTATATATGGCAAAAAACAAGTTTTATGTAACAACTGCGATAGACTATGTAAATGCAGAGCCGCATATAGGACATACATATCAGAAAATCATAGCAGATGTTCTCGCAAGATGGCATAGAGTTAATGGCGAGAAAGTATTTTATTTAACAGGGACAGACGAGCACGGACAGAAAATAGCAAGAAGCGCAGAAGCGCAAGGCTTGACAGAGAAGCAGTTTGTTGATAAAATGGCTAAAAAGTTCCAAGAGGCATGGGACAAACTAAATGTAAAATATGACAAATTTATAAGAACAACTGATAAGGATCATGAAAAATTTGTTCAGGATTTTGTTAAAAAAATAAAAAATGATATTTACAAAGGAGAGTATGAGGGATTATACTGCTTTGGTTGCGAAAGATATTATACTGAAAAAGATTTGGTAAATGGGGAGTGTCCATATCATCCTGGGAAAAAACTGGAAAAAATAAAAGAAGAAACCTATTATTTTAAATTAAGCAAGTATCAGAAACAATTGTTAAAGTTGTATGAAGACAAGGTTTTTGTTTTGCCAGAGGAAAGGAGAAATGAAATAAAGAACAGAGTTCAAGAAGGGTTGCAGGATTTAAGCATAACAAGAACTAATTTTAAGTGGGGAATTCCTTTTCCTTTAGATAAAGAGCATGTTGTTTATGTTTGGTTTGATGCTTTGCTAAGCTATTTAACAGGGGCTGGGAAGAATCAAGAATTTTGGCCTGCTGATGTACATTTATTGGGAAAGGATAATGGATGGTTTCATGCTGTTATCTGGCCTGCAATGTTAGCGGCGGCAGGATATAAACAGCCAAAAACTATTTTTGTTCATGGGTTTCTAACTTTCAATGGGCAAAAAATTTCAAAGTCATTAGGAAATGTTATCTCTCCAATTTATTTAGCAGAGAAATATAGAGTTGATAGTATCAGATATTTTTTATGCAGAAATTTTGTTTTCGGCGAAGATGGGGATTTCAGCGAAAAGACATTAGTTGAGAGGCATAATAATGAACTTGCAAACAAGCTAGGCAATCTCATCAGCAGAGTTGCAGCTTTAGCTGAGCAAAATGGCTTGCAAAAGACAGCAAACAAGTTACTAAGCAAATTAAAACTTAAAGAAATTGAAAAACATATTGAAAATTATGAGCTTGACAAAGCTTTGAATTTAGTTTTTGGGTTTATTGATGCTTGCAATCTATATGTCCAGGAAAAAAAGCCGTGGGAAACTCATGACAAAAAAATACTTTACGAGTTAGCAGACAGCATAAAAGCAATTGCTATTTTGCTTTGGCCATTTATGCCTGAAACCTGCGAGAAAATTGCGAAGCAATTTTCTTTTAAAATCGCGTTTTCAGAAATTAAAAAGCCTTTAAAAATATCGCAGATAAAAAAGGGCGAAATTTTGTTCAAGAAGATTTGATAATGCAGCTAACACAAAAAGAAAAAGCTAACAGAAAACTTTAAATCCTAATGAAGAGTGGAGTTAACATGGCAAAAAATGTTGAAGGGCTAAGAGAGAGATTTTTGAAGATATATGCGGATGTGCCTTTGAATATGAGAAAAGAAATAGTCCTTGTTATAGATAAAGAGCCGATAACATGGAATGTTGCGTATATAGAGGTATCAAACAACACTGAAAAATCAAAAAAGATATTAAAACTTTTAATGGAGTTAAAGATAATATGAGCGAAGAAAAACAAGAGACAAGCGAGGAGATAAAAGAGCTTGTTATTGCAAGGCTTGATGCAATTCCCTCAAACAAAAAAATTTCTATTGGGAACTATGGAGAGTTTACAAAAGAGGAACTAATAGAGGGTGTGAAATTTGGTTCAGAAGTTGGTAAAAAGATTATTGAAGTGGAATTAGAATTTTTGAGGGCATTTAAACAAGGGATAGTAAAATGAGTTTTACTTACCTTATTACCCGGCCAGAACATGATGATACTACCCATTACCTATCTAATTGGAGTAAAGAAACAATAAAGCTTGCTGAAGAACGAGGCGGAAAGGTTTTAGATTTACATGGAGAAAGAGCAAATAAAAGTGAATTTGAGAGCAAGATGAAGAAATTTTCCCCGAACATAGTAATGCTCAACGGGCATGGAAATATAGATTTAGTAATGGGGCACCAAAATCAGATACTTCTTAAAGCAGGGCTTAATGAGGACTTGTTGAACTCTAAGATAGTTTATGCTTTATCTTGCAAATCTGCGAAAGTTCTTGGCCCTAAAAGTATCCAAGCAGGAACTTTAAGCTATACAGGTTATGAAGATGATTTTATCTTTGTTTACGAGCCTGAGCTTTTCAGTAGGCCTTTATTGGATAAAACAGCAGGATTATTTTTGGACCCATCAAATACATTTATTGAGTCTTTGATTAAGGGGAATAGTGTTAGAGAATCATTTGAAAGGTCAGTAAATGTTCTCAAGAAGAATTTTAACAAAGCATTATCTACTTTAGAAAGTGACCCAACTACTGCAAGATTCTTGTGGTGGAATTTGAGAAATTTTAGAGCTCATGGAAATTTAGATGTTTCTATCGAGTAATCGCAGAAGAAATAAAAATGTCAGACGAAATAAACTTTTCAGATGTCAGAAATGCTCGTAAACTTCGCATTTCTGAACAGCCAGAAAACATAAATAAAACACAAGTGAGTTTTCTGGACTGGAGCAAGCTTGACATAAGAGCGGGCAAGATTTTGAAAGTCGAGGATATAGAAGGAGCTGACAAGCTGTATAAGTTAGAGGTTGATATTGGAGATGAGAAAAGAATATTAGCAGCAGGAATTAAAAAGTTTTACAGCAAAGAAGAGCTGAAAGGCAGAAAATGCATTGTTTTTTGTAATTTAGAGCCAAAAAAATTAAGAGGAATTGAAAGCAAAGGCATGCTCCTCGCGGCAGTAAATGAAGATGAAAGCAAAGTGATTTTAATTGAGCCTAAGCTTGAAGCTAAAGAAGGAGCTAAAATAGAATTTAAAAATGGTTAACATATTCTCTGAAATTGAAGATGATGTACTTTTTAATGAAAGCATTATGTTTGATGAAAATAAGATAAAAGAATATATTCTTAATTTTGTTGTTAACAGGTTAAACTCAAAACCAGAAAAAGAAAGGCCTTTCTTTTTTGAAGAAATAGTCTATGATTTCTTTGATTACAGAAGAATTGATTTAACAAAAACTAAGAAAACAAGAGATTTAGGGATAGATGGAATAATTAAATTAAAACTCGATATGTTGGGAAATATAAACCTCGGCGTACAGATTAAATATAAATTAATAGACTCTAATGATGTTGATTTATTTTTATCAGCTTTGAAAAATGCTGAGTTGCAATTAGGTGTAATTGTTTGTAAAGATTCTAGAAAATTAGAAAAATATGAACTAAATTCTAAAATAAAAGCTATTTTACTTTCTAAAGGAATTAAAATTAAAGAAAAATTAATAAAAGAGAACATAGACATTAATCCGGTATTTATTCTTAAATTAAATGATATAATCGAAATTGTTGCTTTAGAAATGCGGGCAGTTGTAAGTGCAGTTTATAAACAATGATAAAAATAGAAGAATTTTGGGGAATAGACTTTAGGGTTGGAGAAGTAAAAGGGGTTAGCAATAGCAATATTAAAATAAAATGTAATAATAAAAATTTTAATGTAAATTTAAAGTTAGATGTTAATAAAGGAGAAAAAATAGCAGTTATAATAGAGGGGGATAAATTAATCATTCCTGTTGTAAATGGAAAAATTCCATTAGTTCCAGAAAAAGACATTGAAGTCGGAAGCAAGATAAGATAAGCATCTTTTTCATAACAACAATCTTTTTATATTGCAATTTCTTTTTTTGCAAAAAGATGGAAGAATGCAGATTTTGTGATATTATCAATGGAAAAATTAATGATTATAAGATTTGGGAAAATGACAAATTCCTCGCTTTTCTTGATGTAAATCCTGCTAACGCAGGACATTGCATGCTGATTCCTAAAAAACATATTGATTACTTTTTTGAGCTTGAAGATGAATTATATCATGAGCTTTTTCTTACAGCTAAAAAATTATCCGAACCGCTTAGAAAAGCAATGGGTGCTAAAAGAATTGGAATTGCTGTTGTTGGATTTGATGTTCCTCATGCACACCTTCATTTAATTCCTTTGCACGGCTCAAATGAACTTTTTGATCCTGCAAAGTTTTCTAAGGCAGAACCAGAAGAGCTTAAAAAAGTCCAAACTACATTAATAGAAAGCTTGAAAAATATTTAGTTAAATTGTTTCTTATTTATACTTATTAATGCGCCCTATTTTCTGCTCTTTCTCCTGCAGAATTTAACTCTCGTATTATATATTTATAAACAGACTCTGGCAAGTCTTTTTTTGAAAGAATTGGCAATTTTCCTGTTAATAACATGTTTCCAAGGCCTGAAAATGTTTTGCGTTCTATTGACATCACAGAAAAGATATTATCCCAAAATTCATACATTGAACATTCAAGTTTTCTATTATTATCAGCACAAACTACTGGGCTTTTTAATAATGCATCAGGAGCAGGCCCAAAATAAACACTTTTGTCTTGAATACAAACAGGCTCGTCAGCTAAGAAATGCCCAGAGTTTAAAAGTTTATTGTAGATAACAGTATCTCCGAAACAAAGGACAAACTGAGATGGGCGTAGCCATCTCATTAACAAGAAAAGAACAATGCATGCTCCACCCATAGACCCAAAAATTTCTATAAATGGATTATTCTTCACCTTGT
>Ga0315286_10001447_pt1 | contig 21450 bp, 16 predicted proteins | sample YL17G10_0_MG_FD_205038 | JGI IMG/M metagenome (GOLD analysis project Ga0315286, IMG submission 205038) | Sediment microbial communities from Yellowstone Lake, YNP, Wyoming, USA - YL17G10_0 | ecosystem: Environmental > Aquatic > Freshwater > Lake > Sediment | place: USA: Wyoming | collected...
AAGTTGGGGCGTTCGCCATCGGATCGCTGGCGTTCCTCGCCCTGTACTGCATGGGGCATCCATTCCTGAAGAGCTACGCGTTCACCATCTGGGTCTTCGCCTTCGTCGCCGCCTCGATGTTCTACCCCAAAGGCTTCATGACATGGGCCGGATGGGATTTGGGCAAGCTGATTGTCCCTCTGATTCAGATCATCATGTTCGGCATGGGGACGACCCTGAGCCTGGCGGACTTCACGCGGGTTCTCAAGATGCCTTGGCCGGTCTTCATCGGTTTCTTCCTGCAGTTCACGATCATGCCTCTGGTCGGCTTCATGCTGGCCAAGGTGTTCGGTTTCAGCAATGAAATCGCGGCCGGCGTCGTTTTGATCGGCTGCTGTCCGAGCGGCGTCGCCTCCAATGTGATGGCCTACCTGGCGGGCGGTGACGTGGCGCTGTCGGTGACGATCACCTCGCTCACGACTCTCGCGGCGCCCATCATGACGCCTCTGTGGATGAAGGCCCTGGCCGGTGCGTTCATCAAGGTCGAGTTCCTGAAGATGATGTTCGACATCATCAACATGATCATCGTCCCAATCCTCGCGGGCCTGATCGCCCATCGCATTCTCTACGGCCGGCAGAGAGTCTTCAAGCAGAGCGGAATGCTGGCTCTCATGGCGGCGGTCGGACTCGTGCTGGCTCTCGTCATCGGGGGTTTCGCCCCGGCGACTCTGTTTCACTACGGCAATGCCTCCTTTCAGAAAGGCGGCCTCGTGGTTGGCCTGTTGCTCATCGCGGTCGTGACCTCGGTGAAGCTTGTGGTCAGCGTCTGGCTCCAGGCATCGGACAGATGGATGGACAAGGCCCTGCCCATCGTCTCCATGGCGGCGATCTGCTGCATTATTGCGGTAATCACGGCCCGCTCCCGCAACGACCTCTTGACTGTGGGGCCGTGGCTGATCGGCTCGTCGATGATCCACAATCTTCTGGGTTATCTGATGGCGTACTGGCTCGCCCGGGCGATTCGATTGAAAGAGAGCGCCTGCCGGACCGTGGCGTTCGAGGTCGGTATGCAGAATGGCGGCATGGCGTCCGCACTCGCCATGAACGTGCTCAAGAGTCCACAGGCGGCCTTGGCCTCGGCGATCTTCGGCCCCTGGCAGAATATCTCCGGGTCGATTCTGGCCACGTACTGGCATCGCAAGCCGGTCGAGGCTGCTCGTCCCGGTGGTCTTTCCGCCTCAGAGGGAGGTGCCGCTCAACCAAGTCGCCCAAGAGCGGGGCCATCCCTCTGGGGGCCTATCATCGTCTTATCGCTAGCTGTTCTATCGAGGATAGTAGCGCCCTTGGCTGTGAATTCAGTCAAACCTCGGATGGGCGGTTATGTTGGACTCGCCGAATGGGAGAATCGCCAGACCGCTGTTGAAGGAACGTTCTGGGTGATCACCTTCGTACTACTCGCCATAGGGGTAGTCTGGCTTCTGTACGTGATTGCTCGTCGAATTCCCAAGATGGATACCGCGGAACAACGAGAGCCATCGGAGTTGCGCGGAGGTAAAGACAACGGAGAACGGGACTCTGAGGAGAGATAAGTACTACTAACAGATTCGAATGTTCCAAATCCGAAATTCGAAACGGACCCTGGCCTGGCACCACGTTTCGGTCAATGGGGTTTTGGATTTGTCTCGGAATTCAAATTTCGGATTTCGTGCTTCGAGCTTCCGCTCCCCGGCGGTCTTGGAGAAAGGAGAATTGAATGAATCGGCGTGATTTGATGCAGGCTTTCGGGTGGACGGCGGCGCTCGGGGCTTTGAAGGTCAGCGGCGCTGAATCCGGCGTGGATGCCGGCAAGTACGGGAAAGCGACCAAGGGCCTGCCGCCGCTGAAGATCGAGAAGGTCAAGGCGATTCTCACGGCACCCGGCGGGATTCGCCTTTGCGTGGTGAAGGTCGAGACGAGCGAACCGGGACTGTACGGACTCGGATGCGCCACGTTCCAGCAGCGGTCGCTGCCTGTCGCGACGGCCGTGAACGAATATCTCGCTCCATTCGCAAGAGGCCGGGATGTGGACTGCATCGAGGACATGTGGCAGAACGCCTACACCAGCTCCTATTGGCGCAACGGTCCCGTGTTGAACAACGCATTGTGCGGCCTCGACCAAGCTCTGTGGGACATCAAGGGCAAGCGGGCGAACATGCCGATTTATCAACTGCTCGGGGGCAAATGCCGGTTCGCAGTGCCCTGTTACACGCATTGCGGCGGCAATGACCTCAAGCAGATTGAGGCGAGCGTGAAAGGGGCGATGGAGCGAGGCTTCCGGCATATTCGCATCCAGCGGGGCGGCTACGGCTCGCCGCAACTGTCGAGAAACGCCGATTTCAAAGCGGCCGGCCTCGGGATGCCCCGTGATTCCCTGATGGAGGTCCGGCCCTACATCAAAGGCACGATCGAGATGTTCGAGCACGTCCGCAACACCTGCGGCGACGAGATCGACCTGCTCCACGACATCCACGAGCGAATCCCGCCCATGGACGCGATCAACCTCTGCAAGCAGCTCGAGAAGTATCACCCGTTTTTCGTCGAGGACCCGTTCTCGCCCGAAGACATCGGCTACTTCAAGCAGCTTCGCCAGCAGACCTGCGTCCCCATCGCAATGGGTGAGTTGTTCAACAGCCCGCACGAGTGGGTCGGCCTGATCTCGGAGCGGCTGATCGACTTCATCCGTGTCCACATCTCACAAATAGGCGGCCTGAGCATCGCCCGCAAGATCGCGGCACTCGGCGAGTGGTTCAATGTCCGCAGCGCCTGGCACGGCCCGGGCGACGTCTCGCCGGTCGGCCACGCCGCCAACGCCCATCTGGACCTGGCGATCTGGAATTTCGGCATCCAGGAGAGCGTCACTTTCAACGAAAGAACGCGGGAGGTCTTCCCCGGCTGTCCTACGCTCGAAAAGGGCTACATGTATATCAACGAGGCCCCCGGCTTCGGGGTGGACATCAACGAGGAACTGGCCGCCAAGTATCCGCTGCCCGCCAGCCCCGGCTACTGGGAGCCCGTCCGAAGGCCCGATGGCACCGCCGTGAGGCCGTAGGCCGACACAAGCATGGTTTGTAGCGTTCCGTTATTTCAGGCAGACTCCGTGTGCCCAAGACTTCGGCATTTCCGTCGGCTCCCACATCGATGTTGTTCCTGTCCCGCAGGTTACCACAGATCCGCTCTCGTAGAAGGCCTTTGCAGGCCGGCGGCAAGGGCCTTTTGGCGAAGTGTGTCGCCCAGGGGCGTTGGCGAGTGATGGAAGATCGCCTGTACGATGTTCCCGCAACGGCTCAGGGCGGCCACGGCGTCCGACCATTGCCGCGGGTGCTCCTGCCGGAGAGGGGGGGCTATGTCCAGGCAGATGGCATAGTAGGCGGCGCGCGCCGATTCCTGGTTTGAGGCTGGACGCGTGATGCCTCGCGTGATCTCGTCTTTGAGCCTCTCTTTCAGAGCGGCGGTTTGTTCGTCGGGGCTTCCCATGCGCTGAATGCACTTTGGCTCTTGTGCGTTGATCCGGTAGAAGACTCCGCCGTTTTTGGTCAGCCTTTTGCCGCCTTGCTCGACAATGACCTTCTCCGCCAGGTCGATGAGCCGGTCGGCGAAGCTGGTGATCGTCTCGTCGTTGGGCATGTTCTCGCGGGTGGTGTTCTTGTAGCGGTCCACGATGGGCCAGCCCTGGGCGAGCATCCAGCGATAGCCTTTCATCACGCCGACGATGGTTCCGGCGGTGGCGGCGTTGTTGTCCGCGTCCCAACCGAAGTTGAACGCCGTGACCAACGTCTTGACGAAATCGCCCTGGCCATAGAGCAGGGCGGCAATGGTCGAGCCGGTGTTCAGCTCGTAGCCGTTGCGGTCCCGCATCTCGCCGTTGTGCTTGCTGTACTTCTCCTTCAAGAGCCGTCGGGTCGCTCGCCAGTCGTCGGGGTGCTCTCTGTGCCAGTCGCGCACGTCTTTGATGATCTGGGAGATGGCACTGCCGGGGTCGATGGCCGAGAGACCGTGGTCGAGAAGAGTGTCGGTATCATCCGCGACGAACGCCAGAGCGATCATGGTTGTGAACAACTGCGTGGTCTGGGCGGGCTCACCATCGATGGCAACGCGGGTGTAGTTCAGACCGATCTGTGCGGCCCTTTGGGGCATGGCGGGCGCGATCAGGCCGAAGGTCTCGCAGAGGAATTGGCCGGAGATGTTGAAGTCGGCCCAGGGATTGAAGACCGCCGCCCCGGTCAGCGGCGGATCGATGCCAAGGTCCATCAATTGCCGGGCATACTGGTTCGAGCACCAGATTCGCTTGTTGATCCGCTCCTTCCACAATCGGCTGATCCGCTCCGGCGGCAGGAGCAGGCAATTCTCGTCCTGCATGATCTTGATATAGACCCATTCGAAGTCCGTGTCGTCGTCGGTCCACGCCCCTTGGGGCAGCGAAGGCTTGTACTCGGTGACGTTGCCGGGCTCGGCGATGTACTTCATCTCGTGAGGCAGCCCGTTGAGATTGCCCAGAAGCTGGCCCAGCAGGCCGCCGCGGATCTTGTCCCGCAGCACGTCCGCCGGGATGTCGGCTCGGTGCTGGAGGCGCTTGTTGGCCTCTGAGATCGCCTTGAGCTGATAGCCGCGATCGTTGCCGGCGGTCACATTCCAGGCGGTCTGTCCCTGGTAGTCGAACACCCACAAGGCCGCCAGCGGGACCTTCATATTCTCAATGAGGCTCAGCAGGGCCTGGAACTGTTCAGCCGTCTCGGGGCCCTTGCCCTCGATGCCAAACTCGCCAACGAACAGAGGCTTATTGCATTTCCCGGCTGTCCGGATCGCTCCGGCGAGGCAGTCCCTCGCGGCCTCATACAAGTGGATGCTGAGCGTATCGGCCGGGTCGGGATTATCTGCGGCCAGCATCTCCGCGAACTGCTCGGGCGAGTCCTTCGTCCAGGTGCCTTCGTGCATCTGGTGCCAGGCGGAGGGGCGGGGGATCGAATTGCCCGTGCAGATCATCCGCCGGCGGTCGTGCTTGCGGACCTCCCGGGCGAACTCGCGGAAGGCGGTGCGAACCATCGCGTGCGTGAGGATGTCACGGTCACTGCGGATCGATGGCGTCCCAAGCTGCGGCACGATGCCCGGCAGATGCTCCTTCGCGTTCGGCAGGTCCGCCGCCAGGTTGTACTCGTTGCCGAACTCCCAGCCCCAGATCGTCGGCGAATCCACGTATCGCGTGACAACCTCGCAGGTGTAGGTCCGCATGAACTCGTGCGTCTTGCTGGCGGGATTGCCCCACTGATCGCAGGACTCGCCGACGAGATCGGGCACGGTCGGCATGTACCAGAACAGGCTCGGGATCAGGCCGATGCCGTGTTTCTCGGCCGCGCGGACGACGCCGTCCAGCAATTCGAAATACTTCGCTCTGTTCTCCAGGTACAGCTTCATCTCGGCGGGCCAAAAGCCGGTGCCCATGAATCGGGCGAAGGGAATCCCGTTCTCGGCGAGAACTCGAAACCCGGTATCGTACGACGAATCTTGCGGGTTCTTGAGTGTCCGGGCAAAGGCGTCGAAGTAGTTGACCCCGATGCCACGATACGGCACACCATCTTTGAGCAGTGCCCCGTCCTCCTGAACGGTTAGACCGGGACCGCGCATCGTTCTTGCCAGGGCGCATTGCTTCGTGGATAGTCCGATGCTCGCCACAATAGCGGCCAGCACATACAGCCAACGTGAATTCGTCATATTCTTCGATCTCCTGCCGAGGCTCTTCCATGCGAGTCCGCCGAACGTTGCGGAAATCCTTCGTTGACAGATTCTACCACAATCGTTGAATTACATCCTCCCGCGGCAGGATATATTCGCAGGTGACTCGGCCAGATGTCCAGTGGGAGTGCCCCTGGCCAGTGGGTTCCTAAGCGGCAAGTACAACAAAGAGACGCAATTTCCCGAGACGGACGTCCGGGCCGTGTGGCAGACCCCCCCAGGAGCGGCGGCACATGATCGAGCAGGTCCAATGCAACGCCCGAGCGGCCGACCTGCTGAATGTCGTGGACGATCATCCGCTGGCTGTCGAATAGAATGGAACCTCCCATCCTGTTGTCGGCAGGTCTTCACGACCTGACTTCTTGCCAGGGTTTCCCGAGGGAATCCAGCAGTGGCCGGAAACCCTCGTGGCTTCCGACCATCTGGACGCCGCGCAGAATCCCTCCTGAGCTTGTCGAAGAATCGCCGTTCTCCAAGAGGACGGAGCGATAGACGGTTTCGCCGTCATTCGCGAGGATTCTCTCCTGGAGGTTCTCGCCGGCCGCCGGGCCGACGGATTGGATTTCTACGTCCTTGTGCTTGAACAACAGCGGCGAGACCGGCTCGGGGACGTATGCCGGTGGACGGCCCTGCACGAAGGCGACGGCGTTGTCGGCGGCCCCGCGGCCCTGGGCACTCGCACGGATGACCGTGGCGGTTCGGGTATGGCCGCGCTGCGAGATGTCCCCGCAGGCGAAAACCCCCGGCACGGAGGTCTGCTGGTACTCGTCCACCACAATCCCTCGGTCGGTCTTCAATCCGGCCTGCGCGAACAGGTTGAGATGTCTGGTCGTGCCGACCGTTGTCAGGATCAGATCGCCGGTCAGCTCGCTGCCGTCATCGAGCATGACGTGCAGGCGGCTGTCTTCTTTCAATACGGTCTCCGCACACCGTGTGGTCAGCACGTTGACTCCCGTTTTCTGCAGCCGGCGCGTGAGGACGGCGGCCGCGTTGGGGCCGAGTTGCAGCGACATGAGACGGTCCATCTTCTCCACGATAGTCACATCCAGCCCGGCCTCGCGGGCATACAGAGCCGATTCGACCCCGCTGATGCCGCCGCCGAGAATGAGCAGGTGGCGGGCGCTGCGAAGACGGTCTCGAATCGCCAGGCTCTCCGACACCCCCCAGAGCGGAATGACATCGTTGGGCAAATCGTGGGCAAAGGCAAGCAGGGCAGGGGCGGCCCCCGTCGCAAGGATCAGGGCATCGAACCACTCCTCGCGTCCGCCGGCGGTCACAGCCTTGGCGTCAACGTCAATACGGACCGCCGGAGCGTTCAGCCGCAGCTCGATGCCGTGCTCGGGATACCAGGACTGGGGCCTTAAGTAGATGCCGTCCAGCTCCACCTGGCCGAAGGCCAGAGCCACCACCCGGGGGCGAAAATACGGAAGCACCGATTCTCCCGAATACAGCACCACTTCCGCGCCCCGGCGGCTCGCCTGCCAAGCGGCCTCCACGCCGGCGTGTCCTGCGCCAACAACCCCGATCCGCATGGTTTGTGTCTCCTACTGAACAGGATTGCCGACTGCGGCATACGCAATCCTATCTACCTCTACCCTCCGATATCTGAAAGACAGGAGGAATGCAATAGCCTATCGCAGAATCCCGCGTCTCCGATGGAGGAATGGTGGGATCCAGGCGAGTTTCTTACGCCCGCGTCGCAGGCCGGTTCACCCGTGCCCCTCATTTTGGCAACAGGGCGGTTGACTCCCGTCAGGCAATCGGCGATACTATGGATTCCGAGGTGCAGAGTCATGCAAGCATACGATCCGTTGGACTATGGGAACTTGGCCAGGAGCGTCGTTCAAGCTCTTCTTGGGGGACCGGATGAGCCGCTCGGCCCCTGCGTGAAGTGTTTGAAGGATCTGGCGTCTATGCGATCTACTATCACGGTGATTTCCGTGGATATTCATCTCTTGTGAATGCAGCGGATGCGCCGCCGATTTACGTGGGAAAAGCCGTGCCCTCCGGAGCCCGAAAGGGCGGCAGACGTGTGCTCGGAGGCAAGGAGCTCTATCAGAGACTCAGGGAGCACAGCGAGAGCATCGAACAGGCACAGAACCTCGAGTTGGCGCATTTCACGTGCCGATATCTCGTCGTGGTGCCGGTCTGGATAACCCTGGCGGAACGATTTCTGGTGGAGCATTATCAACCCGTGTGGAATGTCGCGATCGATGGATTCGGCAATGACTTACTTCATTCACCAGACATTGAAACCGTGGTCAAGGAACCACTTCACCAGTTCCGTCGGACTCGCAATTGAGTAACAGTCACGGGTCCGGGCGTCGCCAATCTCGATGCAACCATCAGCCTCATCGCACTCCCAGCCACTATCCGTATAACCGCACCACCAATAGCGAAACCAGATGGTGTCTGGGATACCGATGCCGGGCTCCCCCTCTCGGTACTCGAAGCAGTATTGCGGGTGCAGGCTGGCAATCGGTTTGCCGCGTTCCTGCTGCGCGTCTTCGACAGTTGTGACGTCCTCCGCGTCGATCTCGGCCCAGGCGAGAATCTCCATCAGTTCGTCCGGCATGATGTCCTTGAGCCGGCGATTCCCTTGCCGGACCAGCGCTGGCCCGAGGGCCAGCAATCCGGCCGGATACACCAAGCCAGCCCCGGTCGCCTTGAGAAACATTCTCCTATCCATCAGAACTCCTTTCGTGGTGAGTCAGATATGTCATTGCCCTTGGCAATCACCGTCCCGGTACGGGAAGAGGGGCCATGAGGCGTCCGCACTGGGACATTCTCCATCCCGGCCAGCCGTGGGCCTCGCCGCCAGATCATACGAATAGTTCTTTGGAGAAGCTCGGCATCTTGGCAGTTTGAACGATCTGATTCACCTGATGCAGGGTTTTGTTGAAGTACACTCCGATAAGCCACTGCTCGCCATCGAACTCAGGTGCTACATCAGCGTGTTCAAACTGATTATGACAATTCCCGCAGACAACGACGAGGTTCTTCGGATGATGTCCTCCCCGGGCATCAAGATGGTGAATCTCAAAATAGGGCTCGTTGTTCCTCTTGAGAAACCAGAAGTCACATACTTGACAATGCCCTTGATAAAGGTGCCCAAGTAGCGTTCTTAAACTCGGTGGCGTACTCTCTCGCGATCTGCTCCATTTCCGCGTGGTTAGCGCTCTCTCCACTGACACAGAGGTGGCTATTAGACGGCGGTACTCGTTCAGGGCAACTTTGCCCTTCTCTACGTTCGTCCATTCCGAGAGTCTTACTATCTTTTCTGATGCCTCCCCTTCGCTTGCTGAATTGTCAAGACTGGTTTGCAGTCCCTGGGTTGCAGCTACAAAGTTCATTTCTGGGATTAATCGGTAGATTAAACATTTTTTATCGATGAGTTGAATGACTATCTCATCGCCGCTCTTGAGATTGTTTTCCTCAAACCATTGTCTTACCCCGCCGATTCGGCATTCTTTGGTACTGCTGCGGTAGGGAGAGTAGCGTTTGGATTGGGAGATGGGCGAATCGTTCAGATGAATCTCAATATTGGCGTTGTGGTCTGGGAACCACTCGGCCAGACTGACAGGTATTGCTATCAAACCCTTGTCTATACGGCTCTGCGTTAATCTTACAGTCGCATAGCTGTAGTTAATCTGACTCTTGCTGCGGACAACTTCTCCCTTTTGCTTCATGCCAGGTTACCTCTCTCACGAAAGAGGCTTTCTGCCCATCGATGAAGCGGCTCCTGCCGATTCCGGGTGAATGCCGTGTCGCCAAAGCCCGAGGGAGTACTCTCTGCGACAGGGGCAAGCACTCCCTGAAGGAGTGTCGCCTGTCCTTCTCCCTTGGAAAGGTTGACCGCCTGGTTCTTCCGATTGCCGTTCTGGGACGGATAGATGCGATAGGTGAAGGAATCCAAACGCTCGATCGCAACCACGTCTTCTTCCCGCAACCGATGGGTCTTGAAGAACTCGCGGACCCAGGCACGCTTGCGGAAGAAATTCCTGGGATGTCCGTTGCCGCTACCCGTTGCGATGTCCGTCTGGATCGCGTTCGGCAGGCCTTCCACCAGTAAGGTGAGGTTGCGTCCCGTGCCCTTCTTGACGCTCGATTGGCCGTAACACTCCTCGGGGAAGAGATCGTGATGCCCCGTGATGTAGAGGTGGCGGTTCCGAAGGTTTCCTTCGGTGATGGATATCAGCCTCTTCCTGTTTTCGGCGCCACGGCCCACTTATGAATCCCTTCACTTCAACTCAACTTCGGCTCATTCTACCCGTTGAAGCGAAGAATGTAACCGAAACCTCAAGTCGTCGAAGGTGTCCGCAGGGTGCCCAGAGCGAACGTGCGGCGAGTGCTCCGAACACGGGAGGTGGATCCGGTGCAAAAAGCGGGGCACCGCTCCGGAAAGGTGTTCCCGCAAGCCCCTGGGGGGAACGGATCGCAAAGCGGTGCCCCTATCGTCCATGACAATCATGCCCTGAGAGTCCTGACTCCTTAAGCCAAGTATGACAAAGAAATCCATTCTGTTCTATTGTGCAAACTACGTATTTTTGTGGAATTCTTCATCTCCCTCGCAATTTCCGCCAAGTCGCGTCGCTCCGTAGCCGATGTGCTGGTGGAGACGATGCAATTCTATGGGGGTCCGGCGTTTACTCCAGAGGTTTCCCCGGACCCTCTCTCTATCCGAACGTCCCGAAACCGATGGTGCGGAGAAGAGACGCTGTGCCACCGGCTTCAGGTCCAATCGGTTTGGGCCGCCCACTCGGTTGGAGTGCGTCGTTGCAGCATCCGCGACCGAAAGCAGTTGGGAACTGGAGTGGGAATCAGCGAGGCTCGCATCATGCGGAACGTTGGGGGACTCGCTTCCGGCGTTCCTGCCACAGGGCCCACAGGCTCAGCAGCAGGGCAGTTGCCATCAGGCCGACGACCACGTGCAGAGTCTCGTTCAGTGCCGTCACCTGGATGGACGCCGGGGCGATGGTGGTATCGTCAGAGACTGGGTTGCCGGAATGCGCGGCCACTTGGGCGGCCCACAGAGCCGCCACGACGGCGGTGCCTACGGTCTGTCCCAATGTGCGGGTGAGCGAGAGCAGGCCCGAGGCCACGCCCAGGCGTTCACGCGGGACAGCGCCCATGATGGCGCTATTGTTGGGAGACTGGAAGAAGCCGATGCCAAGCCCGAGGGGGACGAATCGCAGAATGTAGCCGGGGACGCCGGTGTCGATGCGCAGGGTGCTGGCGGCCGCATAACCGACGACCAGGATGCCCAGCCCGATGGCCGCTAACGGACGGGTGCCGAAGCGGTCGGAGAGCGAACCGGCCCAGGGCGCTACGGTTGCCACGGCCGCAGGGACCACCGCAAGCAACAGGCCCGTTGTCAGAGGACTGTATTGCCGCACGTTCTGAAGATAGTAGGGCATCAGCAGAATGGTGCCGGCGCTGGAGATGAAGGCAAGAAAGCCGGTGACAAGGTTGATGCTGAACAGGCGGTTGTGAAACAGTTGGAGGTCGATCATGGGCTGTCGCGTCCTGCTCTCGATGGCCAGGAAGACGGCCAGAAGGGCCGCAAAGACGCCAAAGAGAGCCATCACCGGCATTCTTGCATAACCCCTTGTCTGACCTATGGTTAGGCCCAGCAGCAACGCCAGCAAGGCGACAAATAAGCACGCGGCGCCGGGCAGATCGAATCTCTGCCCGCCCGGCGGCCGGCCGGCGGGGACAAAGCGAAGGGTCATCAAGACGCCAATGATGCCAACGGGCAGGTTGACAAAGAAGATCCAGTGCCAGGAAAGGGCACCGAGGATCAGCCCGCCAATGGTGGGCCCGGCGATGATCCCGACCGAGACGCACAACCCGCCGACGCCGAGTGCTTTGCCTCGCTCGGCCGCCGGAAAGGCCTCCGTGATGATCGCGTTGGCCAAGGCCATGATCATGGCGGCACCGATGGCCTGGAGGACCCGAAAGGCGATCAGCGTGGCGATATGTTGCGACAGTCCGCACAAAACGGAGCCGGCGGTGAATACGACCATTCCGGCGACGTAGATCGGCTTTTTGCCGACCATGTCCGCCAGCCGGCCGATGCCCAGCATCAGGGTAGTCACCGTCACCAGGTACGCCAGGATGACCCATTGGACGAGGGCGAAACTCGTATGCAGGTCGTGCTCCAGGACGGGTAGGGCGATGTTGACAATGCTGGCGTCAATCGTCGCCAGGAAGATGCCAATGGCCACGGCGGCCATGACATACCATTTACGAGGCGATGCAACACTGCTGCAATGTTCCAAAGCTGGCGATCTCCGAAAGGAACGTATTGTAGCCTCGGAGGGGAGATCATGCCACGGTAACTGTCGAGGCCCATATCCAAGACGGCCTCCGTGCGCAGGAGACGGAACCTGCTTCCTCCCGACCCCAGGATGTGGTGTCAGGAAAACGGGGGGTGCTGTTCTGGGTTCTGCCGCACTTATCGAAGCGCGGGGGGCCTTCCCAGCAGCACCCCCCGTCTGTATGGCGAGCGCGGAACAGCCATGTTGATGAAAAAAATCGAAAATCCCAAAACAAACGCGGGGGCATCGCAAGGGAAGCTCAGGTCCGAATAATCTGAGGGGTGTGAACATTTGGGTAAGCTCTTGACATGGCGTCTGCGCCATGTTAAACTGGGTACTTGATAAATCGTTAGGTTGAGTGCAAGGCCGGGGGGCGTTTGTGCGCGTCTGGAACATCGCGGTTTTGCCACCGGCTCTGCGGCAGGGAGGCTCCAGGAGCAGCCATTGGAAAGCCGTCTCAGGGGTCTATGGCTCAAGTATCTCCTCGGACAGGGGGTAGTGACTTCCTGTGAGCGATCCCGGGAAAGGTGGAAGTGGCGTCCATTTGTGCCGATGAAGGGGGATGGAAGGATCAATGTGAGCTCGACGGCCTGCAGCGTTCGCTGGGGGCTTTCATCCGTGTTCGAGTGGGAATCGAGAGGTCAGTTTGTATCGGAAATGAGGGGTGGGATATGACAAGCGTAGTCAGGATGCGTGCGAGGGAGTTCGTTGCTGTTGCGGCGGTCATTGTGATCGCCTCGATTGCCTACGGCGATGGTCCAATCGTCCTCACGAACGGTGTGCCGGTTACCGGACTATCCGGCGCAACCGGCAGCGAGGTCGACTACAAGATCGTGGTGCCGGCCGGCCAGGGCGAGCTGGAAATCCGCATTTCGGGCGGGACCGGGGACTGCGACCTCTATGTCCGGCGAGACGGCCCGCCGACATATAATGGATATGACTATCGGCCGTTTCTGATGGGCAACAACGAGACAGTCACGATCGCCAACCCAGCCGCCGGGAACTGGTACATCATGCTTCGCGCCCGTAACGCGTACAGCGGTGTCACCCTCGTGGCCAGCTACGAGCCTGCCGTGCCGACGATGCTGGCCAATGGTGTGCCCGACGACGGCATCTCCGGCGGCAAAGATACGGAGCGGCTCTACGCCATCGATGTCCCGGCCGGCCAAATGAGCCTGGACGTGGATACGTGGGGCGGTTCTGGCGATGTCGATCTGTATGTCAAACGCGGATCTGCCCCGGGCCTGTTCGATTTCGATGGCCGCTCGTTCAGTGGCGATACGAGCGAGTCGGTGAATATCGGCAGTCCTGCGGCGGGGCGGTGGTACATCATGCTTCACGCCTCCGGCCACTATCAGGATGTGACGCTCCGTGCCGCGTATGGAAGCAGCGGGCCGGCGGCGAGGCTCGAAAATGGAGTGCCGGTCACCGGCCTATCCGGCTCCCTCGGCAGTGAAACCTGCTATACGATCTATGTGCCCCGCGGCCAGGACGCGATCGATTTCGAGATCTCCGGCGGCACCGGGAATTGCGACATGTACATCAAGAGAGGAGCCAAGCCCACGACGTCCGACTACGACTTCCGGCCGTCCGGCTCCGGGAACAACGAAAGCATCGCCATCGGGTCCCCGAACAGCGGACAATGGTACGTTCTTCTGGTGGGCGCCCAGGCGTACAGCGGCGTGACTCTCACGGTGCGTTACTGGGCCACGGACAAACCCGTGGAGGACGTTACGCGGCTGACCCCGGGCGTTCCCGTTACGGACATTGCCGGTAAGGCGGGTAGCCAGCGGTTCTTCAGCATCGAGGTGCCGAAGGATGTCAAGACGCTGGAAATCAAGATGTCCGGCGGCACCGGCGACGCCGATCTGTACGTCAGGAAGGGCTCGCTCCCGACGACGTCGGAGTATGATTTCCGGCCGTACCTCACGGGCAACAATGAGCAGGTGACCATCACGAAGTCGCTGGAGGGCGTCTGGTACATCATGATCCGAGGCTACCAGGCCTTCTCCGGCGTGAGCCTCGTCGCCACGTTCGACGGCTCCACCCCCGACGGTGTAACCGTCCTGCTCAACGGCGTGGCGGTTACCGGCCTGGCCGGCGGACCCGCCAGCGAGAAGTTCTTCAAGATCGAGGTGCCGGCCGGCCAGACCAAGCTCGAAGTCGCGATGTCGGGCGGCACGGGCGACGCGGACCTCTACGTACGCGTCGGCGCCAAGCCGACGACCAAGGAATGGGATTTCCGGCCCTTCGTGATCGGCAACAAAGAGACGGTCACCATTGATGATCCGAAGGCCGGAACATACTACATCATGATCCGCGGTTACATGGCGTACACCGGTGTGACGCTGAAGGCAACCCATGGACCCGTGTCGGCGGAGCAGGTCAAAGCCCTTGAGAGCTGTGTGCCCGTGACCGACCTGTCGGGCGCCCAGGATAGCGAGCTGTTCTTCAAGATCGATGTCCCCAAGGACCAGGATCATCTCAAGATCGGCATCTCCGGCGGCACGGGCGACGCCGACCTCTACGTCAAGAAGGGCGAGAAGCCGACGGCCAAGAGTTTTGACTATCATCCCGGCCTCCACGGCAACGACGAGGTGGTGGAGATCCAAAACCCTGCCGCCACTACCTGGTACATCATGGTGCGGGGATACCAGGCCTATGCGGGCGTGACCTTGCAGGCGTGTTTCAAGGACACAACGAAGGAAGATTGCGCCGACTGCGTAATCTTCTTTCCGGCCAATTGAATGGACTTGGACCGGTCAGCGCGGCCGCACAGCCGCGCTGACCGGATCCAGTGGAATCGAGCGAATCCGGACACTTGGTCTGGCTCGCTCAATCACGAATCGCAGTCCACAAGGGATCGAACGGTCGCCAGATCGACCCGTTCGAGAGAATCGCACACGCAATCCGACGCGGAAAGCTCCTCCTTCAGCACCGTATTGGTCACGGCGATGCAGCGGGTGCCCGCTGCTTTGGCCGCCTGCACGCCGCTGGGAGCATCCTCAAACACAACACACCGCCCCGGCACGAGATCCATCCGCTTGGCGGCCGTCAGGAACAGCTCCGGGTCGGGCTTTTTCTTCCTGACCTCGCTGCCGCTGACGTAGGCCATCCGGTGGTAGGGCACCCCGGCGGATTCCAGGATCGCCCGAGACAACTCGCGGCTCGCCGAGGTCGCGATGGCCAGCCGGAAATCGGGATGGTCCAGCGCCGCCTGAATCAGCTTCAGCACGCCCGGAAACGCCGGCAACGGCTCTTCCTGGAGCGCCTCGATCAGATACCGCTCGCGCACCTGGGCGGCGGTCTTCGCCTGTTCGTCCGTCAGCTCCAGGCCGTGGGCTCTGGCCCCAGCTTTGACATACGCCTCGGCCCCCCGGCCGATCCCCGCCGCGAAATCCTCGGCCGAGACGCCTTCCACGCCGAACAGGTCCTTCAAGACCCGAATCGTGACCCGAGCATTCAGCGGCTCCGTATCCGCAATCAGGCCGTCCACATCGAAAATCAGACCGTACAAACCAGCCATAGTCTCCCATCACGCGGGTCACATTGCTGTGCGGCGAATCGCCACACAGAGCCTTGTCGGTGTGCGCGTCACGTCCTGCCGCTTGACGGGTCATCCTGCAAGCGGCTTGAGTGCGTAAACCCGACCGAATCGTGCGGCCGTCTCCACATCTCCCCGACGTAGCGCCTCCCGCACATCATCGAGCTTATAGGCGTCCTCCAGCGACAGGTAAGGAGCCCAACCCTCTTCCGATTGAAGGAGGTCTACCTGCACTTCTGCCACGAATTGGCCTTCGTGAACGTATTTGGTATGGCGATGTTTCTTCACGATACTCTCCTGAGTAAATCATCCGACCACAACGCAGGATCGGGGCGAGAAGCCGTCACAAGAACTGCCGGCGAATTCTTTCCCTTGGGTATTCCCCATACCGCATGGACCGGGTTGCCATCGCGACCACGCTCAAGCACTAATACGCAGGGCCCTTTCGCATAGTCCGGGTAGTCTTCGACAACGACGGCTGCTCCAATGCCTGCAATCAGATCGCGAATGAAGATACCATCTTCAACCAACTCATCGTAGCCGTGGTTCGAGATCCGCACCGTCCCCGAAGCTATTAGCAGTCGCACCTTCTCAAGCATCTGACTCATGACAGTAGTATAGCACGCGCGTCAGGCAGATGCAAAAGGCACGTGAATTGGAGCAATCTGTAACCGCACGGTTTCTGAAATGCAGCGACAGATAGGTGTTCTATCCCTTGACGCAGATCAGCGGTTCGAGGCGGGCGACTTTCTTGGCCAGACCGGCTTCTTCCGTGGCGTCGACGACCACCGTGACGTCCTTGTACGCGCCTGGCGCCTCCTCGGCGATGCCGCGCGGCGAAGCGCCTTTGATGATGATGCCCTTTTGGGCCAGGTGCATCACGATATCCTTGCCGTGCCAGCGTTTGGTGGCTTGGCTGCGGCTCATGGCCCGGCCCGCCCCGTGACAACACGAGCCGAACGACAGCGCCATGCCTTCCTCCGTGCCGGCCAGGATGAAGGAAGACGTGCCCATCGTGCCGCCGATCAGGACCGGCTGGCCCGTCGCCTGCAACTCCTTCGGCAGCGAGGGATGTCCCGGCCCGAAGGCCCGCGTCGCGCCCTTGCGATGCACGTACAGCTTCTTTTTCCGGCCGTCGATCTCGTGCTCTTCCACCTTGCACGTGTTGTGCGAGACATCGTACAGCAGCGTCAGGTTGGCTCGCGGGAACAGCTCTGCGAAGGCTTCCCGCGTCAGATGGGTTAACACTTCCCGATTCGCCAGGGCACAGTTGACGCTGGCGCACATCGCTCCGTAGTATTGCCGGCCCACGTCGGACTTGATCGGAGCGCACGCCAAGTCTTTGTCCGCCAGCTCGATGCCCTGCTCCTTGGCCACCTTGATCATCTTGGACAGGTAATCGGTTGCGATCTGGTGGCCCAGACCCCGCGAGCCGCAATGGATCATCACCATGATGTCGTTGAGGCTGACCCCGAACGCCCTGGCGAGATCGTCGCTGTAGATCGCCGTGACCCGCTGGACCTCCAGATAGTGGTTGCCCGAGCCGAGTGTGCCGACCTCCTTCTCCTGGCGCTGCTTGGCGTGGTCCGAGACGTACCTCGGCTCGGCCCCGGCCATCCGGCCGTTCTCTTCAATGCGAGCCAAGTCGCTCCGGTTTCCGTATCCTTGCTCAACGGCCCACACGGCGCCGCCTTGCAGCATATCATCCATGTCAAGCGCCGAGACGGTCAACTTGCCCTTGCTGCCGACGCCGGCCGGGATTCGCCGGGCCAGCACGTCGGCCAGCTCCTTCTCGTTGCCCTTGATGTTGTCTGATGTCAGTCCGGTGCGAAGGGCCCGCACGCCGCAGGCGATGTCAAAGCCGACCCCGCCCGCCGAGATGATGCCGCCCTCATCCGGATCGAACGCCCCGACGCCCCCAATCGGGAAACCATAGCCCCAATGGGCGTCCGGCATGGCATAGGACGCTTTCACGATCCCCGGCAGGGCTGCCACGTTCGCCGCCTGCTGATAGACCTGCTCATCCATCTCCCGGATCAGGCCCTCGTCGGCGAAAACGATCACAGGCACCCGCATCTTGCCAAAGGGGGCGATCTCCCATTGGGCTTCCCCACGCTTCTGTAGTTTCTCAGCGAACATGACTGTACTCCTCAGTTTGAAGTTGGAAGTGTGAAGTTTGAAGCCCGATTGCCGATTGCGGACCCAAGAATCGCACTTCCAACTTCAAACTTCTTCATCACACATCCACGATGCACTGGGCGATCCAGAGGCCGTCGCTGCCCCGCTCGACTTTCAGGTCCGCGTACGTCGCGGCCTTGACTTCGACTGCCGGTTCGTGCTTGGCGACATCGACCGGCTCGCCCCACGCCCTTGCCTTGATCCCGCCTTCGACGGCCTCGACCTCGAATCGGCTGAATAGCATTTCGCGGGTCCCCATCTCATAGAGCAGCGAGTTGAGCCAGCAGAAGAAGAGCGACTCATCGTCGTCTTCCTTGCACTCGATGTCGACGGCCTGTCTCGGCTCCACCTTCTGCGGCTCGGTGAGCACGCCGGTCATCGCGATTGCCGCCTGCGCGAACGCCTGCTCTCTCGTCGGCCCGGTGCCGCGAATGCCGATATCCGACGGGTGCGAATACAGTTCCCAACGCGCTTCAGCCATAAAGACACCGAATCTCCATCTGACGGGAAGACTTCCCTTATGCTACCAGCGTGCACGCCGCTCGGCATCAGTTTTTTCCCGCATTCGCGAGCCGCACACGAACGGATGAAAACTGCATCGCCCTGTTGATGCGCGGGTGGGTCGTTGTTAGAATCGGGTCCACAGCGGCGGGGAGGATGGGTGCCTTTAGGTAACTCGAAGAAAGGAGTACCGCGATGCGTGCACGTTCATCAGCACTTGTGATGGTCATTTCCTTGGCTGTCTTCGGGAGTCTCTTCTGGGGCGGGCCGGCTGTCGCCGCACCGCTGGCGACGATTACGGTCGAGGCGGGGCAGTATGCGAGGACCGACACGCCGGTCTCGGTGCCGCTGGTTTCGGTGCCGCAGGCCGTGGCGGGGCAACCGGCGTCGCTGCAGGAGGTCCGGGGCTCGAATCGCGTCACTGTGCCGGCGCAGGTCGAGCAGGGGCCGACGCCGAGGTTGCACTGGATTCTTTCGGGCACGCTGCCCGCCGGGCAGAAGCGGACCTATGAGTTGGTCGCGGGAGAGGCCCGGGTGGACCGGCTGGTCAAGGCCATCAAAAGCGATAAGGACCTGGAGATCAGTGTGGGGGACGCCAAGGTGATGCAGTACCATCACGCGATGTTCCCGGCCCCGAAGGGCGTTGCCAAGGTCCCGGAATCGAAGCTGCCGTTGTACGATCACAGTGCGTTCATCCACCCGCTGTGGTCGCCCAAAGGCAATGTGCTGACTGATATCAACCCGCCGGACCACCTGCACCACATGGGTATCTGGATGCCTTGGACCCACACGACCTATGAGGGCAAAATGGTCGATTTCTGGAACGTCGGCGACGGCACGGGGACCGTCCGCTTCTCGAAGTACCTGTCCACGACGACAGGCTCGGTATACGGCGGTTTCCAGTCGGAGCAGGACCACGTCGCCCTCAAGACGTCCAAGGGCGAGCAGACCATCCTCAAGGAGGTCTGGGACGTTCGCGTCTATAACGTGGGCGGCCCGCAGAAGGGCTACTGGCTGGTGGATTTCCAGTCCACGCAGCGGTGCGTGGCCGACCAGCCTCTGATTCAGGATGAGTATCGCTACGGCGGATTCGGATACCGGGCGACCCGCCAATGGAAGGGCGCGAATGCCGCCAATCTGACCAGTGAAGGCAAGACCCGCACGGATGGCCACGGCACGCGGGCCCGCTGGTGCGACAACGCCGGCAAGATCGGCGACGAATGGGAAGGCGTGACCTTCCTTAGCAATCCGAAGAACTTCCGGCACCCCGAACCGATGCGGCTGTGGCCCGAGCCGGACAACTACATCTTCTTCAACTTCTGCCCGTCGCAATTGGGTGCGTGGGAGATGAAGCCGGGCGAGGACCATGTGTTCCGCTATCGCTGGTACGTGCACGAAGGCAAGCCCGACGTCGCCGAGATCGAGCGAATCTGGAACGACTATGCAAACCCGCCGCAGGTGACGGTCGAGGCCGGCCGGCCCGAGCAGGCGATCATCCTGTTCGACGGCAAGGACTTTTCGCAGTGGCGGCGCGACGGCACCGGCGAGATCGGATGGAAGATCGCGGATGGCGTCATGCAGGTCGTCCCCAAGACCGGCAGCATCATGACCAAACGCGACTTCGCCGACTTCATGCTGCACGCGGAATTCAAGACGCCGGTAATGCCGCCGGACGTAAAGGGCCAGGGCCGCGGCAACAGCGGCATCTACATCCAACGCCGGTACGAGCTGCAAATCCTCGACTCCTACGGCCTGGAGCCCAAGAACAACGAGGGCGGCAGCATCTACACCTTCAAAGCCCCCGACAAGAACGCCTGCAAAAAGCCTGGTGAATGGGAAACCTACGATATCCTCTTCCACGCGGCCCGTTACGCGGACAAAGACGGCAAGCCCGTGAAGGTGCAGAGCGCCCGGATCACGGTCTTCCAGAACGGCGTGCTGATCCACGACAACGTCGAGGTGCCACGTAAGACCGGCGCCGGCCAGCCGGAAGGCCCGAAGCCTGCCCCGATCCTGCTCCAGGAGCACGGCAACGAAGTCAGCTTCCGAAACATCTGGGCCGTGCCTTTGGATTGAAGAAGGATGGAGATCTTGTTTTCAACCGCGGAGGACGCGGAAGGTCGCTGAGGGATTCGTGCTTTGGTCCTGTTGTCCCATTCAGGCTTACCTCTGCGTGCCCCCGCATCCTCTGCGGTTGAGCATCTTCTCCCCAGAAGACCTGGGTTTGCCGCTTTCGAGCCTCCGGCGGGCAGGGTGTGCCGGGCACGCCAGTCGCTTCCTTCAAGCCCTTCTACAGTTTACCTGCCTCCGAAAGCTCCTCGAAATAAGTATGGCGTTCCCAGAATTATGGCTCTTGCTATGGAATGCCATCCCCAAGCTTCGCTTGAGGCTGCCACCCGAGGGGTGCACTCCGCACCGCCTATCGAAGTTGCGTAGGATGGGCTTCAACTCATGCGGTCCCTATCGAGGGATGTCATTACAGTCTCCTTCTGGAGGAACGGTGTCGTTTGTCGAGGTGGGATTCAATCGCGGCTGTGGCTTCCTCGCTGATCGGCTGTTCGCCAATTTCCCTTAGGAATTGCGGCACATCCATCGGCTCTTTCACCACCCGCTTGATGACCTGACTGAACGACTCGGCCTCTTTCTGGACGGCCTTCAGCCGGTCGTAGGCCTCCACATCAATACTGATCGTCTTGGTCGCCATAGGACCACCCTTTCCAATATGCACATACATACATGTACATAGTACGACCGGCTCTATCGTCTGTCAAGGGGAATCATTCCGTAGCTAAGTTCGATCGTCCGCAGATTCCGCAGATTTTACAGATTCAGAAAAACATCTGCGCAAATCGGTGAAATCTGTGGATTCATTACTCGTGACCTGGGTTTACCGCTTTCGGGTCTTCGGCGGGCAGGGGGTGCCGGGCACACCATTCGCTTCTTCCGTGCCAGACCTCGCAAAGCATCGAACAGGGCAAACGAATAAGACAGAGAACAGAGTATCCGGAAACCGCAGCCCCGAAAATAGGGTGCGTCCCAATCCTGTTCGGCACGGGGTTTGCACCGCGAATCGGAGTTGTGCCAGCCAGTGAAGATTTTTTTGGAATTCCCCCATTTTCCACTTGCGCCAGGCTTTTTCCTTGCCTAAATTGCCTTTCATGC
>Ga0315286_10001449_pt1 | contig 21437 bp, 14 predicted proteins | sample YL17G10_0_MG_FD_205038 | JGI IMG/M metagenome (GOLD analysis project Ga0315286, IMG submission 205038) | Sediment microbial communities from Yellowstone Lake, YNP, Wyoming, USA - YL17G10_0 | ecosystem: Environmental > Aquatic > Freshwater > Lake > Sediment | place: USA: Wyoming | collected...
GCCAGGGCTATAGCAATCATGACCCTCTGCTGCATGCCGCCGCTGAGCTCGTAGGGGTACCTGATAGCGACACCCTTGGGGTCGGGTATCCGGACTACCTCCAACATCCTGACGGCCTCTCTGAACGCCTCGTCGTACAGCTCTATCTTGTACCGCTTGATCAGGGGTATTCTGGATATGAACGGGTTCTTCGAGTCCGGGTTCTTCTGGACGCTCTGGAGCAGTCGCTTGTAGGTCTGCAGGACGAGTGGTCTAAGTCTCCATGACATGTCGCTGTGGAACTCCACGCCGCAGTTGTCGCACCAATCGTCGTCCTTTGAGACCTCCGTATGGCACACAGAGCACTCGTAGGCCATCCTCCTCGCGGGGTTCTTGTGGACTGCCCGCTTGTCCTCGGGCATGTCCAAGGTGTGGCTGGTAGGGAGCTTCCTGGGACGGTCCTTGCTCTTGATTAGCTCGATCTCCTTGTCGAGCCTCTTGAGCACCCGCCCGGCCATCTCGGTCTTCCTGTGCTGCATGATGACTTCCGCTATCTGGTCGCCGGCTGTGAACACGGGGTTGAGAGCGCTCGTGGGCTCCTGGAATATCATCGATATGAACTTGCCCCTGATCTTCTGCATGTACACGTTGCTCTTGGAGAGCAGGTCGTAGTTCTTCCTGACCGCGTCCTGGGTCATCTTGTCGTTCTTCGGGAGCTTGGAGGCCTTGTTGGCTAGGTACAGTGAGACCACCCTCGGGGGTGCGATGTCCGGGACGACTGTCTTGTCGACATCCTTGGAGGTCAGAGGCTTCACGCGCTTCTTGAACCCGGTGAACCTCGTGTAAGTGGCGGTGAGCTTCTTCTTCTCCACCTCGGGAAGCTTCGTGAACCATGCGCGCGCCTCGGCCTCGTACTCCCTCCTCTTGGACCTTACCTCTGGAGGCTCCATGAAGTAGACGCTGCCAGACTCGATCTTCCCTGGGGGACTCAAGATGAGTTTCATTATCGAGCTGGCCGTGACGCTCTTCCCGCAGCCCGTCTCCCCCACGAGCCCGAGGGTCTCTCCGTTCTTCACGACCAGGTCCACGCCCTCGATCGCCTGGACTACTCCCTGGTATGTGTAGAAGTTCACGAAGAGGTTGTTGATCTCGACGAGGATGTTCTCATCATCTGTGGCCATGAGATCACCTCCTCATCTTCGGGTCCAGGACGTCTCTCAGTCCGTCGCCCATAAGGTTGAAAGCAAGAACGAAAGTGAGGATGGCAAGGCCTGGGAAGACAGTCATCCACCAGTATCCGGCCACGAAGAACTGCTGCCCCTCCTGAATCATCACGCCCCACTCGGCGTACCCGTTTGGTGCCCCCAAGCCGAGGTAGCTCAGGCCTGCGAGCACGAGCACGACCGTGCCCATGTCCATGGTGGCTGCCACTACGATGGGCGCCCATGAGTTCGGGAGGATGTGTCTGAACATTATCTTGAGCTCTCCGGAGCCGGACGCCCGAGCGGCGTCTATGTAAGTGTTCTCCCTGACTGAGAGCACCTGCCCCCTGATCAGCCTAGTGTACCCTGACCACCAGACAGCAAGGAGCGCGAGCTTGGTTGCCCCAAGGCCCCTTCCGAGGACGGCTGCGATCGCCATGACCAGTATGAGGGATGGTATGGACAGGAAGATGTCCGTGACCCTCATGATGATCTCGTCAATGACTCCGCCCTTGTACCCGGAGACGAGGCCGATTATCGTCCCCATCAGCACGCCTATGGCGACGACCTGGATTGCAAAGGCCATCGATATCCTCGCACCCCAGATGATGCCGTAGTACGTGCTGGCGGCGTTCTCTCCCGTTCCCAGCGGGAACTTGCCGCCTATCCCCTGCGGAGGCTGTGGCGTTGGGAAGAGGAAGTCCTTGGGTATGACGTACGGGTCTGCGCCAGGCGCGGGTTCCGCGAGCAGGAAGGGCAGCATTGCGAGGATCACTAGGAACACGATGAGGATGACTCCTGCGATGGAAGTCGCGCTCTTAGCCATGAGATGTAGAGAGAACCTGAGCTCTCTTATCCTGGGCCTCAGGGTCAGCTTGATTCTCGAGACGAGGTCCTTCCGGCCTATCAGGTCTTCGTCGGCTACGCCCGGCCTCTTGGCTGGCTTCTTCGCGCCGGCAATTGCCGCCGCCTTCTCACCAGCCTTCGAAGTCATCAGGTTCCTCCTCAGCCCAGCCTCACGCGCGGATCCAGGTATGCGTAGATGATGTCAACAACGAGGTTCGCCAAGACGTATATGATGGCGGTCAGGAGTGTGAACCCCATGATGCCCGCCGTGTCCAGGTTCACTGCTGCCGATGCAGACCATTGTCCTAGCCCAGGCCAGCTGAACACGGTCTCTGTCAGCACCGCCCCTCCGAGGAGCCCGCCGAATCCGAGCCCGATGACCGTCGTCGTGGGGATCAGCGCGTTCCTCCTCGCGTGCCTCTTGATCACGACGTTCTCGGGGAGCCCCTTGGACCTCGCAGTCCTGACATACTCCGCACCTAGCACTTCGAGCATGCTCGAGCGCATCATCCTGATGATTATGGCTGTCTGGGCGAAAGCAAGGGTGACCGACGGAAGGATCATGTGCTTGACGACATCCCACCAGAAGGTCAGGTCGCCGCTAAACAGGGTGTCGATGAAAAGGAAATTCGTATGGAATCGCAGGGTGCTCGGCGAGAACCCATACGAGTATTGATCGTTGGGGGTGGGAGCCCACCCGAGACGATTGTAGAAGACCATTATGAGGATCAGTCCCAACCAGAATACGGGTATCGAGACGCCGACGAGGGCTGTGACCCGGGTGCCCTGATCGGTCGCGGTGTTCACCCTCACGGCTGATATGGTCCCTAGGTAGATCCCTGCTGTGACGGCGATTGTGGTGCTCAAGATGGCGAGCTCCATAGTCGCGGGAAATTTCTTCGCAATGGCATCCGTGACAGGCATCGCGGCAGTCTTGCTATATCCGAGGTCTCCCTGGACGGTCCCCTTGAGCCAGTAGACGTACTGGATATAGATCGGTTCGTCGAGGTGATACTTCTCTCTGATGGCCTCGATCATTCCCGGAGTCGCCTTGTTGGGGTTCTGGAGGTAGGTAATTGTCGGGTCTCCAGCAGCCCTTATGATGAAGAATGTGAGAATGGAGACGCCGATGAGCACTGGAATTAGAAGTAGCAAACGCCTAAAGACGTACGTCCACAACTGCAGTGATGCTCACCCAGTCTAGTCAATCCCTATACACTATATTTTCGTTTCCCCTGCTTACAGCATCTTGGTAGGTACGACTCGTGCCTGGCAGGTCCATGACTGTAGGACGGAACTCTCGCTCTCCGGATTGAAATAATGAAAACTGTGGAAAAGGTTTGAACGAAGGGGTTTGCCGGCTCTCAGCTACTACTTCATCCCTTTGTTAAGGACGCGTAGTAGACATTGCTGAACATCGGGTTGTAGATGTACCCACCGATCCACGATCTCTCGGTGTGGAACTGGTTCGGCTGGTTCAACCATACGTACGGGCAGTCCTCGAAGACCTTCATCGACATCTCGGTGTAGGTCGCGGCCCTGGTCGTCGGGTTCACGTCGGATGCAGCGGATCTCAGCAGCGTGTTGATGGTGTCGTTGGCGTACCCGGAGTATATCGGGTATGTCCCGTAGTCGCTGTCCAGCATCGGCACGGTGTAGTCATCCGGGTCGGCGTAGTCCGGGCCCCAGCCAATGGCGTAGAACGGCATGTAGCTGTTTTCGTCGAACATCTGGCCCAGGTATGTGGGCCAGTCCAGCGTGTTGACCGTCGCTGTCTTATGGCCGCCGCCAAGCGCCTCAAGGCCCGTCTTGACCATCTCACATGCGGTCTGCCTTGCAAGGTTCCCCGCGTTGTAGAACATCGGGATCGTGAACCCGCTCTGCCACCATGTGAGTCCGTTAGCCGTGTTGATGTTGGTGGCCAGCTGGAACTCAGCCGCCGCCGTTGTCAGGTTGTACTCCTGCTTCGGGGTGCTCGCATTATATCCGAACATTCCCTTCGGGATCACACCGTTTGGCTGCGCGCCATTGCCCATGGCAACATTCGATATGTACAGGCTGTAGTTGATCAGGTGCGAGAACGCCCTCCTCATGTGTATGTCCCGGAAGAAGTCGTCCGAAATGTTGCCGCCGAACTGCGCATTCGCCTCCGTGGAGTTCACATTCAAGTTGAACACCATGAAGGTCAGGTCAAAGCTGGCTCCGCCCTTCAAGATCCTGTAGTCGGCCTTGTTCGCGAATATCGATTCGTACTTGATCTGCAGGTCGATTTGGTCCGCGTCTCCGGCCTGGAGCATCAGGATCCTGGTGTTCACATCGGTTGCCTTCACAATGTAGACGTCCTTGATCGTTGCCTTTGTTCCCCAGTAGTTGTCGAACTTCGTCAGGTGTATCTTGGAGCCGACTTCCCAGGTGACCAGCTTGTACGGGCCCGTGCCGCAGGTGTGCTGTTCCATGTAGGTGTTATGCGTGCCACCTACGATGCCGCCGTGCGCCTCAACGAAGTCCTTGCTTACAATGTTGCCAATCGTATAAGCCATGACTGCAACGAATCCCGGGTACGGGTGCGTCAGGCGGAACTTGACCGCCGTGTCGTTCACCTTGAGGACAACTACATCGGAGACGTTCTTCACGTCGTTCTCGTTGATCACATGGTCCCAGCCCTGAACGGTCGGGTTCAACGCGTTGAGGATCCAGCTGACATTGTAGTCAGAGGCCGAAGTGAACGCGCTGATGTTCTTCTTGCCCACCTTGAATCCGACGTAGTCCGAAAGTACCTGCTCCAACATCCATCCTGCACCGGCAGGGTCGTGGATCCGGAGAACTCTCTGTATGGAGTACACCACATCGTCCGCGTTCATCGCAGTGCCGTCGTGGAACGTCACGCCCGTCCTGAGGTTGAACGTGTAGTTCAGTCCGCCATCAGTGATGAGCCCGTTCGCTACCGTCGGGACCGCTGTTGCTAGGACCGGCTTGAAGTTTGCCGCGCTGCTGCCGTCGTACCATATGAGGTTCTCATAGACGTTCTGAAGGACCTCTCCTCCCGACGTTTCATAGTCGAACGCGGGGTCTAGGTATTGCGGCTCGCCAATGGTGGCATAGATGTACGTTCCTGGATTCTTAACTGCGCCACCGGGGGTTGTCGCCGGGGTCAGAACGTGTATTGTCCTCATCACGATTGTCTGGACTGCGTTGTTCGTGTTGTTGGCCTTCACGGTCAGCTTCGACGCGTAGTGGCCGCTCACCACATAGGTGTGATTCACAGCCATGTACTTGGTCGGTGTCACATATCCAGTCGCACCGTCACCGAACTCAAGAGTCAAGTTGGTCAGGTAGCTCACGCCGGAGTCCCATGAGGCTCCCTCGGAGTGGTTGCTCACGTTGTACCATGCCCATCCACCTACACCGTAGGACGATGTCATGTTGAACGCAACTGCCGTGTTGTTCTGTATGATCTCCTTGTCGGAAACCAGGAACGCGAACGGAGCGGTTGTGTTGGTAGCTGCCTCCAGGTCGTCTGACGGCGCGTACAACGTTACAGTTATCCTGATCATGGATGCTTCGTTACTGGCGTTCTTCCCCTTGTCGTCAGTAACAGCGTGGTAGACGAGATACACACCACCATATTGGTATGTGTGGGACGTCCTGTTCAACGTAGCGCCGCTGTTGTCGGTCCCGTCGCCCCAGTACCAGTAGTACATGGCGATCGAACCATCTGAGTCGCTTGCCGTCGATTCGAATGTTACATTTCCACCAATGTCTATGGTGGTGTCAGTCATCGCTCTCGCGCCACAGCTCGGCGCAAGGTTAGTCTTCTCCTTCTTCCCCCCAATAAGACCAAGGCCAAAAGCTGCAGCGATTGCGGCGATAACGACTATCACCACGATGATCACTGCGAGGAGCTTCGTCTTCTTTGGCCCCTCCTCCTTGATCTCGGTAGGAAGTGTCTCCGGAGCTGGCTCACTAGGCATCTCGCCTTCTTTACTAGCTTCCATTAGGCATATCCTCCTTGTATTAATGTCTCATTTATCGGTCCGTTAGAAATTCCCATCAACAGACCCAATTCGGCTAGAGACAGTCTTCAGTAGTATATATGGTTTCCGCAAATCGGCAAATACCTACAGATGTCTGGGTCAGGCGTTAGCACGGTCGTTTCCGCAACGAAAACATGGCATCCATCCACGAATCTGGCCTTTGATGAATGTACGTCTCGGTGGATGCGATCCGTTGGAATCCCTGTCATCGGAGAAGTATCGCCAAACTGCGCCATGGTTGGACGGACTATCAGTAATTGCCTCTACTTCTTCTTCGCGTCCGTGATCGCCTGTTGGACCGATCCCGGGTCCGCGCAGTTCCACTCGCCACAGAATGGGCACCTAGACTGGTTCTCATCGAGGTCAAGATCGTCTATCTTGCCGGCGTAGTTGACCGTCGATGGGTATTCTTTCTTGCACTTTCTGCACTTGTATTCGAGCTCCACTTTAGGCATGGCCCCGTGGACTGGCGAACCGATTGATAAACCTTATTGACGGATTACCGTGGTCCAATCGGCAGGCTTTTGATGTTCTAGATTCTTCCAGATGCCCTCGGTCACAAGTCAGGGGGCTAATCATTGCCGAAAAAGGACGGTTCCAGTGAATTCAGGTTGGTCTCTGCTTCCGGGAGCCACTACCAGATAGGCGTCTCGATTGGAAAGCAGTGCAGGGACCAAGCCACAAGGATGGCGAAGCGCTTCAGAGAGAACGTGATATCCACACCCGGGTTCGACATGAAGAAGGCAATTGCGTACTCAAAGCGAAGCCTTCCTATGAGCAGGAAGTGGTATCCTGGCTTCATCGAGGAGCTGGAAGGGTACGCGGAGGGTTCTGACCTAAGGTTCGATCTGATCTACGCCATGACGTGCGATTTTCCCGGTGGAAGGGGAAAGGCGTGCACCGACCTTGCCGCGAACGCCAGCTGGACCAAGGACGACTGCGTCTATGTTGCGCATAACGAGGACGTGTCCCCCTACCAGATGGACGAGATATGCGTCGCCAAGATCAAGCCCACTGACGAGCCGGGATACATAGGCATGAACTATGGCGGCATCTGGCCTACCGAGGGCCTCAACGCTGCTGGGGTCAGCGTGACCGGGAACGCCCTGGTCCCGAATGACACGCGTATGGGCATACCTAAGTCGCTGCCCGTGCGGAAGATTCTGAGAGAATCCGGGATCTACCAGGCGCTCATGGCGTCGATGCCTGAGGAGAGGGGCCACAGCTACAACAATATCGTCTCCGACTCGAACGGCGAGATATACAGCATGGAGGGGTCGGCCACCACCTTCGATGCCCTGTACGCTGAAGACGGCTGGCTCGTCCACACCAACCACTACCTGTCCCCGAAGATGTGGAAGTTCGAGGAGAACATGCACACGAGGTTCTCGTCCATAGTGCGGTACAACAGGGCCAAGAAGCTATTCAAGAAGGAGCTGGGGAAGCTCGACCTGGAGGTATTCAAGAGGGTGCTCTCGGACCATGTGGGGTACCCTGAATCGATCTGCAGGCACCCCGACCCAGCGCTCGCCCCTGATGACCAGACGATGTCGATCTTTTCGATAATATTCAACCTGACCGAGAAGGTCGTCTGGGTGTGCAAAGGCAACGCGTGCCAGGGCTCCTACAGGAAGTACGAGTTCTGATCAGGGCCACCTGTGCCTCAGGACCTCTCCGGCGAGGACCTTCTTCTGCTTGCTGTTGTCGACCGCGACCGTCCCGTTCACGATGACGTATGGCACGCCGTCAGGGTATCTGTGCGGGTAGTTCTTGAAGGGGTATTCGTGGGGCCACATGTTCGTTGCCCTGTCTTTGATGTTCTCGAGGTCGATGAGGGTTATGTCCGCCTTCAGCCCTGGCCTGAGCAGTCCTCTGTCGTACAGGCCCATCTTCTGAGCAGGGAAGCTGGTCATCTTCCTGACGGCCTCCTGGATGGTCAATAGCGGCTCGTCTCTGACATATCTCTCGAATATGCCAGGGTACTCACCGAACGCGCACGGTATGTAGGGTGGCGGGTCTGTGAGCGGTCCGCTCTCGGACCAAGTGGCACAGTCCGAGGACACCATGACCAGCGGGTGCACCAGGATCTTCTTGATGTCGTCCTCACTGATGTAGTCGAATATCGCGATGATGTCGTCGTTCTCCTCCACCATCAGGTCGAAATATGTCTCGAAGACGTCATTGCCGCGCTCCTTCGCGACCTGGGCGATCGTCTTGCCCTCGAGCCTCTTCTGCTTGGGGCAGTGCATCAGGAATATCCTGTCGAAATGTCCGTGCTTGAGCAGTCCGGACGGGCCGAACGCGGGCAGCTTGTCCTCTATGATCTCCCTCTTGATCCTGGCTCTGTTGGACTTGGACTTGACGTGTTCTAGGAGATCCTCCCTGTTCAGCTCAGCCATGTACTGCGGCAGGGCGTGGCTGAGGTTGGGTGCTAGGTCTGTGTGCACGTCGTTGTCAACTGTGACATCGAGCCCACGCTCTCTGGCCTCCTCTGCCAAGCCGAGGGTCTCCTTGGTCCTGCCCCACGCCCCTATCTTCGGGCAGTTGTGAGAGATCTGTACCCTGACTCCGCTCTTCTCACCGATGAGAATGGCCTCCTTGATCGCCTCCGCGATCGTCTCCCTCTCGCCGCGTATGTGAGAGGTGTACATGCCGCCGTACTTCGCGACCACCTTGCACAGCTCGATGATCTCATCGGTCTTTGCGAAGCTCCCCGGGGGATACACCAGGCCAGTGGAAAGGCCGAACGCCCCGCTCTTCATGGCCTCCGCGGTCAGGTCCTTCATCAACTTGAGCTCCTTGGGTGTGGGCGCTCGCCTCTCGGCCCCGAGTGCGGCGGTCCTGATTGCGCCGTGGCCCACCAGGGCCGCGATGTTGTGCCCCACGCCCTTCCTCTCGAGGACCCTGAGGTACTCCCCGAAGCTCCGCCAGTTCCATCCTTCGAACTTACCTGCCCATTCGCCCCAGTAGTTCTTCATGACCTCCACATAGGGTTCTCTCAGCGGCGCGACGGAAGATCCACAATTGCCAATCAGGTGGGTCGTCACGCCCTGCCTCAGGGTGCTGTCGCAGCCCGGGAAGACGATGGCCGTAAGATCGGAGTGAGTGTGAATGTCTATGAATCCAGGACAGACATAGAGCCCCTTCGCGTTGATGGTCCGCACGCATTCGCTCTTCTCGATCTTGCCTACATTTACGATCCTCTTGCCGGAAACCCCGATGTCGCCGTAGAACCATGGGTTCCCTGCGCCGTCCACGATGCGTCCGCCTGTGATGCCCAACTCGAATTTCATGTGACCGCCGGCCGGCGTATTACCTTAGGGCTATTTACCGGTTGACTGACCGCAATCACGCGCGGCCGAATAGGTAGAGGAGCGTTCCGGACCAGATCTTGGGGAAGAAATACGTGGACTTGTGAGGCATCTTCTGCCCAGTCTCCGCCACCTGCATGACCTGACCGACCGTCGGAGGCTTGACGAAGAAACACGCCTGGTACTCCCCCGTTTCCATGGCCGCTCTCGTCGGATCAGTGCCCTTCACGTAATCGATGTTCACCTTTGTATCCAGCATTTCAGCAGTGTAGCCAAGTAGCTTCTTCAGCACCTTCTCTTGGACGATGTACACCGGCAGGTCCTCCATAGGGTTGTCAGAAGGCCCCTTCTTCTTCGGCGTCGCATACAAGAAAGTCCCAGAGGAAGGTATCCAGACACCGAAGGCCTTCACTGGAGACCCCTCGACCGCAGCCGCGAGCTCGTCGGGCCCTTTCAGCGCTTTGAGTTCGAACTCTTCTTCCAGAGCTTTCGGGAGGCGCGACAGGAGCGACTCATCCGCATGTTGGACCAGCCTGTGGGTCGGGTATACGACAAGGCCAGGGTTCCTGAAGCTCACTAGTGTGGCCATGATGAAATCATAAGGCATGGTTCCCTCTTTGGAACCGTCCTTGGCTCGCCTGCTTTTGCGGTACTCGAGCGATGTCTCATACCTGTGATGTCCGTCCGCAATCAGCAGCTTGGCAGGCGCCAATAACCTGGTGATCCTACCGGTCATCTCAGGGTCCGAGATCCTGACGATCCTGTGATGCACGCCGTCATTGTCCAGGAACCGGAGCTCCTCCTCCTTCTTCCTCGCCCGCAGAAGGATGCCTTCCATCTCTTCCGAGGGGTCGTCATAGAGCATGAATATCTGTTCGGTGTCCCCTGCAACGGCAGACATGAGCTGCATTCGGTCGGCCTTGTGTTTCGGAATGGTCTTCTCGTGCGGCAAGACCACCCCTTCTGAGAAATCCACTAGCTTCACGAGCCCGATGATGCCGGATCTGATCCTCGGCCCCCCGTCAGGGCTGCTGAAGGTCTGCTCGTATAGGTAGTAACACTCCTCGCGATCGTGCACCAGGACGCCATCGTTGATCCATCTCTGGAGGCGTCTCGAGGCGACAGTGTAAGAATCCCCCTCGTCCCCCAAGGTGACATGTGCGATGTTTAGCCTGTCGTCCTTTAGCTTCTTCTCCATGACACGGTCTATGATGTCGTATGGGGGAGCAACGAACCTCGTGACATCCTTGCCGTACCTATCGGTGTCATATCTGAAGGCCTTGAACGGGACGACTGTAGCCAACTGACTCTACTTCCCAGAACGGCATGATGCCACGGGCATCTAAAAAAGCTTGGCATCCATCTTGCCCAGATGCCCTTTGGGGGACTCAGTCCAGGAACGGGACATAGCCGTACCAGGAACCGTCGTCTTCGAGGAACCTTAGGTTCTCCACGAGCATCTCTCTGTGGCCTTTCTCCATCTTCGCCAGCCTGTCAAAGATCGCTTTGAGGCCGGGTCCTGAGACGTTGGCGTTCTTTGTGTAGAAATCGATCGAGCGCTCCTCGGTCCTGATGCCCAACTTCAGAGCAGAGATCGCATCCCTTGTCGCGATTGAACCCTTGTGGGATGCCTCGGGGAATATCTCCTTGAGCCCCTTCTCCACATCCGTCTTGGAGGGCGCCTTTGCCTTTCCTCCCAGCGCCTTGAGCTCTTTCTCCAGTATGTTGGCGTGCTCCCTTTCGTCATCCGCCAGGCCCTTCATGAGCGGCTTTGCCTTTTCGTCCGCAACCATATCCTTGAAGCGCGTGTAGTATTCGACGCCGAACTTCTCGAACTCGATGGCCGTCGCGAGGATATCCTTCACATTCGCCATGTCTAATCACCGATTGCTTGTGCCAATCGAACGCCTGCTATGTAATAGTTGTTGTGCAGAATCCTCTTGAACTCGGGCGCCTCCGATGTACGATTTCTGGGGCAGTGTCGTCATCCTTCCTTGATGGAGGTTCTGTCTAAACTCGGGTGGTACATGTAGTGCCAACTATCAAGAATACGTTGTCTCGTTGACCACCAGAAGCCAGTCAAGGCACACGCACGGGTCGACCCGTGCAACAGCAGCAGAACGCGCTCGACATGTGGGAGAGTGCTTGATTCCCGAATGGGCGCGTGTGTCGCGTGCGCTCGTTCAGATGCGCCCATCCAGGCGCCGTCTGCGAGCGCCAGCCTGCTGCCGACAGCCGTCTCCAACATGACGGCAGGGGGCTTACGGTTCAGCCCCGGCGCGCTCCAGCATGACGTGATGATGGTCCTCTGCGCCCCTTACAGGGGCGTACGGCCGGAGCCGAATGGAGCGAGTGACATCGAGGGGTGGTCCCAACGGCCACCACCCGATGATTTACAGAACCCTTGATGGACGATACTTAAAGCCGGACGAGCGAGCCTAAATAGGCGACAAATCCATCTAATCAGTGGCCAGATATGAAATTCGAGCGGTGAATCGTCGCATGGCTGACGGGTCGTTTACTGAACCAGTGATTCTTCCAGAACTCCCTCCCGAGAAGCTGGGCAAGCACCCTCGCAAGATCACGGAGGAAGAGGTGAACTCCAGGCTGGGGGAGCTCGTCAGGGCGATAGCCGATGGATCGCCAGTTGGCAAGGTGATCGAGAAAGTCGTGATGAGCATTGCTGAGTTCTTCAGGCTGACTGACATAGTCGTGGAGATCCGGGATACGGAGCTCAGGAATACGATACGTTTCGTCACATATGGCTACAGCCGTGAAAGGGCAGATGCGATAATCCAGCGCATCACTTCCGATTACCACCCGAAGGACTTCATCCACAAGCTGATGGATGAGAAGTTCAGGGTCTCGAGGAACGGTTACTACATCAACGCGGAGGACTGGCAGAGGCTCGCTGAAGCAGATCCTCTCTGCGATCACCCGGCCTACTACAGGCACCCCGAGGGCGCGAGTCTGCCGCGCAAGAGCCTGGACCAGTGGCACGCGGCGGACTACTATTGGTTCGCGGTGAGGGACGGCTCTGGTGATCTGATGGCTTCGGTGGACATGGGCTACGCGCTCGACGAGAAGCTCCTTGACAAGCAGACCGTGTCGGCGATCGAGATGTTCACTGAGATCATAGGGCTCGCGCTACTGAGGGACAGGAAGAACGCAAGACCGATGCCAGAGGACCAGTTGACTTCTCAGAAGACCGATCTGCTCGAGGACGTTCTCAAGATCGCGTCCTCGATCGTATCTGAGAGGGACCTCAAGAAGCTGTCACAGATGATTCTTGCATCGGTCTCTTCCCTGTTTGGTTTTGGCAGGGTTGCTCTCGTCGTATACGACGAAGTTGAAGGGACCTTCAAATGGATGGCTGTGTTCGGATATGGCAAGGAGGCAGACCAGTCAATCAAATCCAGGTCGATCCCGACCGAAGTCATACTCGAAGACCTCAGAGAGAGCAAACGGATTGGCAGGTCCGTTTACCTCACATTCGCTGAGGACGTCAGTCCGAGATATCGTGCCTATTACATCTCCCCCTTAGAGCTCGATTCCTACAAGTCCAAGGTCCCTAGGGCGAAGGGAGAGATGAGGCCGAGCGATTTCCTGGCATTCGCCCTTCACGACTCCACCGGCAGGATCGTGGGTGTCATCTACCCGTCCGAGCCGAAGGACGGCAAGGTCCCAGACAGGGATGCAATCGAGACAGTCGAGATATTTACCTCGCTAGCTGAGGTGGCCCTCGAGAATGCCCGACTGGCCCAGGAGAAGGAGCAAGCGCTCAGAGTCAGCGGCCAGAGGACCGAGCAGCTCTCCAGGATCCTCGACCTCTCCACTGGCATCATGTATGTCCGCGATCTCGACCAGATGCTAGACAGCTTGCTCAAGACTCTTGCGCGCCTGCTCGGGATAAAGCGCATGGTGATGGGCATCAAGCACGCGGACGAGGGAGTATACAGAGTGGAGGCGGTGTACGGCTACACCCCGACGGCCACAGCGGCGATCAAGCAGGTGACATACCCTGTCGATTCCGTCGACTCGGTCATCGACATAGGTCCTATGTCTCCCCACATGTCGCCCGTTAACTGGAGGAACAAGATCGGTCGCATCTCTTACTACATGCCGGCCGAGGGTCGGAAGAGCCTCTCGCCCGAGGAGCTGCCCTACTACCCTGACCCTGAGCAGATTCGTCTTCCAAGAGGCGGCAAGGGCAAGTGGCACGAGTTGGATTGGATAGACACGCTCATCCTGGATAAGAACGGCTTGCCCATCGCTTACATAGAGATACTGAAGCCGCGGGACGACCGCATACCAGACCCGGACACTATCGAGGTCATAGAGATATTCGCGAGCTTGGCTGGCATCGCCATCGAGAACGCGCGCATGTTTCAGGAGCACATAGACAGCCGCAGGGACGCGGAGCTGTACTCCGATGTTCTCTCACACGACATCAAGAACTTCAACCAGGCGATCTTGGGCTACCTCGACCTGCTCCGGATGAAAGTGGACAAACCTGAGAAACTCGCCATGATTGACAGGATCGGGGAGCAGGTCATGAACACCAGCTGGCTCGCGAGCAATGTGAGGACGATGTCCAGGGTCACTTTCGGGGATGTTGAGCTCACCAGAACCGACCTGGGCGCGGCCCTTCTTGAGTGCGCCAGGAGCGTGTCCCAGTACTATCCCGCACGTAAGATCACCTGCAAGACCGATTTCACTCGGAACCAGTACTTCACCGAGGCTGATGAACTCGTCAGGGAGATGTTCATCAACATACTCACGAACGCCGTGAAGTACGATTCGCACGAGCCGCTCCTGATCGAGATAGCCATCGAGAGCATGTTCGAGAGAGATCAAAGGTACTGGCTGGTGTCCATCTCCGATCATGGCAGGGGCATCCCAGACGATGTCAAGGACGTGATCTTCGACAGGTTCTCAAAAGCCCCCAAGAAGAAAGGTTCGGGCATGGGACTCCACATCGTGAAGACCCTTGCCAAGAGGTACAATGGGAACGTCTGGGTGGAGGACCGTGTTCAAGAGGACTTCGCCCAGGGCGTAGTTTTCAAAGTGAAGCTCCCAGCTGTCGAGTGAACATAGCGTCTAGAGGAAGGCCGTCCCGTCCATCATGTGGACGATCGTCCCGCCAACGCGCACAGACTCGATATCCCCAGTGTCCGATGTCCCGACCTCGATTGAGATCTTGCTCGGTCTTTCGATCTCAAACCCCTGCTCATTGATCATCTTGGTCACCCTCTTCACCGGGACGAGCCGGTGGCGCACGAGATAGGCTCCCAGACAGCCGCTGGCGCTTCCGGTCGCCGGGTCCTCGACGATGTTCTTTGAGACAAGGGAGAAGCCCCTCGAGTGCGAGGTGGAAGAGCGGTCGACCGGGTCCAGGCATGTCACGTAGAGGTCAACAACCCCTTTCGGGAGCGGCTTTGTTGCCTCCGTGAAAGCTGGAATGTTCCCTGAAGCGTTCTCCACTGCCCTTCTCGATTTCACGGGCACGATCACCCACGGAAGGCCGGTGGACACAAGCTGTATCGGCATCCTCTTAGTGTCGAAGTCAGACTTCTTGAGCGAAAGCGCTTCCGCGAACATGCCCGAGTCGTCGAAAGTGCGCATGAACTCCGGCCTGTTCTGGACCGTCACGACTTCCGTTACCCTTCCATTTGACGAATGAATCTCGACTGGCATCACGCCCGCCTTGACCTCCATCTTTACGGTGGTCACCGGCCCTTTCAGCTTGATCCGGCCTTCTCGCGCGAGCACAAAGAAAGTCCCCAGAGTCGGGTGGCCTGCGTACCTGACCTCCATGTCAGGGACGAATATCCGGACTCTGAAGTCGGCCCCGGAGCCCTTGGTCGGCGGCAGGACGAAAGTTGTCTCCGAGAGATTCATCTCCTTTGCCAGGAGCTGCATCTCCCGCGATGTGAGGTTCTCCGCTTCAGGGAACACCGCGAGTGGGTTGCCTCCGAACGGCTTCTTGGCGAACACATCGACGCGCACGTACCTGGCCTTCTTCATGGGATCGGTCCGGGAATCTAGTCTCTGCATTTAACTATGTTGCAGAGGAGCTCGAAGGCTGCCTGCTTTCCCAAATCGAACGCTTTCAAGTTGACATCGACCGCCTTCTTCGGGACGTTCTCCGCGATCGACTGCTTCAGCGCATCGATCGGTACCGGGAAAGCCTCCAACGTGGAGATGGCCCCGAGCATCACCATGTTCTCCGTCAGAGGGTTGCCAACCTTCTTCGCTATTCCGAGCGCATCCAGCACGGCGATCTTGTCCGTGACCTGAGCCAGGCGCGAACGCACATCCTCCGCCGACATGTACTTCGCCACCTTGTCCTTCATGTGCGCCCCCGTCTCGATGATGGGGTGTTGCACGCGCGAATTCATCAGCACGACTCCTCCTGGTCTCAGGTACTCTACGTACCTGAGGGCCTCAAGCGCCTCCAGCGCCAGGAGCGCGTCTGCACCCCCGATAGGGATCAGCGGCGAGCGTATCTCCTCACCTATTCTCATATGTACGTTAATGGACCCGCTTCTCTGGGACAGCCCATGCTGTTCACCTGTCAACGCGCGTATCCCCGCTGCTGCGCACGCAGATCCCACAACATTCGACAAGAGGACGAGGCCTTGTCCTCCGACACCTGACATGTATACGCTGAACTCCTTGGGTTCCATGCTCACTCACCCTCCCTCAACTTGATCGATCCGAACGGACAGATCTTCGAGCACACATCGCACCGGTCGCACAACTCCTTCGTTATGAACGCCTTTCTGTCTTCGTCGTCGATCGAGATCGCCGGACAATAGAACTCCCTGATGCATGTGTAAGGTTTCTTGCATACGTTCTTGTCAACCTTGTTCGTCTGGACGACCTCGCCCCGTCTCCTCTTGTTCCTGTCGGCATAGAGGGCGCATGCTCTCCTCGATATGATCACGTTAGGCCCCTTCCGTGAGAGCGCCTGTTTCATCGGCTCGACCGCCGCCTTGACTTGGTACGGGTCCACTATGGTGATATCGGAGATGCCCATCGCCTTGATGACATCCTCTAGGATCAGGGGTTTCGCGGGCTGGCCTCCGGCGTTGTAGTCCCTACCAGGGTCCGGCTGTTGCCCGGTCATCGCGGTGACCTCGTTATCGAGGATGACGAGCGTGAAGTCATCCCCGTGGTGTATGGCGTTCACGAGTCCCGGTAATCCCGCGTGCCAGAAGGTGGAATCTCCGATCATCGCCACGACCTTTTCCTGAGCGGCGTATTGCATCCCTGCGGCGACTCCGAGGCACGCTCCCATGCTGAGCAGAGAGTCGCCATAGTTGATCGGGTCCAGGAAGCTCATCGAATAGCACCCTATGTCCGTCGACAGGATGTGCTTCAAACCCTTCGTCGCCTGCTTAAGGGCGTGGAGGGTCGCGCGGTGCGGGCACCCTGGACAGAATGTGGGCCACCTTTCTGCAAGCCCGGCCTTCATCTCCTTCGCCTTGGCCATGGTGGCTGAGTAATCGACAGGGGGTTGCCTGCCCACAACCTTGGCAAGGGCGTCGACGACTATGTTCGGGCTGTACTCAAGTGACTCGCTGAAATGGCCCGTCCATTTGCCGTAGATATTGATCGACGGGTTGGCGTCCTTCGCGATTGCGGTCACGTGCAGCTCGAGGTACGGCTGGAGCTCCTCGACCACCACCACCGTCTTCAGTTTCTTCAAGAAGTCGCCTATCAGCTTCTTCGGGAGCGGGTATGTAGTGCCCAGCTTCAGGATCGACGGATTGATTCCGAGGATCCTCGTAGCGTCCACGGCATAGTTGTATCCCGCGCCGGCAGTCACGATTCCCAGGTCAGAGCCAGTGTCCTTCACCATATTCAGGTCAGATGCTTCGAACTCTTGCTCTATCAGTCTTGTCCGATCCAGGAGCTTGTGCTTGAACTGTCTCGCCGCTTCGGCGACGGTCACGTACCGTCCGGGTGGATGAGTCCACGGTATCTTGGCGAAAGGCTTCCGGTCAAGCTTCTCGAGCTCGACGATGCCGCTTTGATGGTTGACTCTTGTAGTCGTCCGGATCAGGATTGGCACGCCGTACTTCTCAGACAGCTCGAAGGCCAGCTTCACCATCTTCTTCGCCTCTGTCGGGTCGGAGGGTTCCAACATCGGTACGTATGCGTTCGGTCCGAAAGGTCGTCCGTCCTGTTCTGTCTGGGACGAGTGCGCGTGTGGATCGTCTGCGACGACAACAACCATGCCGCCCTTGACCCCGGTGTACGAGAGCGAGAAGAAGGAGTCCGACGCGACGTTCATGCCCACACTCTTCATCGCGGTCATCGATCTGAGTCCGACCATGGAGGCCCCAGCGCAGGTCTCGAGCGCAACCTTCTCGTTCACTGATATCTCCATTTTGTAGTCGAACTTTGGCGATATCTCCGAGAATGTGTCGAGGATCTCAGTCGTTGGTGACCCCGGATATTCCGAGACCACCTTGACATCCGCCTCGAGGGCGCCTCTGACGATCGCCTCGTTGCAGATCATGAACGCCTTCCCCGGCCCGTCCTTAGCGACATCCATGGAACTCATACAATCTTCTTCCGATCCCCTTTCAGGACACGGTAACGTCCTTGGGGCTGATTGTATTTGCGATTGCATTCCGGGGGATTGTGATTCCCCCGAACAAATGAGGCCATCGAAAGAATCTAGCGGTCTCCCTTCGGCTTGACTCTGATGTCCATGACCTCTTGGATCTTCCTTCTGACAGCGAAGGGGTTGGGGACCGCTTCCCACACCATGCCTGCCTTCTTGGCGCCCGACAATCCCTGGGTCGAGAAGACTATGGTGCCGTACCCGAGCGCCCTCTTCCCTATGGACTGCGCGAGGTCTACGTTGGTGATCATGGTGACGGGGATGTCCTCGTAGGTCCTGTTCAGGATCCCGTGCTGAGTAATGATGCGCTCATCCGTTGCAGCATAGACGGTGCTCCCCCATTTCAGGTATCTGTACGAGAAGAAGATGAACATTGCGAAGAACAGTCCCCCGAAGGCCCATTGAACAAAGTCGCCGTTGCTCCCATCCAGATAGTCGCTCAAGTAGGGAATCGACGGGGCGTTGGGAATCCACTTCCAAATGAAGATGATCAGGGAGACCATCGCGATCAGCAGCGCCATCGAGGCCGCTTTCATGTAGAGCCAAGCGCTCGGGCGCATTTCGAACATGACTCTCTCATCACTTGACAACATCTTCTTCGGAATCAGCTTCGCTTTCCTCGCCATGGCAAGCCCAGGACGATGTTATGCAGTTCACGGATATTTAGATTTGACTGGCCATTACTGGCCTGAGCTTCTGCTTGAGCTCGTCCGCGTTCGTGATTTCTCTCGAGCAGCCCACGCTCGTGCATACCACCGCGAACGGTCCATCATGGCGCGCCGCGAAGTCCACCTCTTCTCTGGCTACTACAGCAACCGCGGCCGGGTTCAGTGCCTCCTTTGCGGCGACCCAAAGAGGGAGTGACAGCGCATTCATTTCGGCGGCCCCGTGGATCTCGACAACCATAGGTCCTTGAGCCAGGGTCCACCACGCTGAGACATAGGGAGCCGCGAAGACTCCGTGTGCCTCGACGTCCTTTCTCGAGAATGATTGCAGAGTATCCCATGCCTTCTTTGTGAGATCGAGGTTTCGACTCACGCCCCCGAGAAGCGCGATCGCCTCGGCCCATTCGGCGTTAGCCATGAGCGACCTCCTGGGCGACCCCAGTTCGCCCACGGCTTCGTTTGTCTTCAGGACGTCCACGTAGCCTCCCTCTGGACTTGAGAAGTCTCTCTCCACACTTTTGACAAGGGAATCAGCCATTGCCAGCAACTGGGGGTCGTTTGTGATTTCCAGGATCGCGATCAGCGACTTGAGAAATGACACTTGGTCCTCGAACAGGTAGACCTCATTGCCTTCTAAGTGTCTGACCAGTCCCTCATCAGGGTTCCACAGATGCTCCTTGGAATACTCCCATGCAGATCTGCCAGCTGAGACCCAATTCTCTTCTCCCAAGAGCACCCCGGCCTCTATCATCGCTTTCACTGCCTCCGCATTCCACCCCGCATAGATGCTCCTGTCAATAGCCGGCGCCTTTCTCATGGATCGTTCTTTGATAGACAGCTTGTAGTACTCCTCATCGGCGTCCTGACTCCCAAAGAAGCCCCCTGGGTTCGCGTCCCAAAGCACCTTGACTATGAAGCCAGCCGTTCCCCGTGCAAGGTCGGCGTAGCGTTCCTTCTTGAGTATTTTGAACGCGTGTACGGCGTTCTTGAGGAAGCCGATGTTCGTCTCGAGCATCTTCTCGTAGTGCGGCTCTCGCCAGTCTCGCGTGACCGAGTATCTGAACACTCCCCCCTCTTCCCTGTCGTACAGTCCCCCGGCCATCCGGTCCAGCGTGTTCTCGACGGCTCCAGCGAGTTCCTGGTCCCAGTCCTTGGAGTACCTTCTGAGCATTAGGTCGATTGCATTCGGCTGCGGGAACTTCTGTTGAAGCCCGAACCCGCCGAACTCAACATCGTATGCAGAGAAAATGTCCTCGAAGATCGCATCGACGAACTCAGAGTCGGGTATTGCCCGCTTCTCCCACGCCTTCGAGATGTCCAGATAGGCCATCCTTCCTCTCTCGAGTGCCTGGCCAACCTCCCCGGAAGCCTTTGCATCGAGGATCGCCTGCAGTACCTTGATCATGTCCTGAGGCGGCACGTAGGTCGCTCCCCAGACGAACTCCCCCTTGTCAGATAGGAATGTGGTGGTTGGGAACCCGCCTCGATTGTACCTCTCAGATATGTCGGGTCTGCGGTCTATGTCGACCCGCACCGGGATGAAATGCTCGTTGACGGTCTTGATGACGCGAGGGTCGGAGTAGGTCGTCTCGTCCATGACGTGGCACCAATGGCACCAGACAGCGCTGAGGTCGAGGAGGACAAGCCTGTTCGTCCTTGCGGCCTCTTCGAAGGTATCTTTCGTCCATTCTCTCCAACTTATCTCTTCGGTCACGGGCGTGTCTCGTCTCCTCATCGTCCGGATACCAGAGTCCATCCTTCCACGAATCTAGATGTCCCCGAACAGCAAGGGTCGATGCTGTGGCGCAGAGCACTCAGCTGCCTTGAGCCAGGGAAGGCTACCAGCGTCGACGACGAGAGTCGCACGTGGGGCTAGGGGCAATAATGCACACATGTGAAGCTCGGAGGAAGTCCGTCGGTCTCATCCAGGAACGACACAAATTAATATGCAACATACATGCAAACGGGCCGTCAGAAGGAGACGCCAGTAGAGAGTTCGCATGCGGAATCGAGACCTGTCAAACCCCTTCTCCTGTTCGTTGTCTCTTTCGGGCACTAGCGGCGGCCTTTGACCCCTTAAGCATGGGCACGAGGTCATCGAGCGACAGCGGCCGTCTCATACCTTTCTTCTCGAGATCCAGGTCGCGGTAGAGCCTTGCCACTGCGGGCATCTCGAGGCCTGCTGATTTCAGGAGTCCATCGTCGTACAGGATGTTCTCGGGTTTTCCCTCTGCGATAACTGACCCGTCCCTTACTATGCATATCCTGTCAGCGAGCCTGGCCGCCATGTCCATGTCATGCAGCGCGACGACGACGCTGATCCCGTGCTCGTCCCTTAGCGATCTGAGGAGCGCCTCTATCCTAAGCGCGTTTGACGGGTCCAGGTCTCCAGTGGGCTCGTCCACGACAAGGATCCTCGGCTCCATCGCCAGGACTCCCGCGATAGCGACGAGCCTCTGCTGTCCCCCGCTCAGGTAGTGTGGGATCTTGTTCAGCTCCTTGATCCCGACCACTCCGAGAGCCCATTCCGCACGCTTCCTCGCGTCCTCTGCCGACATGCCGAGGTTGAGCGGGCCGAACATGACATCCTCGAGGACGGTCGGAGAGAAGAGCTGCGAGTCCGCATCCTGGAACACCAGCCCGACCTTCTTCCGAATCTCGCCAACATTCTTCTTGTCGATGTCGACCCCGAACACTCTCACGCGGCCGACATCGGGCATCATCAGGCCGTTTATGTGTTCTATCAGAGTAGATTTCCCAGC
>Ga0315286_10001450_pt1 | contig 21427 bp, 15 predicted proteins | sample YL17G10_0_MG_FD_205038 | JGI IMG/M metagenome (GOLD analysis project Ga0315286, IMG submission 205038) | Sediment microbial communities from Yellowstone Lake, YNP, Wyoming, USA - YL17G10_0 | ecosystem: Environmental > Aquatic > Freshwater > Lake > Sediment | place: USA: Wyoming | collected...
CAGCGAGGCGTTGGCCCCCGCCGAGCCCTGGCCATAGATATGCAGGCCGGGAGTCGTCAGCGTCAGGCCCAGCGTGAGCCGCTTGAAATCGAAGGCCGCCCCGATCTTCCATAGAATACTGACGTTTTCGTATTGATACTGCCGGGCGTCCAGGTCCAGGGCGACCCGGCCGCCCGCGTCGAGCGCTTCGACGAGCATCTGGGTGTTGGCCCGATGGTTCCGAACGGCGACAAATTGGCTGACGCCGACCCCGATGTTCCTCCGGAGCTTGTATGACCAGGTCAGGCCCAACCACGTTTCGGACAGCTTTTCGTCCAGCCGGCACTGGCTGACGTAGTCCTCCAGGCCGGCTTGTCCCGGGATGACGTCTTGGACTCCGGTTGACGACAAGGACAGGCCGAGCTTGACCTCCTGGCGGGAGAGGTAGGAATAGCCGAACCAGTGCTTCTGTAACCCCCGGAATTTGAAGGTGCCGGCGAGGAGAGACGGGCCGGGTCCGGGATTGGAGGACTTCATGAGGACGCTGTCCGGCCCGGCCCCGGCGATGGAGACGAGGGGATATTGGAGGACCTTGGCGGCCATCAGGGTCTGAGGTTTCTCGATCAGGCTCAGCCCGCCCGGATTGTAATAAGTCCCGCTGAGGTCGAGGACACTGCCGATGACCGCCCCGCCGAGGAGCGTCGCCCGCGTCCCGTACTGGTTGGTCCAGTAGTGGGAGTCCTGAGGCCGGGCGAAGGGAGCCAGACAGAGACAGGCGACGGCGACCAGGACCGGGAGGCGAAAAAATCTCATCGCCCCCTGTTTATAAGCGATTTTTTCGCTCTTCGTCAAGCCCCGCGGGGAGGTCGACGCCTAACATTCCGGTTGCCAACGGCGGGGGATTTCTGCTAGTTTAGGGGGCGAACCGAGCCTCCGAAACACCATGACCATCGTCCGAAGCGCCCGACTCCGCGAAATCCGCAACTGGGACGACTACTTCCATTTAGCGATCGACGCCCCCGAGATCGGGCGGGAGGCGCGGCCAGGGCAGTTCGTCATGGTCAAAGTCGCCGAAGGGCCCCTTCCCCTCCTCCGCCGACCCCTGAGCATCCACGACGCGGGCGAGGCGGGCATCGAGCTCTTTTTCAAGGTCGCCGGCCGGGGCACGGAGATCCTATCCCGGAAAAAGCCCGGCGATCCGCTCGACCTCATCGGCCCCCTCGGGAAAGGCTTCACCGTCAGGAAAGGGATGAAGGGAAAGCGGGCTTTCTGCGTCGGCGGCGGCCGGGGCATCGCCCCTATCTATTTCCTGGCCCGCGAGCTCGGCGCCCGCGGCGTCCGAACGACCGTCTTCTACGGTGGGCGGAGCCTCGTGGACATCCCTCTCCACGAAAAGCTCGAAAAGGCCGAAATGGAGCCCCTTTGCTCGACCGACGACGGCAGTTTCGGGTTCGGCGGCCTCGTCACAGAGCTCGTCGGCCTCGAGCTCTCCAAAACGAAACCCGACGTTCTCTACGCCTGCGGCCCGGAGGCGATGATGAAAGCGCTCGCCTCGCTCGCCGCGAAGCACGGCGTCCCTGCCGAGTTCTCTCTCGAATCCGTAATGGGCTGCGGCATCGGCGCCTGCTGGGGCTGTGTCCATCGCATCAAGAACGAGAGCGGGGACGGTTGGACGAAGATCTGCGAAGAGGGCCCGGTATTCCCGGGGGAGCGCATCCTATGGCCATGACGAAAAAGAGCGCGGATCTCACGGCGGACCTGGGTTTCCTGAAGCTCCGCAACCCCGTCCTCGCCGCGAGCGGCACTTTCGGCTACGGCCTCGAATTCGAGCCCTACCTCGACCTGGAAAAGCTCGGGGGATTTGTGGTCAAGGGCCTCTACTTCAAGCCGCGGGAGGGCAATCCCCCGCCGCGCCTCGTCGAGACCGCGAGCGGCCTCATCAACGCCATCGGACTGCAGGGCGTCGGCGTCGAGGCCTTTTCGGAAAAGGTCCTGCCCAAGCTCCGCCGACTGAAGACGGCGGTCATCGTCAACGTCTGCGGCGCGGACGACGACGAGTACGCCGCGGTCGTCGAGTACCTCAATAAGCAGGAGGGCATCGCCGCCTACGAACTCAACATTTCCTGCCCCAACGTCAAGACCGAAGGCCTCTGCCCGGCCCTCTCGCCGCGGGCGACCTTCGACCTGGTGAAGAGGCTCAAGGCCGCGAGCCGCCGTCCGCTCATCACCAAGCTCTCGCCGAACGTCACCAGCATCGTCGAGATCGCCAAGGCGGCCGAGGAGGCCGGCACGGACGCGATCGCTCTCGTCAACACCTTCCTGGCCATGGCCGTCGACCTCGAAACGCGCCGGCCCAAGCTCCGCAACGTCTTCGGCGGGCTGAGCGGCCCGGCCATCAAGCCCATCGCCCTGCGCATGGTCTACCAGGTGGCCTCGCGGGTCCGGGTGCCGGTCATCGGCATGGGCGGCATCATGACCGGCGCGGACGCCCTGGAGTTCCTCGTCGCCGGGGCGGCCGCCGTCGAGGTCGGGACGGCCAACTTCGTCGACCCCGACGCCGCCGTCCGGATCGTGGCCGAGATCGAGAGCTGGTGCGAAGCACACGGCGTCGCCGCGGTCCGCGAGGTCGTGGGCACGATCAAAGCCTCATGAAAGGAAAGGACGTCGCCATGGACAAGACCAACGCCAGCCGCATCATCATCGCCCTGGACGTTCAGACCAAGGAGGAGGGCATTTCCCTCGTCAGCCAGCTCAAGGACGCCCGGACGTTCAAGATCGGCCTGGAGCTCTTCACGGCCGAGGGCCCGACGCTTTTCCGAAAGCTCAGGGCCCTGCGCAAGGACATCTTCCTCGACCTCAAGCTCCACGACATCCCCAATACCGCGGCCGGGGCGGTCCGGTCGGCCATCAAGCATGGCGTCCAGATGATGACCCTCCACGCCTCGGGCGGCAGGGAGATGATGGCCAAGGCCGCGGAAGCGGCCAGGTCCGCCGCCGAGGCCGGCAACGGGCCCAAGCCGGTCCTTCTGGGAGTCACCGTCCTGACCAGCCTCAAGGGCGCCGATCTCGAAGAAGTGGGGATGGGCGCGGACGTGTCCTCCCAGGTCCTCCGCCTGGCGGGGCTGGCCAAGGCGGCGGGCCTGGACGGCGTCGTCTGCTCGCCCCAGGAGATCGAGATCCTACGGAAGGAGTACGGACGGGAACTTCTCATCGTGACGCCGGGGATCAGGCCCCTCTGGGCGGCGGCCCAGGACCAGAAGAGGATCATGACCCCGGCCGAGGCCGTGGCCAAGGGCGCGGATCATCTCGTCATCGGACGCCCCATCACCGGAGCGCCCTCCCCCAACGAAGCCTTTCTCAGGATCGTCGAAGAGCTCGATCAGAGCCGGCTGTAGCGGATGGCGAAGATCCATTGGAGGAACAGCGGAAAGACCACAAAAAGGACGATCGCGACGACAATGCTGACGCCTATGTAGCCCATGACCTTGTCCTTGGGCGTCTCCATCATCGGCGTGTCGAAACCCAAATAGAGGAGATAAAGGCCGTACAGACCGGCCAGAATGCCCATGATCCAGAGGCCAGGAATGATATTGAGGATACCGGCCACCCAGCCCGGGGTCATGCTGTAAACGGAGAGCTTAAGGGCGGCCGTCAGGTTCTTGGCCGAGCCGAAGTTCGGCGCCAGCTCGCTGATGATCAGGGCGAAGAGAAAGACGGCGGCCAGAGCATAGACATAAGTGACGATAGCGTTGACGAGGGCCTGGCCCAAGGGAAACACGGCGCCCATGGGTAGCCGCCGGACGAGGATGTTCCCCAGGAATCGAGCGCCGGCCGGGATGGCGGCCAAGACCATGGCGTAGGATGTGAATAGGCCGGCGACGGTCGCAGGTTCGGCCTTGATCTTGACCCATTCCTCTTTCGGCTTGAGAATGATCGACTGGACTCTCTGAACGATATCCATGGGGCCTCCTTCCTGAAGTTAGGCCGACTATATCCCGTTTTCGAGAAGGGAGTCAACCCCAAGTGCCGGGGCTTGTTCGGGGTTAACCCTGAGCCGCGCTTCTCATCCCCGCCCTAAAAGGCGGGGTCCAGCATCGGCGAACGGGTCCATGCGGCATTCGGGACGAAGGGGGAGAAGGAATGGAGGCGCGGGTCGGACTCGAACCGACGAATAAAGGTTTTGCAGACCTCTCCCTTAGCCGCTTGGGTACCGCGCCTGGTTCGTCATGAAAATTGAGTCATTGTTTGGAGCGGGCGATGGGACTTGAACCCACGACCTTCTGCATGGCAAGCAGACGTTCTACCACTGAACTACGCCCGCCCGTCCCTCCCGCGAGGGAGGGAAAGCACGCCTTAAACTAGCAGAATTGGCCGGGCCTGTCAATCGCGGTTCCAAGCCCATTCAGAAGACGGACAACCTCTCGGGACCTGAACCGAAGGGCATCGTCGATGGGAGCGGCAGGGAGCGAAGTCGTCGGAGCGACCAGCAGAATTGTGGCGGAGCAACTCGGTGCCGAATTTCTGGGAAATATCGGAAAAGGGTCTTAAAAATGAAAGAATGGGGACACGTACCGGAAGGACATGTCCCCGAATCCGCATGTCCCCGAATCCGGGACCCAGGCCCCTTTTAACGGGTGATGTTGAGCTGGACTTCGCTGCCGATGCTGACGATGTCGCGGGCGTCGAGGATCTTGATCGTCGACGTCGCGCCGCGGACATCGATGACGATGGCGCTGGCGATGGCCTCGCGCGGCAGGTCGGGCCGGGCACGGAAGAAGACGTTGAGCTGGTCGCCGATCTGGACGCAGTGCTGGCGGCCCAAGTCGATCAGGGCCCACATGCCGGGGCCGGCGATGTTGAAGTCGTACTCGATCCAGACGACCTTGCCGTGCTTGCTGGCTTTCGGGTCCATGTCTCCAAAGCCCAGGTCCCTGCCCATCTCGCCGGCTTCCTGCTCGAAGGGGAGCAGGAAATCGCCGGCCTGGATCATGCCGCAGGTATTCTCGACCTTGGCCGTGGCCATCCTGTCCTCGAGGCGGATGATACGGACCCGGCCTTGCCGTTTCATCACGGTGCCGAGATTGGCGACCTCTCCCCGGAGCCCGACCGTCAGGAAGAGCTGACCGATCTCGAGTCCGTCGGCCGCCCCCTTGTTGATGTAGATGACGTCGCCGTCACTGGCGATGATCTTTTCGTTCTCGCGCTCGGCGCCGATGATCCGGATGTCCGGAAGCAACTTCCCTATCTCATGTATATAGAAGGAGCAATTGAGGTCCGAATCCGTGATCAGCTGGTAGGTGTCATCGAAGATCTTCGCCCTCTTGATCGTGCTCTCCTGGGCGAACGGCCGCCCCGGAACGATCAGGGTCAGGCTGGCGAAAACGAGAACCAGGAAGCCCAAACAGAGTACTGATTTTCTGCTCATGGTCATACCTCTGGGCCGACAGAATCCCACTTGGCGGTATTATAAAGACCCATCCGCGCGGCTGTCAACATATGGTCAGCGGCTTTCATCGGGCATTAGACAATTGACCACGATTCGATTAAAATGAATCAAACCATAAGGTTAGTCGTGCCGAGAGCCTGAATGTCCAAAAAAATCAAGGTCGCCCTGATATTCGGAGGCCGCTCGGCGGAGCACGAGATCTCCCTGGTTTCGGCCGCCGCAATCCATAAGAATCTGGACAAGACCAGGTTCGGGGTCCGGTCCATCTACATCACCCGGCAGGGCCTCTGGAAGGCCGTCGAAGCTCCTTCCCCCGATATAAGGACGCTCGAGGGAGGCCGGGCCTTCTCTTTCCTTCCCTGGGCGGGGCGGAGCCAGGGGGCGGAGTTCGCCGCCGACATCTATTTTCCGGTCCTTCACGGACCCTATGGCGAGGACGGGACGATCCAGGGACTCCTCGAAATGGCCGGCGTCCCCTATGTCGGGGCCGGGATACTGGGCTCGGCTCTGGGCATGGACAAGTCCGCGACCAAATCGATCCTCCGCGACCTCGGACTCCCCGTCGTCCCCTATCACGTCCTCCGGGAAACGGACTGGAAGGCAAACCCCGAAAGGCTCCTTCGCCGCATCCGCCTGACGATGCCCTTGCCGCTCTTTGTAAAGCCGTCCAATCTGGGCTCGAGTATCGGTATCACCAAGGTCGGCAAATACGCCCAAGTTCCGGCCGCCCTCGCCACCGCCTTCCATTACGACACGACGGCCCTCGTCGAGAAGGGCATCCACGGCCGCGAGCTCGAATTGAGCGTCCTCGGGAACGAAACGCCCGAGGCCTCCCTCCCCGGGGAAGTCATCCCTTTCCGGGAGTTCTACGACTACAGCGACAAGTACCTCGACGGCAGGACGACGTTCATCCTCCCGGCCGAGATCGCGCCGCGGACGCTGGCCAGAATCCAGGAGCTCGGCATCGCCGCCTTTAAAGCCCTCTCCTGTTCCGGCCTGGCCCGGGTGGATTTTTTCCTCGAGAAAGGGACGAACCGTCTCTACATCAACGAGATCAACACCATCCCGGGCTTCACCGAGATCAGCATGTACCCGAAGCTCTGGGCCGCCTCGGGCCTGCCGTTCCCCCGGCTTTTGGAGCGCCTCATCGAGCTCGGATTCGAGCGGCACAGGAGCCGAAAGGCCTGCCTCGAAAGGGACCGCTGATGCGGGTCCTGGGGATCGACTACGGCGACCGCCACATCGGCCTCGCCCTGAGCGACCCGTTCCTGATCACGGTCCAGCCCCTGGAGACCTACGAGCTGACCGGGAGGGAAAACGTCGACCGGCAGCACTTCCGCGACCTCGTCGCCAAACACGATGTCGGGGAAATCGTCATCGGCGACCCTCTCCGGATGGACGGCAGTTCCGGGACCATGGCCGAGAAGACGCGCGTGTTCGCCGCCTGGCTGGGCAAGGCCGTCGGAAAGTCCATCGCCTTCATGGACGAACGCCTGACGACCCGGCAGGCCCTCAACGTCCTCCGGGGCGAGAAGCTCCGCGGCAAGAAGAAAAAAGAGTGGGAGGACCAGATCGCGGCCGTCATCATCCTATCGACCTACCTCGAGCAGAAGCGCGGTGCGAGGGATGTTCCTGAAGCCGATTAAGGCCCTTCTCCTGGCCGCCCTCCTCCTCGTTCCCGCCTTGACCGCCTGGCTCGCGAGGGAGCTCTCGACACCCGTCGGGAAGGAGTCCGCGGCGGTTCTCTTCGAGGTCGAAAAAGGCCGGAGCGCCCGCGGCGTCCTCGACGGCCTGCGGCAGCGCGGCCTTGTCCGGAGCGCGCTCCCTCTCAAGCTGGCCTGCCGCCTCTTCTACCCCGAGGAGCGATTCAAGGCCGGCGAATACCAATTCTCCCCGCCCCTCAAGCCCAAGGACGCCCTGTTCCAAGTCTTCAAGGGCCGCATCCACCTCCAGCCCTTCACCATTCCCGAAGGCCTGGCCGGGCGCGACATCGGGGAACTCCTCAGGCCGGGGGACGAGGAGGGACAGGCGGCCTTCCGGCGGGCCCTGCTCGACGTCGGTCTCATCGCCGACTGGGACCGCCGGGCGAGAGACCTCGAAGGCTACCTTTTCCCGGATACCTATTTTCTCCCGCGGAAGGCGACGGAGGCCGAGCTGGTCGCGGCCATGGTCGCCGAGTTCCGCGAGGTCTTCGACGAGGGCCGCCGGATGAGGGCGGCGGAACTCGGGATGAGCGTCCGCGACGTCGTCACGCTGGCCTCGCTCGTCGAGGAAGAGACCGCCCTGCCCGAAGAACGGCCGCTCGTTTCAACCGTCTTCCATAACCGCTTGCGGATCGGGATGAAGCTCGACTGCGACCCGACCGTCATCTACGCCCTCAAGCTCGAGAACAAGTACGCCGGGCGTCTTCTCCTCCGCGACCTCAAGTTCCCCTCGCCCTACAACACGTACGTGCACGCCGGCCTGCCGCCCGGCCCCATCTCCAATCCGGGCAAGCCGGCCATCGACGCCGCCCTCAATCCCGCGCCGGAGAAATACCTCTACTTCGTTCTCCAAGGCGACGGCAGCCACCGCTTCAGCCGGACCCTGGGTGAGCATCTCGACGCCGTCCGGAATTATCGAGGATTGAAAAAATAATGAAATTTGATATATTAGTTGACTCGATTCGCCTCCGGAGACGCCGGCGTAAGGTTCGTTGAAAGACTGTAAAAGACTTTTACGCGTCCCGCCGGGTTTTCTCGAGAGCAAGAGAGCCCCTGCCAAAAGAGTTGGCATGAGAATTGCTTTCTAGGGAGGTGGAATAGAGTGAGGTATTTCCAACAGGAGGAAAAATGAAAGCTCTTAGAACGATCGCGGCCGGCCTCGCGCTTCTCTCCGTCATCGGTATGCTCTCGGTTTTCGCACCGGCGGCGTCCGGAATCCAAGGCAAGGGTCAAGAGGTGAAGCCCCCGGCAAAAACCTCGATGCCCAAAGAAATATCGGCCCTGATCCAGGAAGGCCTGGCCACCCGGCAGGGACGGCAGGATATTCCTTTCAGCCTGTTCAAACAGCTCATCCTCCCCGCTCAGGGCGGCAATCTCTACCCCGTCTTCTTCTTCAAGGCCAAGAACGGGGATCTCGGCTACGTCCCATCGGCCTCCGGTTCGGGAGAAATGGAAACCACGCTCAACGTCTTCTTCCAGTTTTTCCAGCCCGGCGACGCCGGGGCGTTCAAGCCGTTCTGGGGCGGGAAGAGTCTCACTGTCTTGAAGAGCGACGGCGCGGGCTATGACGCGGAAAAAGAGGATTGGTACTCTTTCGGCCTGGCCATGCCCTCAGGGAAATATACGCTGGCCCTGGTCCTCGCGACTCCCGACATGACGAAAATGAGCGTCGCATACTACGACATCGCCCTGCCGGGACCCGAGACCTTCCAGTCCTCGCTCTGGCCGACAGATCCGGCAGTCATCAAGGCGCTGGAGCAGGTCGAGCCCGACCAGCGGCCCACGGTCCACCGCGGCTATTTCATCTGGGGTGCCCTTAAGGTCGTGGCCAACATGGCGGGCAGCATCACTGCCGGCGAGAACCTGGAAGTCCTGTTCTTCGTCCTCGGCGCGGCCATCAAGGACCCCGCCGCCGTCAGGCCGGCGAACGACCTCGAGGTCAATTTCGAGGTCCAGGGCGAAGACGGCAAGACGGCCATCAAATGGGCCCCCCAGGCCTATGAGGCCTACCTCGTCACCCAGCAGTTGCCGCTCGAACAGACACTCCAGACGTTGGACGACAAGGGCAAAGTTCTTAGCAGCAAGAAAAGTCCCCTGCCCGCGGGGAAATACACCCTCCTCTGCCACATCTTAGACAAGGTTTCCGGGATGAAGGGCGAAACCAAGGTCGGTTTCGAGGTTAAGTAGTCACTCCCGATCTGAACGAACGGCGAAGGACCGCCCCCCCGGGCGGTCCTTTTTTTCGACCGCGGCGCTACTTTTTCTTCAGGAATTCGAGAAGCTGCTTGGCGATCCCGGCCTTCTCGTGATCGGGGGCGAGAGCCAGGAACTTCTCCAGGCTGGCACAGGCTTCCGCCACCTTGTTCTGGCCGATGAGGATCGTGCCCATCTGGTAATAGGCCTCGGCGTAGTCCGGCTTGAGTTCGACGGCCCTCTGGAAACGCGGCAGGGCCGCCTCGGATTCGCCGGTGTTGACGAGACAGACGCCAAGGTTGTATTCGGCGTCGGGGTCGTCGGGACTCAGGGCGGCGGCCTTTTCATAGAAGGGCCGGGCCTCGGCGAACTGCTTGGCCAGGCCCAGGGCCTCGCCGGTTTCCTTGTTGGCGATGTAGCTTTCCGGGTTGAGCTCGGCCGCCTTGCGGAAGGCGGCCTGGGCCGCCTCAAGCTGGCCGGCCTTTTTCAGGGACAATCCCAGGTTGAGCCGGTAGGCCCAGCTCCCCGGGTCGAGCCCCACGGCCTCCTCGTAGGCCGGCACAGCTTCGGCGTATTTCTGCTCGGCATAGAGCTTGTTCCCCTTGAGGAAAAACTTGTCGGCAGCGGAGTAGGTCCTCTCCGCCTCGACCGCGACGGTTTTCAGGGCGATCTCGACGGACTCCTCGCCCGCGACGCCGACCTTGATCTCCTTGGACCCGGGCGCGAACCCCGCTTTCTTGACGGAGAGCATGTAGTAGCCGGGCATCAATCCGACTTGAACGAACCGGCCCTCTTTATCGGTCTTGCTCTCGTAGCGGATCGAGGAGGTTTTCTGCGAGACGAGCGTCACTTCGGCCTTATCGACGGGGTTTCCGGAGGGGTCGAGGACGCGTCCTTTGATCCGGCCCTGGTACTGGGCCCAGGACGCGACCGTGGATACGAAGAGGAGAAGAGCGAGGACGGAAATTTTCTTGGATATCATCTCGAACTCCTATTTTTGACCGGCGCGCTTTCTCGTTTTTTCCTCCAGGGCCTTGATCGCCGGCTGGTCGGGGACGAGCGAAAGAGACTTCTGGAGGAGGGGCAGGGCTTTCTCCGGGCGGTCGAGGGCCAGGTGGCACTCGGCGGCCAGGTTCAGGACCGGGACTTCGGTCGCCTCGGCCATGAGCTTGTCGAGATAGGTCAGGGCGGAATTCCAGTCCTTCAGGGCGGCGTAGTCGAGGGCGACGACCTTGGCCGCCTCCCGGTCGGGCGCCCGCTCGTAAAGCGGCAGGGCGTGGCCGAGCGATTCCTTGTAGCGCCCGAGGCCGTAGAGCGACTTGGCCAGGAGCAGGCGTGAATCGGCATCGTCCCTCTGCCGGAGGGCTCTCTCCAAAGCGGCCCGCGCGCGTTCGTAATCCCCGGTCAGGAAGTATTGAGATGCGAGGACCTTGAGGTGCTCCGGACCCGGGAAAGGCCCGTGCAGGCGGGCGTAAACCCACGGGATGACCGGGACGGCCTGGGAAAGGACGACGAAATTCTCCTTCTGCGCGAGGAGCGTCCGTCCGTCGGCGGCCCGGGCCGAGACCTCCGCCCGGTAGTAGCCGGGCTTGACGTCCTTCAGGGGGACGGTCCCCGAGACGAGGAGGGTCGCCGGGTCTTGGGGGTCGGCGGCCACGTCCTGAAGCGGGAAGATCCCGACGCTCTGGTTCGTATCGAGCGAGATGATGTCGAGGATGAACGACGGCGGTCCGCCCAGGCCGAGCTTGGCGAGATTCCAGGCCTGGACGAAGACGCCCAGCGTCGAGGCCGTACTGAATTCGTTCCGGGCGCCGACGATATACTGCCAGCCGCCGAAAACAAAAGCTTTGAGGTTTCTTTTCTGGGCTTCGGGGACGGCCGCCCGGTCGTGGAAGATGAGCGGGGCGCTGAGCCCGGGCCGGCCGGCCTCCGGTTCCGCCGGCGTGACGACCTTCGTCTCGAAAGAAGAGAAATCCTTGCCCGTCTTGTTCTTCAAGAGGAACAGGGCCCGGTGCCCTCCGGGGACGACCGCCAGGAGGTCCTGGAAGGCGAAGCGCTGGCGCTCGTGGGCCTTGTACTGCTCGGGCGTGAGCTTGAGCGGGATCTCCTCGACCTTCTCGAAGATCGTCGCGCCGCGGCCGTCCTCGAGCCGCAGGACGAGCTCGAAGCTGGCGTAGATGGCACTGCCCTGGGTCGCGAAGTTCATCTTCTCCGGCTCGATCGTCCAGTGAAGGAAGGCCTGGCCGCCTTCCCGGAACACCTTGACTTGGAAGGCGCTCTGGAGAAAATTGTCCGAATACTCCGTCTCGATAAAATCCTTGTAGGACATGTACGACTTGGCGTAGGAGTCCGAGAATTTCTTCTCCGGGAGGCCGCGCACGGAGGCGATGATGGTGTCGGAGGAGAACGAGCCCATGCCCATCGGTCGTTCGCCGGGCATGTAGCTCTGGGCCGCCGAGGCGAGCTCGGAATTCGCCTTCCGGATGGCCTCGACGGCCTTGGTGCGGGTCAGAGTCCCGCTCCCCGTGATGGGGACGGCCAGCCTCTCCGGGCCATCGACGCCCGGCGAGTAGAGACGGAAATCGCCGATCCCTTCGGGCTGGTAGAAGATCAAGTAAAAATAATCCGGCAGGCCGTATTCCACGGCCCCCTTGTAGAACCAGAGCTCGAGGGGCCAAACCTCGGATTGGGTCGTGAAAAAATTGCGCTCGAGCGGCGGCCCGAGGACGAGGTAATAGTAACCCCGGTCGGTCTGGCTGCCCCGCTTCGGCGATGAGCGGCCGAAGTTCTGGTCGGCGAAGCGGATGCGCTCCTCGTACTCTTTCTGGAACTCGTTCGCCGTCGTGTCCGGCAGGGGGTCCCGCATCCGCCAGAAGAAACGGACGAACTTCTCCCGTTCGGCGTTGGTCTGGAGGTTCTTGAAAACCGCCCGCTCCGTCCGGGTCAGGATCGGGGAAACGTCCTCGAGCCAGATCTGAAGATCCGGCGAGAGCTTTTCCGGACCGGCCAAGGCACTGGCCGCGAGGAGGATGAAAAATGCGATACCGAGGGCTCGGACTTTCATCTTCCTGGAAACTACGATAACACACGGCCCAAGACAATTCAAATCGCCCCCGGGATAGCGTCCGTTTTTACGAAAATTTTTCTTGATATTGTCGATTTTTTGGATAACATTCAAATTAATGGATGAGTGGATGTTTATCATTATTTTTATTTAATTTATTATCAATAGGATGCGTGCTATCTAAAGTTGGCATTGAAATTGCTTGGTTTTAAGTGTCTAATTCTCTTTATGAAGAGGATAAAAATGTCCGATAACAGGGAGGTGGCAATCGGTAAATCCACAGATCGTTCCGGCCGAGAAGTAAGTCGTCTATCTACGGAAAGGAGGACTATTTGAGAAACAAGCTTTTATCCATCCTGGCGATCATTCTTCTCCTCGCCCCTATCGCCTTCTCCCAATCCAAGGAAACCGGCGCCATCCGCGGCATCGTCACGGACGAGCAGGGCGCGCCCCTGCCTGGCGTCAACGTGACGCTCATGAGCCCAAACCTCATGGGCGGCCGCTCGTTCGTCACGGACGCCAAGGGCGAATTCCGGTTCCCGGCCCTGCCGCCCGGCGACTACAAGGTCAAAGCCGAGCTCCAGGGCTTCGGACCGTACGTCCGCGAGAACATCCGGCTGACGACCACGACCACCCTGGACGTTGACATCCAGCTCAAGGTGGCGGCGGTGAACGAGGAGATCACGGTCGTCGCCCAATCGCCGACCATCGACATCAAGTCCACGGAAACGGCGTCGGTCACCCTGTCGAACGAGATCCTCAGGAACGTTCCCTACAGCCAGTTCTCGGCCGACATCGTCAACTTGGCGCCGGGCATCATCGAGGACAGCGCCTACGGCGCCTCGGAGAGCACCGGCATCGCCTACTCCATGGACGGCGTCAACGTTGCCGACCCCGAGGGCGGCTCGGCCTGGGTCTTCTCGGACCACAACATCATCGAAGAGGCCAAGGTCATGGGCATCGGCCTGCCGGCCGAGTACGGCAACTTCACCGGCGTCATCTTCAACCTGGTGACGAAATCAGGCGGAAACCAGTTCTCCGGCCACTTCGAGCTCAACTTCCAAGGCACCCCGGACACGAATTTCTGGGGGGCCAACAACAACGGGGCCTACATCGAGGACTTCCCCAGCCTGACCTCGCCGGGCTTGAAGCTCATGGACATCAGTGGCCACGTCGGCGGGCCCATCGTCAAGGACAAGCTCTGGTTCTACACCGGCGTCCAGTACTACAGGACAGATGAGTTCGTGACCGGTTTTCCCGAGGCCCGCGTCTACAAGCAGCCGCGTTTCTTCGTCAAGCTGACGACCCAGCTGTCGCCCACGCTGAACATGAGCGGCATGTTCCAGACGACCAATTACACGGGGGAGAACCGCGGCGCCGGCTCGACGGTCTCTCCCGAAGCCGCCCGGACCCAGGAATCCCCGGACTGGCTGGTCGGTTTCAATTTGACCAAGATCTTCAACGCCAAGACCTTCTTCGACATCAAGGTGAACGCTTTCGGCGGCTACTATTACCTCGACCCCGAGGTCGGTAAGGAGCCCTACATGCACTTCAGCTATAACGACAACATGCGTTATGACAGCTGGGGGAGCTTCGGGTACTACGACCGGAACCGGACGTCGGCCAACGCCAGCCTGACCCACTACGCCGAGGACTTCCTGGCCGGCTCCCACGAGTTCAAGTTCGGGGCCGAGATCGAGAGGTCCATGTCCCGCAACCGCTTCGGCTACACGGGGACCGGCGGCTCGCAGGGGAATTTCATCAGGTATTATGACTACGTCGGGCCCGGCTATGTCGACTCTACCTACACCTACTTCACGGGCAACTATTACGCCTACCAGTACGAGGGCTACGACACGAACACCCGCTACACCCGGGTGGAGGCCTTCGTCCAAGACTCCTGGCAGGTCGGCAAACGGCTCAACCTGAGCCTCGGCGTCCGCTTCAGCCAGAACTGGGGCGACGTCAAGGACGTCGAAGGGACCGTCTTCAACACGACCCGGTTCTCCCCGCGCCTGGGCTTCACCTTCGACCTCTTCGGCGACAAGACGACCATCCTCAAGGCCCACTACGGCCAGTTCACAGAGGCCATGCTGACGGCCTACCACGAGAAGATGAACCCGGCCTCCGCCTTCAGCGACTACGTGAGCTTCCGCTTCGTCCCCGACGATGAGGATCCCGGCACCACCACCGGGGTCTGGGAGGAGTTCGGCCGAACGCCGCCCCAGGGCTCCTATTATATGGACCCCAACATCAAGCACCCCTACATGACCCAGTACACCCTGGGGATCGAGCGGGAGCTCTTCAAGGACGCATCCTTCGGCGTGACCTACATCAACCGGAAATGGAACGACATCATCGGCCGGTACGACCGGGCCGCCGACTACGACACGGCGACGGTTACTGTGGACTACTTCGACGGCTCGTCGCAGGACTTCACCGTCTACGAGCGGACCGCGGAAACGGTCGACCTCACCGATTTCATCGTCACCAACCTCCGGCGGAGCGACGAGTATCCCTGGATCCTCGAGGACGTCTACCGCAGGTACGAGGGCTTCGAGTTCCTGTTCAACAAGCGCTTCTCCAACCGCTGGCAGCTCCTCGCCTCCTACGTCTACGGGCGGACCACCGGCACCTCGGACAACACCTTCGGCGGCGACATCGGCTGGGGCGTCGACCCGAGCGACCCGAACAACTGGATCAACGCCAAGGGGCACATGACCAATGACCCCACCCACATGATCAAGATCCAGGGCACGTACATCCTGCCCCTCGACATCAGCTTGACCGGCTACTTCTGGGCCATCACGGGAGACTCCTGGACGACGAACAACCGCGCCTCGGGCTTCAACCAGGGCCGCATCACCTTTTTCGCCGAGCCGGCCGGCTCGCACCACTACCCCATGGACAAGATCCTCAACCTGCGCATCGAGAAGATCTTCACGCTCGCAAGCAGGTACCGCCTCGGGTTGATGCTCGATGTCTTCAACGTCTTCAACAACGATACCATCAACTCATGGGGGACGCGCATCGGAAGCAACAAGACTTGGATCTTCCCGGAAGACCCTGAATACACCTACACGCCGAGCACCCAGGGCCACGATCTCTACGGCATCAGCTCGCCCAGACAGGCCCGGCTCGGCATCCGGCTTATCTTCTAAGTTCAAACTTCACGCAGACGCTCGAAAGGGCGGCGGGAAAAATCCGCCGCCCTTTCTTTTTTCGGGGACATGTACCGCTCCGGTACGTGTCCCCGTCTTCTGGCTTCGTATCCCCCGTCTTCTCGGACGGTTATGCTAAAATAGGCTTCAGTGAGGTTCGCGATGCGCAAGAAGACCCTAATCATCGGGGCCGTCGTCGTTCTGGCCGGCGCGGCCGCGGCTATCTGGATCGTGCTCCGGCCGGGCCGGGCCAACTTCGCCCGTCTCCGGGGCGGCAAGGACTTCAACGTCATCCTCATCACCGTGGACACGCTTCGGGCCGACAAGGTCGGTTGCTACGGCAACCACCAGGTCAAAACCCCGGCCATGGACCTTTTCGCCGCGCGTGGCGTCCGGTTCGAGAACTGCATATCCCAGGTTCCCCTGACCCTGCCGTCGCACACGACCCTCATGACCGGGACACTCCCGGTCTTCCACGGCATACACGACAACGGCGGCTTCGTCGTCCCGTCCGAGCTCGTGACCATGGCCGAGACGTTCAAGGGCAAGGGCTACGATACCGCGGCCTTTGTCGCCGCCTACGTCCTCGACTCCAAGTGGGGGCTGAACCAGGGTTTCGACACCTATTTCGACAATTTCGACCTGAGCCGCTTCGAGAAGATCTCGCTCGGAGAGGTCCAGCGGCCGGGGAACGAAGTCATGGACGAGGCCCTGGGCTGGATCGACAAGAAGAAAGGCGGCAAGTTCTTCGCCTGGATCCATCTCTACGATCCCCACACGCCCTACAAGCCGCCGGAGCCGTTCGCCAGCGAGTACCCCCTCAATCCGTACCTCGGCGAGATCGCGTTCACGGACACTCAGCTCGCCCGCCTTTGGGATTTCATCGAGCGCAACGGCCTCCGCGACGACCTCTTCCTCGTCTTCGCCGCCGACCATGGCGAAAGCCTGGGCGAGCACGGGGAGATGACTCACGGCTTCTTCATCTACCAGGCTTCCCTCCACGTCCCGCTTATCATTGCCACTCCGTTCCCACAGCTCCAAGGGGTCACCGTGAAGGGATCCGTCGCCCTGTCCGATGTCATGCCCACGGTCCTCGATATGACCGGGATTCCCGTCCCGCCCCAGGTCCAGGGGGAAAGCCTCGTTCCATCTTTCTTCCGCCCGGGCGCGGGGCCGGCGCGCCGCCTGGTTTACTCCGAGACGTTCTATCCCCGCTACCATTACGGCTGGTCCGACCTCCGAAGCGTCCAGGACGGCCGCTTCAAGCTCATCCTGGCCCCGGTGCCCGAGCTCTACGACCTCCGGGCCGATCCCGGGGAGGCCAGGAACCTCGTCTATCTCGAAAAGGCCGTCTTCGAGGACATTTCCGCCCGGGCCGAAGCCCTCCTCGAGGAGACTGGGCGGAACGCCCTCGAGGCCGATATCGGCAAGGTCGACGAGGAGACCCGGGAGAAACTGGCCGCCCTCGGCTATGTCGGCTCGTTCACCGACTCGTCGAAGCTTGCTGGAAGGAAGCTGGCCGACCCCAAGGACAAGTTCGGCATCTTCAACGAACTCTCCCGTGCCCGGGAATTGGGCATGGACGGGGACATCGACGAGGCCGTCCGACGGATCGAGGCTATCGTCACCGAAGACCCGACGATCGCCGACGCCCACTTCTCGCTCGGGAACATCCTGTCCAAAGGCCGGCGTTTCAAGGAAGCCCTGGCGGCGTTCCAGCGGTCCCTCGACATCAAGCCCGACGATTCCTTCACCGTGATCAACATCGCCAACTGCTACCAGGCCATGAACCGCTTCGACGATGCCGAAAAGTTCGTCCTCGACTACCTCGCCCGGGGCTTCGAGGACTACCAGCTCTATTTTCTCCTGGGGAACATCAAGGTCCACGGACACGATCCGGACAAGTCCATCCCCTACTTCGAGAAATGTCTGGCCGTCAACCCCAAGTCAGCCTCGGCCCATAACGCCCTGGCGGCGGTCTATCTCAACCGGGACGGCGCCAGCGACCTGGCCCGGGCGGAGGAGCACATCGATTCCGCCCTGGCCCTCAATCCGACCCTCATGAGCCTGCGCTACAACGCGGCCCAGCTCCGCGAACGGCAGGACCGCCTGGCCGAGGCCGTCGAGCTCTATCTGGGGGAGATCCGGGACGCCCCGAAAAGCCACAAGGCGCTGTTCAACCTGTCCCGCGTCTACCGGCAAATGGGACGGGAGGACGAGGAATACGAGGCGCTGAAGAAGGCGATCGAGGCCGAACCGGATTTCCCGATCGCTTATTTCTACCTCGCCCGGATTTACATCCGGCGCGGACAGAACTTCGAGGAAGCCATCGCCCTGGTGAAAAAAGGGATCGAACTCAAGCCCGCCCCGGCCGACTTGCCGTTGGGCTATTTCCTCCTGGCCGACCTCTACAACCGCGTCGGGGACTTCGTCCAGTCCGAGGAATACGCGAGGAAGGGCCGGGACGCCGCGGCGGCTGCCGCGACGACTCAGAAGCGCTGAGTCAAATCGCTTGCAATCGCCCGGCGCTTTTTCTACACTGGTCCTTCAACATGAAGTTCGTCGCCGACCTTCACATACATTCGAAATTCTCGCGGGCCACGTCGCGGGACATGGTCTTCGATTCCCTCGCGCCATGGGCCAAGGTCAAGGGCATTTCGCTCCTGGCGACCGGGGATTTCACCCATCCCGAATGGCTCTTCCTGATGAAGGAAAAACTCGAGCCCATTGGAAACGGTTTTCTCCGGCTCAAGAACGGGACGGCGTCTCTCGAAGCGACGCCGTTCCTGGGCCTCCCCGCCCTGTCGCGGGAAGTCGCGTTCATCCTCTCCTCCGAGTTGAGCTTCATCTACTCGAAAGGGGGCAAGGTTCGGAAGGTCCACGTCATGCTGCTGGCCCCGGATTTCGAATCCGTCGAGAGGGTAAACAACCGCCTCCAGGCGGTGGGCAACCTCGTCTCCGACGGGCGACCCATCCTGGGCCTGGACGTCCGTCTCTTCTGCCGGATGATCGCCGACGCCGCCCCCCGCTGTGTCGTCATCCCCTCCCACATCTGGACGCCGTGGTTCTCGCTGTTCGGGGCCAACTCGGGCTTCGACGCGATCGAGGAGTGCTTCGAAGAGATGACGCCGACGATCTTCGCCCTGGAAACGGGACTGTCCTCCGACCCGCCGATGAACAGAAGGATCTCCGCCCTCGACCGCTACGCTCTCGTCTCCAACTCCGACGCCCACTCGCCCTCGAAGATCGGCCGCGAAGTCAACGTCTTCGACGCGGACTTCAGCTACTCCGGGCTCGTCAACGCCCTGCGGACGAACGACCCGTCGAAGTTTCTATACACCGTGGAGTTCTTTCCCGAGGAAGGCAAGTACCATTACGACGGGCACCGCAAGTGCGGCGTCGTCTCCTCGCCGCGGGAGAGCCTTAAAACCAACGACCTCTGCCCGAAGTGCGGGAAACGCCTGACCATCGGCGTCCTCCATCGCGTCGAGGAGCTGGCCGACCGGGAGCCGGGAGAGGGGCGGCCGGGCGGGGTCCCCTTCAAGAACATCATCCCGCTCAACGAGATCATCGCCGAAGCCGTGGGCAAGACGCCAGAGAGCCAGGGCGTCTGGGACCTCTACTTCCGCTTCATCCGGGAGTTCGGGGACGAGCACGCCATCCTGACCGAGGTCCCCGTGGCCGACCTCGCCCGCCTCTCCCCGGACAGGATCGCAACCGCCGTCGACCGCATGCGCCGGGGCCAGGTCCGGATCCTCCCCGGGCACGACGGAGAGTACGGCCAGATCCGCATTTTCGGCGAGGAGGCCGCGGCAGACTCCTCCGCCCAACTTTCGCTGTTCTAACCCCTTCTATTTCCCTTCTCTCCCCAGGGCTTGTCGAATGCGGCCGAAGGGGATGCTTTGTACGAAGAAGCGGGGACATGTAGTTCCGGTACGTGTCCCCCTTCTTCTGAGCGTCGCCCGGTTGTCGATCGGACGCCAAGGCCGAGGGGATCGTCTGAGCGAGCATAAGCGCTGATTTAGCCGGTCCGTATGACAACCAAGAATGGGGACACGTACCGAAGGTACGTGTCCCCGTCCCTAAGGCCGAGGGGAAATTGGGGACATGTACTTCCGGTACGTGTCCCCCTTCTTCTGAGCGTCGCCCGGTTGTCGATCGGACGCCAAGGCCGAGGGGTATCATCGACGGAAGCATAAAGCGAAAAGACACAGGATTTTATTTAGATATATTGCAGAAGTACGGCTCCGAGTCGCTCCGCCGTACTTCTGCCGGTCGCTTCTAAGAATCCGCTCCCTGCCGCTCCACATCGAATCCGGTCCGGGATGGCGTTAAAAATCACCGCAGCGAACGGAGACGATGTCCGAGGCCGCATTTGACAAGCCCCCCCCCGCCACCTATATTAGAGTCGGTACGAACCGGCCATGGAAATAGAAATGAAGGTCAAGGGTCTGGTGGTGGATCCCATCTCCAAGATGCCCATCGTCGTCCTGGAGAACCCCAAAAACGAGCAGATCCTGCCCATATGGATCGGCGTTTTCGAGGCCAACGCCATCGCCCTGACCATCGAGAACGTCCCGACGCCGCGGCCGATGACCCACGACCTCCTCAAGAGCTTCATGGAGCAACTCGACATCTCCATCGAAAAGATCGTCGTCAACGACGTCCGGAACAACACCTTCTTCGCCATGATCCACTGCCGGCAGGCCGAACAAACCATCATCATCGACTCCCGTCCCTCCGACGCCATCGCCCTGGCCCTGCGCATGAGCTGTCCCATCTTCGTCGAGGACGAGGTCGTCCGCAAGGCCAACGGGCTGAAGTTCGACGAGAAAGTCGAATCCACCGAGAAGCTCCGGAAATGGCTCGAGAGCCTGCGGCCCGATGACTTCGGCAAGTACAAGATGTAGTCAACCCGTTCGCTTCCTCCCGGGCTTCAGGCAGGGGCCTGCTTAGGGTAATACTGAGCCGTGTTTTTTGCGCCGACCTGTATGTCGGGGTCGGCGCCGGCGAACGTATTAGGTCCGGAGCCTGAAGAGAAGAGACACTCCCGCCAGCCCGAAGAGGAGGTTGGCCCCCCAAGCCCCGAGAAAAGGCGTCAGGACCTCGGCACTGCCGAGACTCCGGAAAACCGCGAACGTCCCCCAGTAGGCCATGGCTAGGACTACGCTCAGGCCGACGCCGACGAGGGCGCCCTTTTTCCCCATCGAGAAGCCGAAGGGCGCGGCCAGAAGAGCCATGACCAGGCTGACCAGGGGAAGGGCCGTCTTCTGTCCGAACTCGGCCCGGAGCCGGCCGACCCGGAAGCCCATGCCCTCGACTTCGGCGGTGTATTTCCGGAGCTCACCGAGGGTCATCTGCAGGGGCTCTTTCCAGGCCTTGAGAAAGGAGCCCCTCTCCTCGTCGACCGCCAGCCGGCCGCTTTCCACCTTGGCGAACGGCGGGCCCGCCGGCGCCGTGAAATCCCGGACCCAGCCTTCCCGGTAAAAAAGCGTGTCCTTTTCGAAAGTCGCTTTCTCCGCGAAAAACCGCCTGGTGAGGGCCCAGCGGCCGGGGTCGATGTCGAAAACCGACATCCGGCTGAAGGTCGAGGAGCCGGGCTCGAAATAATCGTAATGGTAGATCCTGTCCCCGGCCCGGCCCAGGGCCCAGTGGCGGTTGAGATAGCTGTAGCTGCGGGGCGGCAAGTCCGTGATCCGGCTCCAGGCTTCCTCGGACCGGGCGTGCGCGGCCGGGACGACGCGTTCCTGGACAAGGAAAGCCAGGCCGCTCACCGCGGCCGACAGGGCAAGGACCGGGAGGATCGTCCGGTAGGCGCTGATGCCGCAGGCCTTCATGGCCGTCGCTTCGTTGAACTTGGCCAGCAGGCCGAGGGTGAGGA
>Ga0315286_10001455_pt1 | contig 21389 bp, 20 predicted proteins | sample YL17G10_0_MG_FD_205038 | JGI IMG/M metagenome (GOLD analysis project Ga0315286, IMG submission 205038) | Sediment microbial communities from Yellowstone Lake, YNP, Wyoming, USA - YL17G10_0 | ecosystem: Environmental > Aquatic > Freshwater > Lake > Sediment | place: USA: Wyoming | collected...
ACTGCCGGCACAACCAGTGCATTGCCTGCCAGGTCCTTGGCCCCGGTTGTAATCGTGGCGGTATAGAGGGTGCTCGCCGTGAGATTCGCGTCCGGGTTAAAGGTTGCCGTGGTGCCAGCGTAGGTCACCGCGCCTGCGACAGGCGTACCCCCTTGCGTTAAGGTAACCGTGGTGGTGGTGATCGTTAAGGGGTCCATCGCCTCGCTGAAGGTTGCGTTCACGGTGCTGTTGAGCGCCACACCGATGGCAGCATCAGCAGGTGCTGTGAGAGTTACCGTTGGCGCGGTGGTGTCTGCGGTCGCTCCGGTCGTAAAGGTCCACACTTTGTTAACTAACAGGGTGTTACCCGCGAGGTCCTCGGCCCCGGTTGTAATCGTGGCGGTATAGAGGGTGCTCGCCGTGAGATTCGCGTCCGGGTTAAAGGTTGCCGTGACGCCGGCGTAGGTGACCGCGCCTGCAACGGGCGTAACCCCTTGCGTTAAGGTAACCGTGGTGGTGGTGATTGTTGAGGGTTTCATCGCCTCGCTGAAGGTGGCGGTGATATTCGTGTTCAGAGCCACACCTGTGGCGAGATTCGCAGGTACTGTGGAAGTCACGGTGGGTCTGGTGGTGTCTGCGGCCGCCCCGGTGGTAAAGGTCCACACTTTGTTAACTAACAGGGTGTTACCCGCCAGATCCTCGGCCCCGGTTGTAATCGTGGCGGTATAGAGGGTGCTCGCCGTGAAATTCGTGTTCGGGTTAAAGGTCGCCGTGACGCCGGCGTAGGTCACCGCGCCTGCAACGGGCGTAACCCCTTGCGTTAAGGTAAACGTGGTGGTGGTGATCGTTAAGGGGTCCATCGCCTCGCTGAAGGTTGCGGTGATGTTACTGTTGAGGGCCACTCCGCTGGCGTTATTAGCAGGGATCGTGGAACTTACGGTGGGCGCGGTGGTGTCTGCGGTCGTCCCGGTCGTAAAGATCCAGACCTTGTTGATCGCCAAAGCAATGCCGGCCAGGTCCTCGGCCCCGGTTGTAATCGTGGCGGTATAGAGGGTGCTCGCCGTGAGATCCGCGTTCGGGTTAAAGGTCGCCGTGACACCGGCGTAAGTCACCGCGCCTGCAACAGGCGTACCTCCTTGCGTTAAGGTAAAAGTAAGGGTGGTGATCGTTGCGGGGTCCATCGCCTCGCTGAAGGTGGCGGTCATGTTACTGTTGAGGGCCATACCGATGGCATTATTAGCAGGGATCGTGGAACTTACGGTGGGTGCGGTGGTGTCTGCGGTCGTCCCGGTCGTAAAGGTCCAGACGAAGTTGCTCGCCAGGGCATTGCCGGCCAGGTCCTTGGCTCCGGTGGTGATCGTGGCCGTAAACAGGGTGCTGATGGCGAGATTGGCTGCCGGGGTAAAGACCGCCGTGACGCCAGTGTAGGTCACGGCTCCTGCAACAGGCGCACCCCCTTGCGTTAAGGTAAAGGCAGTGGTGATCGTTAAGGGGTCCATCGCCTCGGTGAAGGTGGCGGTGATTTTCGTGTTGATCGCTACGCCAGCGACTGCATTAGCAGGGACTACGGCAGTCACCATGGGCGCGGTGGTGTCTGGATTGCCTGGCAACCAACGTCCGGTTTCTCCTCCTCCTCCGCAACCTGTAATGAAAGAAACACTCAGAATTAAGATAAGTAAAAGATAAATTTGTACAGCCTTAAATCTTTTCATAACCACTCCTCCTTTTCTGCTCAATGATGAGCACTCTGTTTGCATCTTTAGACCCGCTTGACAAATTTTCTTGTTTTCCCCATACTCACTATGGCAACAGAAATCTTTTCTCATTTGCTCCTCCTTCATTTTCGTTTTCCTTATTGTTTGATAAGGCATTGCTTTTTCTTTCTTTATGTCTTGGGTTCGGACTACTCGATGCTCAGCCGGTTATTTACTCTCTTCACACCGTTTACGTCGTTGGCGAGTATGGTGGCCAGGTCCTTTTCGGCTGCGTTGCTGGCCTTGCCGTACAATGTGACCACGCCACGCTTCGTCTCGACCTTGGTATTGAGGGCACTGGTCGAACGGTGATATAGCAACGTCATCTTGACCTGGGCGGTAATGGAAGCGTCATCTATCTTTTCGCCTACCGTTCGCGTCTTTTGCGAGGTCTTTGTCACGGTCATCTCGTTATTTACGTCTTTAACCCCTTCGACATCCCTGGCGTATTCAGTCGTCAATTCCTTTTGTGCCTGACTGGTCGCGTCTCCTTGCAATGTGACGATTCCGTCTTTCACGTTAACTTCAGCTTTGGAGCCGCTCAAGCTGCGATGGAGCCAGAGAGCGGTTTTCACTTTCATTATGAGCCACGCATCCGAATTTTCAGCGGGGCGTTCCTCTTTTATTTCCAGCCTGTTGTCCACGCTCTTGACACCGGGGAGGCCTGCTACGGTCTCCTGGGCCAATGATTTATGGAATTCCTCGGCGACGATCCCTGTCAAGGTGACGGCGCCGTCCCTGGACTCGATTTTGATATCATCACCCTCGAGGTAGGTCTGGAACACAGACGACTTCCTGGCGGTTGATTCGATACGGGCATCCATTGTGGACGCGTGCACAGGCACACTGATCGCTAACAGAGCGACCGCTGCCACCATCAGAGATATAGAATATATTGCTTTCATGGTACGTTCTCCTTTTCTTGTTGTTACTGTTGTTTTTTGAACTCTTTTACTCCAAAGACCTCATGCCTTTTGGAGTCCTGTGTATGGTATTCCTCTAAATCTCCTCCATCCCCTCCGGATGAAAAACGGTGTGGAACATAATTTCATAGGGCTCTCTGAGAAGGTTCATCGCCCCCCGGAAGACTTTGAAGCGCCTTGACTTCAGGTGGTCTTTCAAATTTTCCTGGGTATCCCATTCTTCAAGAAGAAAGAGTCGATTTTCATCCTCAATACTCTGGCAGAAATCGCAGCGCCGGCATCCTTTCTCCATCCTTACTGAACCAGACAGTGAAGTAATCGTCTGTGACAACTCCATGCGCTTCTCAGAAGGGACTTTTATTCGTATGGCTACGAGGATCATAAAAAGGTAATAGCAAATGGCCTGCCAATAGCCGAATTAAATCAGAATTTTGGAATCATCCTTTAATAACAGGAGATTAGATCGACAGGAGGGAACAGGGGAGAAGGATGAAACTATTTGTTTGGCCTCAATGTTTGGTGGAACCTCAGTATATTGAGGGATACGTTGAGGAGAGTCATACGGCTTATTAACCTGACTCTTTTGTCGCCGGCCGGACTATCCCGAGTTTATGCATACTCGCTCTTAAGGTACTTGGATGGAGGCCCAGGATCGCTGCGGTTCCGTCCATAGGCAAGCCGGACGTACCCGTTGAGGAGAAGGAGGAAGGCCGGGACTTCAAGGGCCGGGATGAGGTGGCTCTTGCCGGCTCCCGTCTCCCAAGACAGGGCCCGTTTCGTCTCCGCGGGCTTTTCCTTCAACCACGATTTCCCGCTCGTAGAGATATTTACGGTCCGGTTCGGAGTCAGATCGGAAAGTTCAATCACATTCGGTGCCGTTATATTGTCATAGGCAAGTTTTGACGCCAGTAAGGTGTAGTTCTCACCACCTCCTTGGGCAAAAGCCAAGCTACCAAAAGAGATCAATATACCTGCAAGGAACACCGCAAGAATCGCCATTGAATGTTTTTCTTGTGCGTTTCATCGCTTCGCCTTTCTTGCCATCCATGAAAAACAATGACCAGAAAGGGATATGAATAACGGTGTCATTCTACCTTCTGTCCTGCTTTTCTTTCTCCCCTTGTTCAGGTTTTCCCTTTCGAGGTTTAGATTGTTGCGGTGCCTCACGGTGTTGTGGCTGTGAGCGCTGAGGTTGGACCTCTCCGGGTTGTGGTCGCGATTGTTGTGGTTCGGCTGCTTCTCGAAATTTCGGTTTTGCCTGAGATTTTGGTTGGGCCGCTTTAGACGGCTGTTGTGATCGCGTTTGGGGTTTCAAGCCTTGGACACCCCAAGTATTTTGCTTCTCCCAATGTCTGCTCTTTTCCCAGTTGCGCCAGTTTCGTTGGACTTGTTCGTGAGGTATTCGTCGGTGGTCCCATTGATGCCCTTTCCAACGATGCTCCCGATAGTCATTCCTCCAACTTGATGGTATCCCTCTATAAAAAGATGGAACATTTCGATAGTAGCCCCAGCCTGAATTATAGTTCCGAGAGCGATACCATCGCTCTTCCCAAGGACGCCACCACCAACCATTGTAGAAAAAAATGTCCACGTCTAAGTCAGGGACAACATAGACATCCGTCTCGGGCAGCACTACCACCTCTGGAGGTGCGGCAAATACGATGAATGGAGGCAGAGGAATGCTAACGCGTATATCTACCCCTGCCATCGTCGGCATAGGAACTACAAGTACCAACGCCAAAAGCATTGTTCCAAAAAGTAACTTTTTCATTTCATAGCCTCCTATACATATCACGGTTTTGTCTTCCATTAGCCTTTCCTGCTTCCCACAACCAGCAGCAAGATGCCGCCCACGAGCGCAACAGCCCCCACAATGGGCGGCAGCGGAAGCGTTTTACTTTTTTCAGCCGTCACCTGGATGGAGCCAAGATCGACGACCTTCTCTCTGGTGGTGTAGGTGATCCCCTGGTAAGCGAATGCTACGATTCCCAGAGTGATCAGTATGATCGCAATTATGATCTTTGGTCTCATAGAACCTCCCATTTCCTTAGCTTTAATGGGACAAGAGGGCTGCTTTACTACCCTCGTCGCCCCTGAATGACTCTGACCAGCACGACGATAATGGCAACGACCAGCAGGATATGAATAAAATTACCCATTGTATAGCCACTCACCAACCCCAACAGCCACAAAATTACCATTACCACGGCAATCGTCCACAACATTTGATCCTCCTTCCCGATTGCTCATTCCCACTGCCGGCTACAGCATCTTCAGCCTTGCCGGCAGTAGGATCAAACACTTCCCGTTATTGCATCACCATGCCATCCGGAAGTGATCATACAGTCAATGATAATCAATCGCTTCTGGGTGAGCTGATCACGCTTCTGGGTGAGCTGATCACGATCATAACAATGTAACTGCAAAAGACCTGCCAATAGCCGAAGGAAAATCAGAAGTTTGGATTTATCTTTTAATAATAGGAGATTAGATTAACAGGAGAGAACAGCAGAAAAGTATGGAATGATTCGTTTGGCCTCAAGATTTGGTGGAGCCTCAATATATTGAGGGATACGTTAGGAAGGTAAGCTTCCCAACGGCAGGTAAAGCGATGGTGAATTTTCTTTTTAAAAGGTGCGCAGGGCAAAAGCCCGGAACTGACCAGCAACGTTTTCAACACGTTAGTATACATAGAGGACGGCGGCCCCGACGGACAACCTCTCTGTATACTGCCCTTCCAGATTCAGATGGAAGCCCTTTGCCAGCGGTACTTCGATCCCGCTAAATCCTCCGAAACCGGTCTGGGTTTTCATTGTCGTCTCACCCGATGTCAAGGCAACGCCGGCGGCGTCCGCGGATGGCGACACTTTCAATTCCGAATAATGGACATAGGGTCCGATATACATCTTTATGCCATAGGGCAGGGTGGCCTGAAAGCCCATGCCGAAATTCACGTCCCATAAATTCTTAACCCGAAGTTCGACCGAAAAGGGTGCACCGTTTCGAGTTCCCGAAACGGCATCGGTGAAGTCACTGAAGTAATAGGTCCCCTGGATAAACGCCCCCATGCCGAATGTTTTGTTGAATGGATAAAAACCCTTTGCCCCCACCGTGCTGAAAAATTTCCCGTGTTCTTCAAAATCCTTCTTGGACGTGGCCGTCGAAGCGGTTGAGGAACTGAAGGCATCGATCAGTTTTAAATCCGACATCCCGACTCTAACGGTGATTTCCCAACCATTTCGAGATCCGTAGCCTAACTCCGAATAGACCTGATTCTGACGCGTTACCAGTTCCGTGCCGTTTTTATATTTATCCTCATGAAACCAATATCCGATGCCGGTATGGATTCCTCCTGCCTCTTTTGCAATGGGTTGCGGCGGCCCGAAAGGTCCGCCCGCGGCCGCTCTTCCCGGGGCAATCAGGATGATGAATACGATAATCACGATAACCTCAAGACTTTTCATATGAACGCATTCCTTCTCATTCATTTTTTCGGTAATCCGAAATCTTCCGCGGGAGTGTTCCCACCCTTCCGATTGACCTTCTTCAGCCGATACTGGACATAGGCATCGCGGATCGCCACGTAGGGATCGATGGCGGCCTCTTTGAGGGACTCATAGTCGCCGACCTTCAGGGAGGTGTCATTCACCCTGTCATACACCCTGGCTCCCGCGCCGGCATACCAGGGACTAAGATAGGTGGAGGGAGTAAGGAATGCATCCCCAACCAGCCCCACCGTATCGCGAGGGCTGGAAGGCCCGAAGATCGGCCAGTTGATGTAGAAACCCTGCCCGATTCCATAGGCGCCCAAGGTTTGACCAAAATCCTCATCCTGTTTCGAGAGATTGATATCCTTGCTCGAAGCAGGATCCAGAAACCCCCCGACACCCCAGATGGTATTGATCGTGAAACGGCCAAGCTCCTCCACCGCACCCCTGAAATTCGCCTGGAGCAGGCAATTAATGAAACGGAGCGGGAACGCGAGGTTCACAAAGAAATTGCTTACACCGACCCGTGCGGCCTCGGGAACAACCTTCCCATATCCCTGCGCGACCGGTTTCAGCACCCAGAAGTAAAGCTTGTCGTTGAAGTGATACATGGCCCGGTTGAAAGGCTCCAGGGGGTCGGCAATCTCACCCTTTGCCTCCTCGCTCACCTTCTCAAGAACTTCGATATCCCCATATTCATCGACGTTCTTGGTTTCAGATTTAACCGGCATCTCCGGGGGTTTTGGAGAAATCTGCTCCGAATCGGAGACAGCCAGGACCTGCTCGGCCTGAGGAGGTGCAACCGGCGGTGCGAAAGAAGCGGCGGGATCAGGACTGTGAGCACAGCCTGCAGCTAAAAAAACGAACAGGAGAACGGGAAATGAGAAAGCTTTCATAAGCTGGACCCTATTGCTTCTTCACTTTCTTTCGCAGGATCTCAAGCAACTGTTCGGTCTTATTTTTTGCCAGGATGTCATTAAACTGGGTACGATAATTCAGAACCAGGCTCACGTTTTCTATAACGACGTCATATACTTTCCAGGCGCCGTCCTTCAGAAGCACTCTGTAGGAGATAGGAATCTCCTTTGAAGCGGTGACGATTCTTGTTTGAACCTCGGCCTGGGTTCCCGAGACCATGGTTTCCCGGTCAAAGATAATTTTCTCGTCGGTGTAGGCAAGGATTTTGTCAATGTAAGCCTTTTCCAGCACCTGCCGGAAAAGCAGGACGAACTCCTGGCGCTGGGCGACATTCAGGCTGTTCCAGTTCTTGGCCAAGGTGCGCTTCGAAAGTTCGACATCATCAAACATGCGTTCATAGATCAGCCGAAGTTTTTCCTTTCGGATCTCTTTGGCCGACGCAGTTTTGAGTTTTGGATCGCGCAACACCTCAAGCACTTTGTTGACGTTGGTCTGAACCGCGTCCAACGGCGGACCGGCATAGACCGGAAGAGAAAACAGCAAGAGTATGACGATGTTCAATACGACGATCTGTCTTTTCATGGCTTACCTCGTATAATCTGCTTATGCGACTACGGTTTCTTCACATCTCCAAAGGCATACTTGCTGATGAGCTCTGCGATGTCCACCGCCGGTTGCGTTTCGGTAATGGTTCCACCCGGCTTGAGAAGCGAACCTCCGCCTCCGGGGTCAATGCTGAGATGCATATCGCCGATCAGCCCTTCCGTTTTAATCGAGGCGATGGCATCATCAAAAATCTTGATCTCATTCCGAACGCGAATCTCCACCAGGGCTTTCTGCTTTTCCTGGTCCATGGTGAGTTGCTCCACGCGCCCCACCTCAATGCCGGAGATATAAACAAGGCTGCCGGCTCTCAGGCCGGTGACCGAGGTGAATCGGGCAAAGAGAGAATAGGCGTTGTCGCCGAGCAAGGAAACATGACCGAGTTTCAACGTCATATACCCAACGCACAGGAGCCCGAAAACGAGAAAAATGCCAACCGTTGTTTCCATGGTGTATTTTTTCATCTGCTTACCTCCTCACGCCGCACCGAAGCCGGGCAATTTCTTTTTGTTGAGCTTTTGCCGCATCGATGACGGAATCGATGTCGGAAACCGGTTGACCCTGGGCAATTCCGGCCAGGACGGTAAATTCGACACACCCCGCCGATCTTGTCTGCTTCCGAGCTGCAGCGGAGACGTCAAGAATACCCCGTTCTTGAAAATCCTTGGCAAAATCCTTGAGAATGCTCTCCGCTTCCTTCAGGTCCGAATAGGGGAGTACCGTAACAAATTCATTGGTTTGTCGTCGTGTTGAAAAGCCCCCTATGGCGCCGAAGTGTTTATCGATATAGCTTCCCAGACTCCGTATGGCCACCTGTGCCGCATCATGGCCTGCACTCTCCCGGATGATATCCAGATCATCCAGAGAAAAAACCGCAATGCAGTAGGTTGCCCCGCGTGTTGGCTGCGTCAACTGAACATGATGCATCACCTTGAATTGGCGTTTGGAATAGAGACCGGTTAATTCTTTCTGCAGCCCTTCCAGACTGCGAATGACCTCATTCTTGAACGGGTGGTCGAAATTTTCCAGCTCCTCCGGAGAGCCTTGAAAAACGATGGATCGATCATAAAGTGCAAGAATGCGGTTTGAGATAAAATAGACATCCGGTATCTCATGGCTGACCAGAATCGCCGTAAACTCGAATTTCCGCTGATACTGGGCGATCATGCCCAGGATGGCATTTTTCCGGACCGGGTCCTGGCCGGACGTGGGTTCATCGAAGAGGACGATTCGAGGATCCGTTACCAAAGCCCGCGCCAAGGCTGCCCGCTTTTGCATGCCGCCGGAGAGCTCCGAGGGGTACTTATGGGCCGCATCCTCAAGTTCCGTCTGTTCGATTCTGGCCATAACCTTGCTATCGATCTTGGCCTTGCTCAGGTGCGTCGTCTCCCGAAGGGGAAGGGCGATATTTTCATAGACGGTCATGGAATCGAAAAGGGCATTGTCTTGAAACATGTAGCTTATCTGAGTGCGATTGGCGGCGCTCTCGCTTTTTTTCAATTCGCTCAGGGGTTTGCCCTTGAAGAGAATGGTCCCTTCATCCGGCTTGATCAGCCCGATGATATGCTTGAGGAGCACACTCTTGCCCGAACCGCTCAGGCCGATAATGGTAGTGACCTCTCCCTCGTAGATCTGCAGGTTGACCCGTTCAAGGACGCTTCGGGCGCCAAAGCGCTTGGTGACATCCTTGAACTCGATTAAAGGGCTTTCCATGGGCTATCCTCAGATGAGCAGCGACGTCACAACATAGTCCGACACCAGGATCAGCACGCAGGAGATCACAACGGCCGAGGTAGTGGAAAGCCCGACGGCCTTGGCGCCATGGCTGTCCGTACGCATGTGGGTAAAATAACCCTGGTAACAACAGACCGTGGATACGATGACGGCAAAAACAATCGCCTTGATCAAACCGTCGGTGATATCTTTTATGTCCATACTGGTCTGAACACGATAAACATAGGTGCTGGCATTGGCGCCCAGGAGCAATACGCCGGAGACGTACCCGCCGATAATGCCGACGATGTCGAAAAGGGCGGTGAGCAAAGGAAAGCTAATGATCGAAGCGGTAATTCTCGGGCTGATGAGATATCTGAGCGGATCAATACGCATGGTGTCCAGGGCGTCAATCTGTTCGGAGATGCGTTGGATGCCGATCTCTGCGGTGATAGCCGAACCGGCCCTGGCGGCAATCATGATCGCCGTGAGAACCGGCCCCAATTCCCGAACCAGAGTCAGGGCCACCAGCGTGCCGAGAGCCCCTTGCGCGCCGAATTTCACCAGGGCATGGTAGGATTGAAGGCCCAGCACCATGCCGGTGAAGAAACTGACGAGCATGATGATCATCGTAGATCTTGCCCCGATATAATAGACCTGCTGGACGATCTTGATCAGTTGTTTGGATCGAAAGATCTTCAGGAACGCCAAAAGGAGAAAAATGGCTGAGGCGCCCAGATTGTCGACCCAGCTCATTGCTGCCCTGCCGATAACGGCAAACGGCCTCGTCAATACCATACCAAGCTCCGATCCTGCCTGCCTACTTTCTATCTTTTTTTCTTCTCCTCCGATATTGATACTCTCACCGGCGAGATTGAGGCGTCCGACGCTATCACAGAAAAACCGCTGGAAGCCAGCGGTTTTTCTGCCTGGGTGGTTTTACCTCCTTCATGTAATCGATATGTCTCATCGGAATCTGGAAAGCCACCGGCGCCGGCGCTTTTGCAGCACATGCGACGAAGAGCCCGACCATTGCCAAAGCAAACGCTATCGTATGTCTCATGGGTTACTCCTCCATAAATCAAACCACTCTACAGCCTCTCTTACTCACCCAGCCTGAACCATTGCCCTTATCTCCCGAAGCCGCGCCACCAAGCCGGGCTTCTTGAGCAACGGATTGAAGCGACCCTTCGGGATCATCTTAGTCCGTTGTTGGTTAGACATCAGTATGCATAAAGATGTGGGCCAGTAATCGCCTCCAACGGAACCCGAGTACAATCGATACAGAGGCAAAAATAACCACCCCGAGCGCACAGGCAACGAGTGTGATCTTGGCCAGTTTCAACTGTTCCCTCCCTCGGCGCAGTTCCATCTCGGCTGCATCAAGTCGCCTTTCCCAAAAGTTAATCTTATCCTCTCCTTCTACAATCTGCTTGTCTCCTTCGGCTATCCGCTCCCTTGCCTCCTTGAAGCCCTTTCGGCCTATCAACAGTTTGTCTGCTAACACCAAAAAGAGGTTGTTTTTAGCTTGCTCGTACTCCTTCTTGCCCTCTGACAACTCTCGTTTTCCGATCTCCAACTTAGCCTTGCCATTCTCGAGAGCGGGCTGTCCTTTTTCAAGCTTTCTTTGACCATCGGCTATTTGCCTTTCCCCGGCAATAATCTTCTCGGTGAGAAACAGATAGCCAGCCACCGACGTAAGAGTCAATAGAATTATGAGCAGCAATGTAAGCGTCTTGCCCATGATGCTTCCCTCTGTGTTTTATTGACCTAACAATTTCCCATGCCGTTGCCGCAGTAATAATATAAGGGAATCAGCTGCACCATCCTGCCGGCTTGTTGTTAGCCCTGCATCCCACCAGCCACAAAATCCGGTGGAATCAGAAAATTCCTCATCCGCGGCGCGAGAGACAGGCACGCACGCGCGCCGCGAGCTGCGGGATCAAAAAGGGCTTGGTCAGGTAGTCGGTTGCTCCGAGATCGAAGCCGGCGCTGGTATTGACCTCATCATCCAGTGCCGTCAACACGAGGACTGGCAGCGCCGCCGTCGCTGGCCTGGAACGAAGCACCTTGAGCACCTCCAAGCCGCCTTGCTTCGGCATGAGCAGGTCCAGCACGAGAAGATCGGGTGCCTGCGCGTCGATCAACGCGAGTGCCTCCTTACCACCGGAAGCTTCGATCACGATGTGGCCGTCCTGAGTCAGGGCCTTGTGCACGAGGGCACGTATGTCCGGGTCGTCGTCCACAACCAGGATGTGGCTGCCGTATAGGGCGTTTCGATCCGAGTGCGGAGCCAGAGGCGTGCCGGCCAGTTGTCGGACGCTGTGCGGCTCGACGGCCAGATCGAGCCCCTCGTAGGCGTAGCAGACCCGGTCAGCGTACCCGAACTGCTCGGCATACCCACGGGCGCGCTTCTCGATCTCCTCGATGAACGCGTCGTCGTGGGTAGGATCGTGGTGGGTGAGAGCGAGTTGACGAACCCCCATGGCGGCGGCCAGCCCCACCGCATACTCGTAGGTGCTGTGGCCCCAATTCTTTTTTGATAGGTACTCCTCCGGAGTGTACTGCGCGTCGTGAATCACCAAGCCGGCGCCGGCCATGAATCGCGCATGGCGCCGGTCCCCCTCGTGCACGATGGACTCGGCGTTGCTGGGCGCAGGGTTGCTGTGCCAAAGAGTTTCGGAGAAGGGCTCGTGGTCGCACAGGTACACAACAGCCGCATCGTCGGCCTCGATGCGGTAGCCCAGCGTCATGGCCGGGTGATGGAGGTACTGCGCGACGATCCGCGCGCCGCCGATCTCGTGCGTGCCTTCTCCAAGTTCTCGGAAGGTGATGGTGGCCGGAAGCTGGTCGATCTCGATGGGGAAGTAAGTGTACTCCATCTGGCCGGAGAGGACTTCGCGCAGAGAATGTCCGCTCCCTGCTGGACCGCAGACCGTGATCTGGTTCCCGGGAACGAAGAGCGGGGCGAAGAAGGGAAAGCCCTGGATGTGATCCCAGTGCGTGTGGCTGAGCAGGATCGTCGCCGAGATGGGCTTGGGTGTGTGCGCCATGAGCTCCGCGCCGAGCTGGCGGGCGCCCGTCCCGCAGTCAAATATGAAGCAGGCGCCCCCGCTCGTTGTCACTCCCACACACGAGGTGTTCCCGCCGAAACGGATGGTGCCCGTGCCCGGCGCGGCAATCGACCCCCGGGTGCCCCAGAATCGTACTCGCATACTCCCTCCAGTGTCAGTTATTTGTACTCCACGCGGAGACCGTCGAGGTACCGGGCGAGCTCCGCGGCCCGCGCGCGAATCTCCTCGGGTTCACGGCGTCCGGCCGCCTGCTCCAGGAATGCGCCGATCTCCGTAATCCGGTTCAAGCCGTAGCCGGCGCCGGATCCCTTCATGTTGTGGCCCAGGATGCGAACGTTTTCGTAATCCGCGTGTGCGAGCGCTGCAGCGATCGCCTCGACGTCCCTCCGCCGGTTCTCCAGGAAGCCGGGAACCAGCTCCGCGAGACCCGAGTCCACCCGGACGCGGACGCATCCCCTGGTGTGCTCTTCGATGGCGTGCAGGAGCGTCGCTTTGCGGATGGGTTTGGTGAGGTGGGCCGTGCAGCCGGCATCGAGGCTCTTGCGGACCTCCTCCGGCAGCGCGTGAGCGGTCAGTGCCAGGATCGGCACCGGCCTGGTGCGGTTCTCAGCTTCCCACTGACGGATCCTGCGTGTGGCTGAGTAACCGTCCATAACCGGCATCTGGACATCCATGAGCACGACGTCATACGTGCCGGAGATGAACATCTGCAGGGCGACCTCGCCGTTGCCGGCCAGGTCCACTCTGCACCCGCTGGCTTTCAGGTAAGACTGGATCAGCAACACATTATCCGGGGAATCTTCGGCCAGGAGTATCCGCAGCCCTGGCGCGCCTTCCAGCACGCCTCCAGGTTGCGCTGCGGGGCGTTCCACTTGAGGCGCCGCGCGTGCGTGGGCCTCCTGGATTGCCTCCAGGAGCTCGGCGCGCTTCACTGGTTTTACCAGGTACGCCGCCACCCCTAGCGCGCGGCCTCTGGCGACGTCCTCGGCGCGGTTGTCCGAGCTAAGCATCAGGATGGTCGTCCCGGCCATGGCAGGATGCTGATGAATTTGCTCAGCCACCTGGAACCCGTCGACTCCGGGCATACGGCGATCCAGCAACACGAGGGCATAAGGGACAGCGGCCTGCTGTGCCCGCAGCAGCTCCGCGAGCCCTTGCTCGCCCCCTTCCGCTTCCGTCACCACGGCGCCCCAGTGCGAGAGCATCTCCCTGAGGATCAGCCGGTTCGTCGTGTTGTCGTCGATGACCAGGGTCTTCACGTCCTTGAGATCCATCAGCCCGGAGGAAACCCTGAGCGGGGGCTTGCTGCCGACCGCGAATCGAGCCGTGAAGTAGAACGTGCTTCCGGCTCCGATGCTGCTTTCCGCCCAAATCCGCCCCTGCATCAGCTCGACGACCTCCCGCGAGATGGCCAGTCCGAGACCGCTCCCGCCGAACTTGCGCGTCGTGGAGGTGTCCACCTGGGAGTAGGGGGCAAAGATCAGTTCGCGCGTCTCCTCGGGAATCCCGATTCCAGTGTCGCAGACCGCGAACCGCAGTGCGCCGGCGGCAGCGTCCTCGGGATCACGCTCGACTCGAACGATCACCTCGCCTTGCTCCGTGAACTTGATGGCGTTGCCAATGAGATTGATGAGCACCTGTCGAAGCCGGGCAGAATCGCCGACCAGCGCGGTGGGGATCTCCGGAGCGATGCTGAGTGCCAGCTCGAGCCCTTTCTCGTGGGCGCGAATCGCCATCATCTCGAGTGTCTTGTCGAGGACCTCGCCGAGATCGAAGTCGATGCTCTCGAGCACCAGATGGCCGGACTCCACCTTGGAAAGGTCCAGGATGTCGTTAATCAGGTCCAGGAGCTGGCTACCCGCCTTCCTGAAGATGCGGACGTACTCGCGCTGCTCCGAGGCCAATGAGGTCTCCCACAGCAGGTCCGCCATGCCGATGATGGCGTTCATCGGCGTCCGGATCTCGTGGCTCATGCGGGCGAGGAAATCCGATTTCGCCAGATTGGCTTTTTCCGCCGCGGATCTGGCGCTCTCCAGCTCGACATTTTTCTCCTGCAGAACCTGATCCAGGCGTTTGCGCTCGGTGACGTCGCGCGCTGCGGCGAACACGCCCTGCAGTCTCCTGTCCCGATCGTAGAAGGTGGTCGCATTGTAGGACACCACGGTTTCTTTGCCGTCTCTGGCGCGCGCGGTGAGCTCGTAGTTGGTGAGTTTCTTCCCGCTCAGCACCAGTTTGATACTCATCTCGGCTCGGTCCGGATCGGTAAAGTAGTTTTTGAACGGCGCACCGATCAATTCGTCACGCGTACAACCGGTGAGCACCTCCATCTGCTTGTTGACGTCGGTGATGATCCCGGATGGATCGGTGGTCATGATCGCGTCGATGTTGGATTCAAACAGGGAGCGAGTGTAGAACTGTTGGTCGCGCAGGCGCTGAGCGAGTTGCTTCTGCTCTGCCTCGATCTCCTTGCGCGCAGTATTGTCCGTACCGATCAGCAGATATCCGATGATGGCTTCCTGATCGTCGCGCAGCGCGGTGACCGATACGACCGCCGGGAAGCGGCTGCCATCCTTGCGGATGTAAGTCAACTCGTAGATGTCCTCGATGCCGCGCGAGGCCTTGAACACCAATGCCTCGAAGCCCGGTGTGATCGATGTGGCGAGTTCGCTGCTCAACGTTTCTGCACGCGCTATCAGTTCCTGCGGGTCGGAGATGTCGGCCGGGGTGATCTTGTTCATAACGTCGGCGGCCGCATAGCCCAGCATGCGTTCCGCACCAACGTTGAAGATCTGGATGACGCCCTTCGCGTCGGTGGCGATACTCGAGAAATTGGCGCTGTTGAAAATCGCATTCTGCAGGGCTCCCGCCTTCAGCAGCGCCTCCTCCGCCTGCTTGCGTGCGGTGTTGTCGGTACCGATCAGCAGGTAGCCGATGATTGCCTCTTGATCGTCACGCAGGGCCGTGACCGACACGACCGCTGGGAAGCGGCTGCCATCCTTGCGGATGTAGGTCAACTCGTAGATGTCCTCGATGCCGCGCGATGCCTTGAACACCAATGCCTCGAAGCCAGGTGTGATAGGGGTTCCGAGCTCGACGCTCAACGACTTGGCGCGCGCTATCAATTCCTGAGGATCGGAGATGTCCGCCGGGGTGATCTTGTTCATCACATCGGCGGCTGTGTAGCCCAGCATGCGTTCCGCGCCGACATTGAAGATCTGGATGACGCCCTTCGCGTCGGTGGCGATACTCGAGAAATTGGCGCTGTTGAAAATCGCGGCCTGCAGGGCGCCCGCCTTCAGCAGCGCCTCTTCCGCCTGCTTGCGTGCGCTGTTGTCGGTGCCGATCAGCAGATAGCCGATGATCGCGCTTTGATCGTCGCGCAGCGCGGTGACCGATACGACCGCCGGAAAGCGGCTACCGTCCTTCCTGATATAGGTCAGCTCGTAGATGTCCTCGATCCCGCGGGAGGCCTTGAATACCAATGCCTCAAAGCCCGGCGTAATCGGGGTTTCAAGTTCGACGCTCAACGCCTTGGCGCGCGCAATCAATTCCTGCGGATCGGAGATGTCCGCCGGGGTGATTTTGTTCATCACTTCGACGGCCGCGTAGCCCAGCATGCGCTCAGCGCCGACATTAAATATTTGAATGACGCCCTTCTCGTCGGTGGCGATACTCGAGAAGTTGGCGCTGTTGAAAATCGCGTTCTGTAAGGCCCCGGTTTTGAGCAAAGCCTCTTGGCTTCGGACCTCAGTGATACCCGCCGCCGTGCCGGCGGCGGAGCTGAGAATGGCGGGATCGCGGATTTTTTTGGGCATGGTCGACCTCTGTTAAAGCGCGAATTGGTCTGTCGGATCGCGCGACCGACGGTGTGAGCAGCACCTCACCTAACTTATACGCAACCCCTCTATCCGATCTCCATGAGGGCAGAGCTCTGGCACACCAAGCAATTGTTTTTGTCGCGGCACATAGTTACCGCGCTGTTTGTTCACCTAAATAAAATGGCATTGCTTGCGACAGCCCAGATCAACTCAGCTTGAACGCTGGGCAGCCGACGCGAAGCAATCCCGTTAGGGACGAATAAAGATGGGTGGGAAAAAGATGCTTATGCCCGGCGGCGGAGGTGGTGCAAAGATAACCCGCGGCGGGACATAAACTCGTTCGCTGTAGCCATAAGGCCGATAAACACGCCTGCCTCGCTCATACACATAGTGGCCGCGGTCATTACCACGTCCTCTGTTCTCGTAACGGCCGTTGTCATGTTTTCCCTCTTTATCTTTGCCGAGGGCCGGCGCCGCATCTATACTGCCGATCATTGCGGCCAAAACAAGCCCCATCAGAATCTTACCCACTATGGATCCAAATTTCCACGTCCTTGATGTTTTCATAATGTCACTCCGTTCTTGGATCGATTCCAGTCGCCGGTTTGGCGTCATCTTTAGGTTTAGTCTTGCCGATTATTTCCTCTTGGACTTTCCATGTCTCCCTGTCCGGAATATTGTATCGGTACTCTTCTTCTGTTCATCCGTCATGCTGGCATAGAGCGCCTCGAAAGGCGGGACGAGCTTCTTCATTTGATTCAACTGGGCTTCGGTAATTTGGCTGTGTATTTTCATATGCTCGACAGCGTTCATCGTCTTGGTGTTTTCAGCCCTGTCTTTGGTAAAGGCGTCCATGTCTTTCGCATTTTCCCGCATCACCTGAGTAAGGTTAATCCATAATTCTTTCTGGGCCTCGGTGATCTTCAGCGCGCCTTGAAGCTGTTTGATCTGGGCTTCGGTATGCTCGACAGCAGAGGTTCTGGCAACTGCCGACGATTTCTTTTTGCTTGAGGCTGCAAAAGAAAGATTCGCATTGGCGAAAAAGATAGCGGCCAGAAACGCCATCATCACAACAACGAGTGTAACTGGAACAGCAACTTGATAAGCTTTTCGTTTCATGATCTGTCTCCCCACATTTAATCTTTAGCGCTTGCAAACGCTAAGAGGTTATAAACCAAATTACTCAACTTTCGCAAATTCGTGCCGGATTTCATGGTATTCCTCCGCCGCCTATTTCACGATCAGATTATTCTTTATAGATTTGACCCCTTTGACGCTCCTTACAATTTCACCCGCTTTATCGACAGCCTTTTGAGAATTAACAAAGCCGCTCAGTTGGACCGTGCCCTTGAAAGACTCGACACTGATCTCGAATGACTTGAGAAAATCATCTTCTGCAAGCAGAGATTTTACCTTGGTCGTGATGACCGAATCGTCAACGTATTCACCTGCACTTTCATGCGTGCGCGTCGCTGCACAGGCTGCAAGGGTGGCGATCAGCATAAGAAGCACTAAAAAGTGGATAACGATATTTCTCTTTTTCATAACGGTTACTCCTCCCTGTAAATTTGATTGTAATGGTTCATTACGAGACCTTTTCTCCTGACTGTGTAGCAAGCTTTGGTAAATGTAATAGCAAATGGCTTGCCAATAGCCGAAGGAAAATCAGAAGTTTGGATTCATCATTTAATAACAGCGGATTAGACTAATAAGAAAGGACAGAAGAAAAGTATGAAATGATTTGAATGGCCTCAATATTTGGTGGAACCTCAATATATTGAGGGATGCTTTGAAGGGAGGTGGACAGTCTAATCTGATTCTTTTGTCTCCGGCCGGACTATCCCGAGCTTATGCATCCTCGCTCTTAGCGTACTCGGGTGGAGACCCAGGATCGCTGCGGCCCCGTCCTTTCCCTCGATTCGCCATCGGGTTTCTGAAAGGATTTTAAGAATTTGGTTTCGCTCCGTCTCTTCCAGGGTCCTCACGGCGGATGAAAGTTGGGGGGATGAAATCTCCAGTTTATCTGTCAACTGCAAAACCGGCCCGTGGCACAAGATCACGGCCCGTTCAATAATGCTTTCCAGCTCCCGGATGTTCCCGGGCCACGGGTAATCCTGCAGCGCCTTCATCGTCTCCTTCTGGATCGACGTGATCTCTTTGCCCATTTTCCTGGAATACCGTTCTATGAAGGCCTGGACCATCACCGGGATGTCTTCTTTTCGCTGACGTAGTGGTGGGACAGTGACGGGGAAGACGTTGAGCCGATAGTAAAGGTCCTGCCGAAACCGGCCCTTGCGGACCTCTTCCTCAAGGTTTCGATTGGTCGTCGCTATGATCCGCACATCGACTTTGATGGTATGGGATGAGCCCAGGCGCTCAAACTCGTTATGCTGGATCACCCGGAGTAGCTTTGCCTGCAACTCCAGAGGTAGCTCCCCGATTTCGTCCAGGCAAAGGGTGGAACCATTGGCGATCTCGAATCTGCCGACCTGCCGGGTATCGGCCCCGGTAAATGCCCCCTTCTCCCGACCGAACAACTCGCTCTCTATTAAATTGCCCGGCAGGGCAGCACAGTTGACCGTGATCAAGGGCCGTTCCTTACGGGGGCTCATGTTATGGATGGCGGAAGCAATCAACTCCTTCCCTGTACCGGTCTCACCAAGGATGAGGACCGTTGTATTTGCAGGAGCAACTTGTTCCGCACGATAGAGCACATACTTGAGACCATCGCTTTGCCCGAGAATATGCTCAAAGCGATGTTTCATTTTGTTCTCGTGGCGGAAGTAAATATTCTCTACCTCCAGTTGGTCTTTCATTATTTTGATTTCAGAAAGAGCCGTCCGAAGTTCGACCGTCCGCTCCTCCACGCGTTGTTCCAGCACCTTGTTGTAATTCTCAATTTTCTTGTACAACAGGCGCACTTCCAGCAGGTTGTGAATACGCGTCTTTACTTCAACCAGATCAAACGGCTTGCTGATGAAATCTTTCGCGCCTGCTTCCAGTGCGCGCAGCTTGTGAGCAGGCTGGGCAGTGATCACGAGCACCGGAAGGTAGCCGTCCGGTTCGATTTCCTTGAGGCCTTCCATCACCTGAAATCCATCCATGCCGGGCATCAGGAGATCGAGCAGAATCAGGTCATAGCGATTGCTGCGATGAAGCTCGCAGACTTCATGCGGATCCATCGTAGACGCGATGGAGGCATAGCCGGCGCTGCGTAACATACGCTCAAGGATACGGACATTGGCTTCCAGATCGTCAACGATCAGGACTCTGGCGTTAAGTATGTCGGACGAACTAACCATACAATTATTCCTGCTGTACTGACTGCCCCCCATTTTCCGCATATTCCAGCGTTACATTCAGTGTGTCCATAAACTCATTGACCTTAATTGGCTTGGTGAGATACCGGAAGAATCCTGCCGCCAGGCCCTTCTCAATATCGCGCGGCATGGCATTTGCGCTAAGGGCAACGACGGGAATGTGTGCCGTTGCCGGATCTTCGCGCAAGATTTTCATAGCTTCGATGCCGCTGATGTCAGGCAGATTGATGTCCATCAGGATCATCTCCGGTTGCGAGGTGCGCGCCAGCTCGATGCCGAGATGCCCGGTCACCGCGGTCAGCAAGCGCAGATCGGGGCGGCGCGCGATGAGCTGCTTGACCAGATTCAAGTTAGCAGGGTTGTCTTCTACATAGAGCAGGCTGCGCAGCCACGCACCGCGAGGCAATTGCGGTTGGACAACTGCGGTGGGTTCGTCTTCTCCAACGGCACGTTGTGGCGCAACCTCAGCGATCAGTTCGAACCAGAACACACTTCCCTCCCCGATAGTGCTTTCCACGCCGATTAATCCCCCCATCAGTTCTACAAGTTGCTTGGCTACTACCAGGCCGATGCCTGTGCCTTCCTCGGCGCCGGTCTCTTGTCCGAGACGATTGAACGGCTGGAATAGCTGCGCCAGCATTTCCGGAGCCAATCCTTCACCGGTGTCCTTGACGCTGACGCGAATGCGTTCCGAAGCGCTCGCAAAGCAGTCCACAACGACCGTTCCTCGTGCCTTGTTGTATTTTATCGCGTTGGAAAGTAGATTGATGAGCACCTGCTTCACTCGGGTCCGATCGGCATGTACAATGTAGGGAATGTCGAACGGGGGGAAGGTCATACTGATGCCACGCTTTTGTGCCTGCGATTCGATCATGGCCTGGCATTCGAGCATAACCTCGGCCATCGACAACGGTTCCGGCGAAAGCGACAGCTTTCCGGACTCGATCTTTGCGAGATCGAGGATTTCGTTGATCAGTTCCAACAAATGCCATCCCGCCTGGAGAATCTGGTCAATGCTTTCCTTCTGGGAGGGCGAAGGCGGCGGGGAATCGGATTCCATCACCTGAGCGAAACCGAGGATCGCATTGAGCGGGCTGCGAAGTTCATGGCTCATGCCGGAAAGAAACTCCGATTTCGCAAGGTTGGCTTTTTCCGCCACGGTCTTGGCGCTCTCCAGCTCGACGTTCGTTTCCTGTAGCGCCTCGTCGAGGCGTTTGCGCTCGGTGACGTCGCGCGCTGCAGCGAACACGCCCTGCAACTTCCGGTTACGGTCATAGAAGGTGGTCGCATTGTAGGATACCACTGTTTCTTTGCCGTCCCAGGCGCGCGCGGTAAGCTCATAGTTAGTGACCTTCTTTTCGCTCAGCACCAGCTTGATGCTTGCCTCGGCCCGCTCCGGATCGGTGAAGTAGTTCTTGAACGGCGCGCCGATCAGCTCGTCGCGCGTGCAGCCGGTGAGAGCCTCCATCTGCTTGTTTACATCGGTGATGACGCCGGACGGATCGGTGGTCATAATCGCATCGATGTTCGATTCGAAGAGAGAGCGGGTGTAGAACTGCTGGTCGCGCAGGCGCTGATCGAGCAGCTTTTGCTCTGCTTCGACCTGTTTGCGCGCGCTGTTGTCCGTGCCGATCAGCAGATAGCCGATAATGGCGTCTTGATCGTCGCGCAACGCGGTGACCGACACGACCGCCGGGAAGCGGCTGCCGTCCTTGCGGATGTAGGTCAGCTCATAGATGTCCTCGATGCCGCGTGAGGCCTTGAACACCAATGCCTCAAAGCCTGGCGCAATCGGAGTT
>Ga0315286_10001456_pt1 | contig 21389 bp, 17 predicted proteins | sample YL17G10_0_MG_FD_205038 | JGI IMG/M metagenome (GOLD analysis project Ga0315286, IMG submission 205038) | Sediment microbial communities from Yellowstone Lake, YNP, Wyoming, USA - YL17G10_0 | ecosystem: Environmental > Aquatic > Freshwater > Lake > Sediment | place: USA: Wyoming | collected...
CGGCTGCGGCGCCGGTGTCCTCAAACCCGTCCCAGGCAATCGTGTGCTCACCGGCGCGCATCGGACCCTGATGCAGCGCGCGCACGCGCCGTCCGGTCGCGTCGAGAACGCTCAGCGTCACGTCGGCATCCGCGGACAGCCTGAAGCCGATGCGCGTGGCCCCGAGCGCCGGCGAGGGCGACGGCCGCGCGAGCTGCAGGCGCAGCCCCGGAATGCCGGTGGGCCCGTCCGAGTCACCGGGAGCGAGATCCACCGACTGCGATCCGGCGTAGGTGTCGAACGCGACATCGTCGATGTACCAGCCCGGACCGGTACCGGACGGCCCGGAAGCGAAACGGAAGATGACCTTGGTCGTGGCACTCTTGTACGCCGTGATGTCGAAGACCTCGTCCTCCCAGCCGTCCGAGGCGCCGGTGAAACCCGGGCCGGCTTCCAGCACCGCGATCAGGCCGATGTCATAGCCCGCGACCGGCTCGACGACGTGCCAGGCGCCGTTGAACCAGACCTGGACGTTTCCGCCGTCCTGATAGGCCTCGATCCAGTACCAGTGATGGAAGCTGAGCAGCAACCGCTCCGCGGCCGCGAAGTTGTAGGTAGGCGACTCCAGGTTGATCCACTGATAATTGCCGTAGTAGCCGGTCAGATTCGTCTTCCAGCACTTCGTGCCGGAGTAGCCGCTGTGCGGTCCCGGGCCGCTCGGCGTCCCCCACTGCCACTGCCCCATGCCGGTGTAACCGCCGTTGTTCGCCTCGAAGGTCTGCGCGTCGATCAGCACCGGGCTCCAGGTCGGCACCTCGCCGCCGACCACGTCGGTCAGCGTGAAGAGATTACTGCGGCCCGGCACGCCGCCCGCGACGAAGCGATACCCCGGACCCTCGGGCACGCCGTCGAAACGGTAGTGTCCGTCCATCCCGGAGAGGACCAGGGCGAGCGGCGTATCGAGACACTCGACGCGCGCACCCGGCAGGTGACCGAGATTCTGATCGTAGACGAAACCCTGGATTCCGCCCGTCGATGCCGCCGGCAGATCGAGGGTCAGATTCTGGTCTTCACCCGCGACGACCGTCACCGGAAGGTCCGTCGGGGTGTAGAAGAAGGATGACGCGTGCAGCGTGTAGCTGCCCGCGCTCATCTGGAAACGCACGCTGCCTTCCGCCGGGGTCACCGCGAGACGCCCGGTCTCGACGAGTTCGACCACGATTCCCTCGAGCGGCAGGAGCGTTTGGGCGTCGCGCACCGTCACGTCGACCGTCGCGAAACCCTGCTCCAGCAACGGCCGCGCCGCGGCCAGATCCGGCCGCTCGCCGATCGCCTTGGTGCCGGTGTAGGGCGACCCGGTGCGGGAGAGGATCTCCTGGGCCAACCCGGGGCTCAGCGGCGCGCCGAAGAGTGCCCGCGCCTGCCCCTGCAACGACGCCACCGAGCCGGTCACGATCGGGGTCGCGCTCGAGGTGCCGTTGAAGCCCGAGGTATAGGTCGTGTCCGGTCCGGTGTTCCAGAGGTCGCCGTAGCCGGTGGTGGTGACCGAGGAGCCCCAGCCCTCGAGATCCACCCGGCTGCCGTAGTTGGTGAACCACTCTCCGGTGAGCCCCTGGGGCGTCCCCGCGCCGCAGAGGATCGCGCCCGAATCGCGCACACGCCGATCGAATACACCGTGATAGCCGACGAAGTCGAGGTTCTCGGAACCGTTGCCGGCCGCCTCGCAGCAGAGGATTCCCGCCGCGGTGCCGATCCGAATCGCGTCGAAGTTGTCCTGCCAGTACTCCATTGGGACGTACTTGTCGAAGGGCCCGATCGCATGCAACTCGATCACGAAAATGTCGCCGGGCTGCAGCGCGCCGGCCGCGGTCAGGATCGCTTGCGCCACGGACTGGGAGACGATGCTGCTGCCGCCGATCTCGACGTCATTCGCGATGCCGGTCACGCCGAGACCGTTGGCGATGCCGGAGATCTCACCCATCACCGCGGTGCCGTGATCGTCGGTACCCGGATCGCCCGCGGTGAAGAACGGGTCCTTCAGATCCTCGTGCGAGAAACGCCAGCCGTACTCGATGTCGATCACCCGGACTCCCGCGCCGGCGCCGCCCGGGTAGCCCCAGGCGACCGTGGCATTCACGCCGGGTGGCGCGGCGTACAAGTAGCCTTGCTGCGGGCTGAAGTCCGGGGTCGTGCTCCGCGTGAGGCCCGCCGGCGGCACCCGCGTCTCGCGCTCCACCCGCGCCACCTCGGCCCGCGGCGCGGCAAAGGCGACCTGGACGATCTCGAGCGCGTTCAGCCGGTCCAGGAGCGCGGCCAGCCGGTCCTGCTCCGCCGCGCCGTCGCGCAGGGACGGAAGATGGATTTCGAGGAACAGATTCATGTCGGGCAGGCGCTCGCCGCTCCGCGTCTCCGCTCGAACGCGGAGTGCATCGAGGCGGTCTTCCGCCAGGTCGACGCGACGCGCCAGAAGCGCCCCCGGGTGTTCGGCCACCAGATCGCGCAGGCGCGCCAGATCGCGGTCGATGACGTCGGCGGGCAGGGTCGCGAGCGAGCGATCACTCGCCGGCAGCCCAGCGCGCAACCGGATGCCGGTCCCTTCCTCGAACTTCACCACGACGCGATCGCGGTCGACGCCGTCGAGTTGGCCCGCCAGCAGCGACTCGTAGGCCGCGGAGACGGCCGACGACGACGCGGGGCTGCCTCCCGCGAAAGCGATTCCACCCAGGAGGACGACGACGGCCAGTGCCCCCCGATGAACCCACGATATCCGCAACGTCTCCATTTGCTCCTCCACGGGTTGTGCTTCCGGCACGCGCGTCCGGTACGTAGGCTTTAATGATACGCGCTCGATTCGGTTCCCGTCATCGGTTTCGCGTCCGGACGACGCGGTTCTTGAACCGGGCCGCCCCCGCCCCCTACCATCGCGGCATGAGCGCCTTTTCGAGCGACTTGGTCCTGCGTCGATTCTTCTTCCGCTGGGAGCGCGCGCTGCGCGCGGTGCTCCCCGAATCGCCGTGGCACGTGCTGGGCGCGCTCTCCGGGGGATGCGATTCGGTGGTTCTGGCGCGCCTGCTCCTGGAGTCCGCCGGCCACGGGCCTGACCGACTGACCCTGGCGCATGTCCACCACGGTCTCCGGCCGGGGGCGGACGCGGACGAGGCGTTCGTGCGAAAGCTCGCCGGGGAGTGGCAGGTGCCGCTCCGGGTCGAACGCGTCGACGCGCGCGGCCTGGCGGAAGAGCGAGGCTGGTCCATCGAGCAGGCCGCGCGTGCGCTACGCCTGCTCGCGCTCGAACGCATGGCGCGGGCCAGCGGCGCCGGCGCCATCGCGTTGGGTCACCAGATGGACGATCAGGCCGAAACGGTGTTGCTTCGACTGGTGCGCGGCGCGGGACCGCGCGGGTTGGGTGGAATGCGCGCATCGCGCCCGCTCCGCGGGATCTCCGACTCGCCGCGACTGCGCCTGGTCCGGCCGCTGCTCGGCTTTCGCCGGGAGGAGATCCGGGCCCTCGCCACGCGCGCCGGCCTCTCCTGGGCCGAGGATCCCACGAACCTCGATCCGACCCGGCTGCGCAATCGGATCCGCCACGACCTGATCCCCCACTTGCAGCAGGTGTACAACCCACGACTGGTCGAATCGCTGGCCGACGCGGCCGGCTGGCAGCAGCGCGAGACCGAGCTCGTCGTGCGCGCCGCCAACCGCGTACTCCGACGCGTGCGACGGAGCGCAACCGCCCGGATGGTCGAGCTGGATGCGGCCGGACTGATCGGCGAACCGGAGGCCGTCGTCACCCGCGTGCTCTGGCGCGCCTACCAGTCACTCGCCGGGCGCCACGCCGCACTCGGGCGTCGCCACGCGCGCGCGCTCCTGTCGGCGCTGCGCACCGCGGCGGGCGGTGAGTCGGCGTGCGTGCATTTGCCGGGACGCGTGCGTGCGTGCTTCACGCGCGAGCGGATCCGCTTCGAACCGCACGAGCCGCGTCCGAAGCGCCAACAAACTCCTTGATGAGGCCGTCCGGCCTACGTAAACTCCGATTCTTGCCATGGAATGGGAGTGTGGAGAGGCATGATCGATTCCGTCAGGAATCTGCGCCGGGGAGAGGGGATTCGTCTGACCAAGGGCGTCGGCACGGTGCTACTGACCGCTGGGGAGATCTGCGAGCGCATCCGGGGGCTGGGCCGCGAGGTGGCGCGCGACTACCAGGCCGAGGTTCCGGTTCTGGTCGGTCTGCTGCGCGGCGGGTTCATCTTCCAGTGTGACCTGGGACGAGCCGCCCAGATCCCTCAGGAGTTCGATTTCCTGCAGGTCTCCCGCTTCAACCCGACGGAGAAGGGACGTACCGCGGTCAAGGTGCTGCACGATCTCCGGTCCGACGTCCGCGGCCGGCACGTCCTGGTGATCGAGGGCATCCGCACCCGCAGCGCCAAGCTCGAATACGTTCAGCGTTTCCTGCAGCTCCGGGAGCCCGCCTCGCTGCGGTTCGCCGCCCTGGTGCGCCAGACGGGGGCGCGCGAGCTTCCGGTTCCGCTGCAGTACCTGGGTTTTGAGATCGGTGATGATTTCGTGATCGGCTGCGGTCTGGACTACGAGGAGCGCTATCGCAACCTCCCGGTGATCGCCACCTTCGTGCCGACCGCCACCGGGGAGACGGCCCGCGTGGCCTAGCCCGTCACGCACGGCCGGAAGGATCAAGATGCGAGGTTGGTTTCGCACGACACTCGTCGCACGACCGATGACCAGCGACGGAGAGCCGCGCCCGCCGCAGCCCCCGGACTCCGAGGGCGAGGGCGGTTCGGGCGGCCCCAACCGTCCCCCGGGCACGCCGCCGCCGGGGGGGCCGCGACGCGGCATGCCGGGCGCGGGCCGCTCCTTTCGCGCCCTGAGTCTCTGGCTGCTGGTCGCGCTGGTCGTGTTCATCGTGATCCAGCAGCTCTTCAGCACGCAGAGCGGCGGACCGGAGATCTCCTACAGCGCCTTCTGGGAGGCGGTGAAGGACGGCCGCGTCGAGGAGGTGACGATCATCCGGCGTACGGTGACCGGGCGTTTCCGCGAAACCGCCGAGGGCGAGGCGAAGCGCTTCCACACCTTCCTCCCGATGGAGAACGACCCGGATCTGATGAAGGCCCTGCGCGGCGACGGGACCGCACCCGGCGCCGGGCAGAAGGTGATGATCCAGTCGAAACCCGACCCGACGCCCTGGCTGGGTGTCCTCTTCTCCTGGCTGCCCTTCGTGCTACTGATCGGCCTCTGGTTCCTGATGATCCGCCAGATGCAGTCCGGTGGTTCGGCGGCGCTCAAGTTCGGCAAGAGCCGGGCCAAGCTGCTGCAGGAGCACCGCGGGCGGGTCACCTTCGACGACGTCGCCGGCGCGGACGAGGCGAAGCAGGAGCTGTTCGAGATAATCGAGTTCCTGCGCGACCCGAAGAAGTTCCGCCGGCTGGGCGGCCGGATCCCGAAGGGCGTGCTGCTGATCGGCGCCCCGGGAACGGGCAAGACGCTCCTGGCGCGCGCGGTCGCGGGCGAGGCGAACGTCCCCTTCTTCAGCATCAGCGGCAGCGACTTCGTCGAGATGTTCGTCGGCGTGGGCGCGGCACGCGTGCGCGACCTCTTCGAGCAGGGCAAGCGCCATGCGCCCTGCATCATCTTCATCGACGAGCTGGATGCCGTCGGGCGCCATCGCGGCGCCGGTCTGGGCGGCGGGCACGACGAGCGCGAGCAAACCCTGAACCAGCTCCTGGTCGAGATGGACGGATTCGACTCGAACGAGGGCGTGATCCTGCTCTCGGCCACGAACCGGCCCGACGTGCTCGACCCGGCGCTGCTGCGCCCCGGGCGCTTCGATCGCACGGTCGTGGTGGATCGTCCCGACGTGCGCGGCCGCGAAGGGATCCTGCGCGTGCACGTCCGCAAGAAGCCGCTCGGCCCCGACGTCGATCTGACCGTGCTGGCGCGTGGCACCCCGGGGCTGGCCGGCGCGGACCTGGAGAACCTGGTCAACGAGGCGGCGCTGCTGGCGGCGCGGCGGGACCAGGAGTTCATCACCATGGCCGACCTGGAGGAGGCGAAGGACAAGGTGATGATGGGCACCGAGCGGCGCAGCCTGATCATCCAGGAGGATGAGAAGAAGATCACCGCCTACCACGAGGCGGGGCACGCGCTGGTCGCCTGGTTCTTGCCCGAGGCGGATCCGCTGCACAAGGTGACGATCATCCCGCGCGGTCAGGCGCTGGGCCTCACCCACTGGCTGCCGGCGGACGATCGCTACATCCGTTCCCAGAACTACCTCGAGCAGCAGATGGTTTCCGCGATGGGCGGTCGGGCGGCGGAGGATCTCATCTTCCACCGCATCACCACCGGCGCGGCGAGCGACATCAACATGGTCACGGATCTCGCCCGCAAGATGGTCTGCCAGTGGGGCATGAGCGAGAAGCTCGGGCCGATCCGATTCGGCAGCCGCCAGGAGCTGATCTTCCTGGGCAAGGAGATCTCGCAGCAGAAGGACTACAGCGAGCAGACCGCCCGCACGATCGATGAGGAAGTCCACCGCATGGTGAGCGAGGCGTTCGAGAAGGCGAAGCGGATCCTGCAGGAGAACATCGAGAAGTTGCGCGTGCTTGCCGAGACGCTGCTCGAACGCGAGATCCTGGACGGCGAAGAGGTCGGGTGCATCCTGCGCGGTGAGAAGAACCCGGCCGAGTGCCGGACCCGGCCCGCGGCGCGTACCGGAGAGACGCCGGGCGAGGCCCTGCCCGGAACGGCGGCCCCGGAACCCTCGACTCCATGAGTGAACCCGTCCCGGCATCGCGCCCGCGGTTCCGCCTGTGCCTGGGGGACCGCGCGTGCGAGCTGGGGGACCGAACGCTCATCCTGGCCGTGGTCAACTGCACCCCCGACTCCTTCTACGCCGGGAGCCGCCTGCCGACCGCCGAGGCCGCGGTGCGCCGGTACCACGCGGCGATCGCCGAGGGCGCGGACTGGATCGATGTCGGCGGGGAGAGCACGCGTCCGGGCGCCGAGGCGGTCTCCGCCGGCGAAGAGTGGGAGCGCATCGCCCCGGTTGTCGAAGCCGCGCGGCGGGCCGGGCACCCGGTCCCGCTCTCGGTCGACACGACCAAGGCCGAGGTCGCCGAGCGTGCGCTGGATGCCGGCGCGACGATCGTGAACGACGTGAGCGCGCTGCGTTTCGAGCCGCGTCTGGCAGGGCTGGCGGCGCGCTACGGCGCGGCGCTGATTGTCATGCACATGCGCGGCGTCCCGCGCACCATGCAGGCCGCCCCGCACTACGACGACCTGATCGGCGAGGTCCGCGACGAGCTGGGGGACGCGATCGAGAGGGCATGCGCTCACGGGATATCGCGCGAGCAGGTGATCGTCGATCCGGGCATCGGCTTCGGCAAGACCGCGGCACACAACCTGGAGATCCTGCGCCGTCTGGGCGAGTTCGCTTCCCTGGATCGGCCGCTCCTGGTAGGATGCTCGCGCAAGAGCTTCATCGGGGCCGTGCTCGACCTGCCGCCGGAGGAGCGTCTGGAGGGCACCCTGGCGGCGCACGCGATCGCGGCCCATTCCGGCGCCCACGTCGTGCGCGTCCACGACGTCGGGGCGCACGTGCGCGCGATGCGCCTGGCCGATGCGATCCGGGCTGGCTCACCGCCGTCCTAGCCCGCTCGGGAGACGGGAGGAAGGATGCCGCTCCCCATCCGCATCGAATGGCTCCGGGAGCTGGTCGACATCCTCATCGTCGCCTTTCTCATCTATCGCCTGCTGATCCTGGTCCGCGGGACGCGCGCCACGCAGATGTTCATCGGGCTGATCGCCCTGATCCTGCTCTCGGTCTTTGCCGAGTGGCTGCGGCTCTCCGCGGTAGACTGGCTGCTCTCGAGCCTCCGCACCGTCTGGCTGATCGCCTTCATCATCCTGTTTCAGCCTGAGCTGCGCCGCGCCCTCAGTCAGATCGGCCAGAGCCGGCTCTTCGGCCGTCTGGTCAGCGTCGAGGAGTTCGCCTACCTGGCCGAGGTCCAGAATGCGGTGGAACGCACCAGCCGCAAGGGGCTGGGCGCTCTGATCGTGATCGAGCGCAACGTCGGGCTGAAGAACTATGTTGAAACCGGCACGCTGGTCGAGGCCGCGGTCAGTGCGGAGCTGATCGAAACGATCTTCACGCCCCCCTCGCCGCTGCACGACGGAGCGGTGATCCTGCGCGGCGGCCAGATCATCGCCGCCGGCTGCATCCTGCCGCTCTCCGCCAATCCGCGTCTGGAGAAGACCCTCGGGACGCGCCACCGCGCCGCGGTCGGGATCAGCGAGGAGTCGGACGCGATCGCCATCGCCGTTTCCGAGGAGACCCGTCAGATCTCGATCGCCGAAGGGGGGCAACTCGCGCGTGGCCTGCAGATCGGGGAGCTGAAGAGCCGGCTGAGTGCCTTGCTGCGGGCGACCCCGGCCCGCTCCGAGCCGCGCGAAGCGATCGGTTGATCCCCCGCGGGGCGTCGGCTAGACTGCCGCCCATGTCGCGGGACGGGGCGCCTCGGGCCTTCGCACCTCGTCCCATCGTTTATTCACCGAAAGCAAGGATCTGCGTCATGAGATCGATGCTGATCTGCTGCGTCCTCCTGCTGGTCGGTCCGGCATGGCTCGCGGCGAACGCCCAGAGCCCCGATGCTGCCGGCGTGCCCCCACCGCTACCGTTCACCGCGCCGACCCAGGTCGTGGCGAAGGACACGCCGAGCGACGGCGGCCACGCGATTACGATCGAGTGGGCGGCGGTTCCCGGCGTCGACCACTACCGAATCGAACGCCAGGGCGAAGACGGGGACTTCGCCGAGGTCACCACCGCCGGACGGCTGGAGACCTCCGCGGAGGATTCCGGAGTCGAGAACGACATACCCTACCGCTATCGGGTGGTCGCGGTCGGGCCCGCCGGCGAGGAAGGGGTCTCGAGCGAGACGGCGCCGGCGATGAGCGGGCCGCAGTGGTTCAACCTCGAGCTGCTGGGCGTGGCGATCGCGATTGTGGCGTTCGTGGCGCTGGTCTCCTGGTACATCCGTCGGGCACGCCGGGGCGATGACCTCTTCGTCCGCCGCATCGCCGGGCTGGAGGCGGTCGACGAGGCGGTGGGTCGCGCCACCGAGATGGGCCGCTCGGTCCTTTACATCCCCGGCACGGGCTACATATCGGACATCGGGACGATCGCCTCGCTGAACCTGCTGAGCGAGATCGCCAAGAGGACCGCCGAGTACGGCACCCCGATCAATGTGCCCAACCGCGACCCGGTGGTCTTCACCGTGGCCCGCGAGGTCGTCAAGGGTGCCTACGCCGCGGCGGGTCGGCCCGACGCCTTCAATCCGGAGAGCGTCTACTTCGTCGTCGAGAACGGGCTCGCCTACGCCGCCGCGGTCAGCGGCATCATGGTGCGCGAGAAACCGGCGACCAACTTCCTCATGGGCCCCTTCTATGCCGAGTCGCTGATCCTGGCCGAGACCGGGGCGATGACGGGCGCCATCCAGATCGCCGGCACCGATTCGACCTCCCAGCTTCCGTTCTTCATCGTCGCCTGCGACTACACGCTCATAGGTGAGGAGCTCTACGCCGCCTCGGCGTACCTGTCCCGCGAGCCGCTGATGCTCGGCGCGCTCAAGGGTCAGGACATGGGCAAGCTCTTCTTCATGGTCCTGCTTACGGTCGGCACATTGCTGGCGTTGGCGACGGGACTCGACGTGCGCTGGATCCTGTCGACCTCGGGCTACTAGAGGAGACCCGCGATGCGTGACAAGCTTCCCCTGGGTCTGTTGATCCTGATGGGGGTCCTGGGACTCACCTCCCGCTTCATCCCTCATCCGGTGGGCGAAGGGATGAACGCTTATCTGCGCGACACGCTGCTGCGGATCATCTCCGCCTTCGCGCTGATCCTGGGACTGGGCAACCTGCTCCTCCGTCACACGCACAAGCTCGAGCACAAGGAACCGGGCTGGCCGCACTCGATCGCGCTGATCGCCGGATTCGTGGTGACCGCGGTGATCGGTCTGCTGGGCGGCGTCTCGGGCGAGGGCCCCCTGCCGACCGCAATCGGCAGTTTCAAGTTCGACATCACCACGATCTACAACCGGGTGCTGATCCCGCTCGGCGCCACGATGTTCTCGCTCCTCGCCTTCTATATGGCCTCGGCGGCCTACCGGTCCTTCCGGGCCAAGAGCTGGCTGGCGGCGTTGCTGCTGATTTCCGCCTTCGTCGTGATGCTGGGGCAGGTGCCGCTGGGCGGCCAGATCTCGCCGATCATCCCCCAGATCAGCCAGTGGATCATGGAGGTACCGAACACGGCGGCGAAACGGGGGATCGAACTCGGGATCACCCTGGGCGTGCTGGCGACCACCCTCAAAATCCTCGCCGGGATCGAGAGGAGCTGGCTGGGGAGCAGCAAATGAACTGGGCGAAGCTGACGCAGATCGACCGCCGGATCATCTTCATAACGGTGGGGCTGGCGATCCTGATCCCGCTCATCTTCCCGATCCGCATGCCGGTCGGGACCCAGCGGGTGACGAAACACCTTTTCCAAGCGGTCGAGGAAATCGACCCCCAAGAACAGGTCCTGCTGCTCTCGTGCGACTACGCGCCGCAGACCGAGGCCGAGAACCAGCCGATGACGGTCGCGGTGCTGCGCCATTGCTTCGCGCGCCGCCTGCCGGTGCTGATCAACGCGCTCTACGTCGAGGGTGCGCCGCTGCTGGACCTGGCGATGCATCAGGTGATGGACGAGTTCAACGCGCACGCCAAGGCGAACGCCGACAGCATTCTCTACGGCCGGGACGTCGTCTATCTCGGGTGGCAGCCGCCGCCGATCGTCCCGATCCTCTCGATGGGCCGCAGCATCAAGGGGATCTACCCGGTCGACTACTACTTGACGCCGATGGACTCGCTGCCCCTGATGACGGGCGTTCACAACTACGACCAGGTCGGCCTGGTGCTGGCGATCACCCCGCTCGCCTCGCCGCTCTGGTATGTGATGTACGCCCGGACCAAGTTCGGCGTGAAGGTTGGCGCCGGCTGCACCGCGGTCTGCGCGCCCGACTTCTATCCGTACTGCCGCTCGGGCCAGCTCCTGGGCATGATGGCCGGGATGAAAGGTGCGGCGGAATACGAGGAGTTGGTGGAGAACGAATACCACCCCGGCGGCCGGCGCCGCGCCACCGAGGGGATGGCGTCACAGTCGGCCGCGCACCTGCTCATGATGTTCTTCGTGATCATTGGCAACATCGCCTACTTCTCGACCCGGAGGAAGTCATGACCCTGGGCGACACAATCTGGATCTGGATCGGGGCGCTCCTGACCTTCGCGATGCTCTCCTTCCTTTACAAGGACAACCCGCTCTATCGGTTCGGGGAGCACCTCTTTGTGGGGGTCTCGAACGGCTGGTCGCTCGCCTTCATGTATTCGCGGGTGATCAAGCCGGTCATGATCCAGCCGTTTGGTGAGGCCTGCCGCATCGCGGGGCACGAGGGGCTCAAGCCGGAGCTCTTCAACCCCGTCGCGCACGCCAATTTCCTGGTGATCATTCCGGGGTTGATCGGCTGCCTCTATTTCACCCGTTTCATCACCGGGATGACCTGGCTGGTGCGGATCCCGATCGGCATCTTCATGGGTTACTACGCCGGGCTGGCGGTGCCCGCGACCTTCGAGGGGAGCGTTTTCCCCCAGATGAAGGACACGATCATCACCCGCGGCTACTTCGCCGGCACGCCCACCGGCTCCCTCTGGGCCGGGATCTGCGCGCTGATCATCCTGGTCGGGGTCCTGGGAACGCTGACCTACTTCTACTTCTCAAAGGAGCACAAGGGTCCGCTCCAGTGGGGATCGAGAGTCGGCATCGTCTTCGTGATGATCGGCTTTGGGGCGTCCTTCGGGTTCACCGTGATGGCGCGCGTGTCGCTGGCAATCGGGCGGTTCGCCTTCCTGCTGCACGACTGGCTGCGGGTGATTTCCTAGAAGTTCTCGATGCGCGCCGCCAGGATGCCCTTGAAAGTCTCGACCCGCGCGAGGTAGGTCGCCAGGGCCACCTTCTCCACCCGGGCCCCGGGGTAGAGACCGGCCAGGCCCTTGGAAGCGGCGTGGATCAGATAGGGTGTGCCATTCTCGACCTGGACGATCCCCAGATGCCCGATCAGATCGCCGGACTCACGCACGGTGCGGCCGCGCGCGGTCTTCTCGTCGGTGATGAAGAAGACGATATCCCCGCTCTGCAGCTTCTCCAGGGCGAGCTTCGACGTGGGAACATACTGCACCGTGCCGGCCGGGTAGCGGCTCGTGCCAGCCTCGTCGGCGACCGTGGGCCCCAAGGTCGCGGTGATCTCCGCGCCCCAGTACCCCGAGCGCAGGATGTCCATCGCATAGTCGAGGTGGACCGGGGTGTCGTAGTCGACGCGACCGTCGGGCCGAACGACCCCCTCCAGGCTGGCGCCGTAGAAGCGCGTGCCGAATGCGAACTGCACCGCCTCGAGCGCGGTGCTGGAGCGGCCCAGCTCGGTGGTGCGGTAGAAGAAAAGGACGCAGTCGGTGTGGCAGTCGTCGACCAGGCGGCCTTGCGTGACGTAGCCCTGCGGATCGCGGCCGTAGACGTAAGTCGTGTCCCCCAGCAGGTTGAACCAATCGGCCCAGGCGGCGATTCGTTCCCCGACGGGCAGGGACGCCAGCTGCGTCATCTCCGCATCGATCTCGGCGGCCGAACGCGCGTGCGGACCGCTCAGGTTGAACTGGATCATCTTGTCGTAGAGTGCCATGAGCCTCGTCTGACGCTCCTCCTCGCTGTCGGCGGCCGGGGTCCCGGATGCCGGCTCGGCCCCCGGGGTTTGTGCCCGCGCGATTCCCGCGAGCGCGAGCACCGCCGCCAGCACCCCGATCCCGACGGTGGCGCGCCGTGCGCCACCGCACCACCGCACTCTCCCCTGCCGACCGACGGATGATGATCCCCGCATGCCTCGTCTCTCCTCTCCTACGGACGCTGGGGCGCAGTCTAGGTTCCCGGGGGGCGAGTCGCAAGCTCCGCTGCGCGGGATCGTCCGCCCCGATCGGGTCGGGGGGGGCCGCGGCCCGGCCCGCGGCTTGATCGCCCTCCACTCCGCTGCTAGCCTGCGCGGCATGGAAGTGACCGCACGCCCCGGGGACGCGAAGCCCAGGTACCTGACGCTGATCCTGATCGGCCTGGTGCTCCTGCGCTGGTGGCTCGGCACGCTCCCCGGGTATCCGCACGACCTGGGAGCCTACAAGCGCTGGGCGTTGACTGCGGGCCTGCAGGGCGTTCCCTCGGTCTACGATCAGGCGCGGACCACCTACGACTACCCGCCGCTCTACGCCTACCTGCTCGCGCCGTGCGGCCGCGCCTACGCCACGGTCGCGCCCGCGGCGACGCGCGAGTTCACCGCGACCGGCGTCTTCGGCGACTCGGCGTTCCTTTCGTTGCTGGTGAAGATCCCCCCGCTGGCATTCGACATCCTGATCGCGTTTCTGCTCGGGACGCTCGCCTGGCGCTTCCGCATGTGGCCCGGGCGCAGCGGACGCGGCTGGTGGCCGGCGCTCCTGTATCTATTGCTGCCGGCGGTGCTCTTCGATTCCGGCTATTGGGGCCAGCCGGATGCGGTGCACACCTTCTCGATCCTGCTCGCCCTGACGCTGATTCTGGTCGGCAAGCCGCAATGGGGCTGGGCGTCGGCGGCGCTCGGCTGCCTGATGAAGCCGCTGGCCCTGCCCTTCCTGCCGCTGCTGGCCCTGGCGACGCTGGTGCGCTCCGGGTGGCGCGGGATCGTCCTGGGTGCGGCGGGCGCGCTCGGCGCGGCGCTGCTCGTCTATCTGCCCTTCCTCGCGACCGGTCGCGGCGGACTCGCGCTGCAGCGGCTCTTCCAGGACATCGGAGCGATGCCTTTCACCTCGTCGAACGCGCACAACCTCTGGTGGCTGATCGGACCCTGGAAGCCCGCGGACGCGGCGTGGATCGGACCGGTGACGCCGGATGCGGTCGGGCTGGGCCTGTTCGCGATCTTCTACGCGATCGTTCTCTGGCGGCTCTGGAGCTTCGAGCGCGCGCGTCTTGCCGGGCGGCTCCCGATCGCGCGCGGACCGGAAGCGCTCAGCACCCAGCACCACTGGTACCTCGGTGCGGCGGCGATCGCCTTCGGCTTCTTCGTCTTCTCGACCCACATGCACGAGAACCACCTCTTCGGCGTGCTGCCCTTCCTGGTGCTCCTGTCGGGCAGCGGGCGGCGCTTCGGGCTCACGCTCGCGCTCGCGGTCGGGGCCACGGTCCTGGTGAACATGGCGATCCACGACTGGAACCTGGCGCAGGGCGTCTGGTCGAAGATTGGCGGGACGTCGGGGTACTTCCATCCGGACTTCCAGCGGAACCTGTCGAACCTGGAGTATTGGGTCGCGAACGTGAACGCCATGGCCGTGGTCGCGGGGTTTGCGCTCTTCGCGATTCGGGGCTGGAAGGAGACCTCGCCCCGCGCGGGCTGAGAATCTCACCCCCGATCCGGTTCCAGCCCCAGCAGCTCCTCCATCGTGCGCGCGTTCACGACCGCGTGCCCCGCGTGACAGTTGTTGAAGAAAACGTAGGTCTGCCGAGCGTGCCGGGACAGTTCGCGGATCACCTCCGCCCACTCCTCCAGTTCGTCGCGGCGATAGAGGTAGTTGTAGCGCTCGCTGCCACCGCTCCACCAGGCACGGGCGTTCCGGCCATGGAAGCGCACATAGGCCGTCTCCCCCGCGACCATCGCCTTTTGCGGGATCAGACCCGCCAGTCGCGGCTCATCGACCGAGCAGAAGCCGAGTTCCTTCTCGCGCAGGGTCTCCGCCAGCTCGGGCACATCCCACGAGTCGTGGCGGAACTCGACGAAGAGCGGCGTCTCGGGCAGCGCGTCTCTCAGCCAGTCGAGATAGCCCTCTGTCTCGGACGAGCGTTTGAAGGCGAATGGGAACTGGGCCAGCGCGCCGGCGAATTTGCCCGCTTCGATGAGCGGCTCAACCGTATGGCGGAAGGCATCCGCCGGTCCGGTCTGGCCCTCGCGACCGTGGGTCAACTCGCCCGGCAGCTTCACCATGAACTCAAAGTCGGGTGGCGTGCGCTGGGCCATGCGGCGCATCGTGGCGGGCGGAGGAAGGCGGTAGTAGGTCGAGTTCACTTCCACCGTGCTGAAGAAGCGACGGTAGTGATCGAGCATCGCCCGTCGCGGCGTGCCCGCGGGGTAGAAGGGGCCGACCCAATCGAGGAAGCTGTAGCCGGAGGTTCCGACGCGAATCGGCCCGGGGCGGCGGCGCTCGGAAGCCGGGGGGGCGTCGGAACGGCTGGGGGAGCGGTCGGAAGCCGCTCCCGCGAAGAGATCGGGCTGGGCGCGATCAGCGCCGGCCGATGGGCGCGAGCCGCGGGGCCGAGGGCGCATGGTTTCCTCCCGCGGCGTCCGGCGCACGCTCGGCGCGGCCCGCCCGCCGGCCTTCCTGGCGCAGCGCCCCCGCCGGCAGGAGGCTCGCGTGACCGTAGAGGTCGCGAATGCGGTCGACCGTCTCGAGCAACTCACGGTAGCGGCGATCCTCGGGGAAGAGGCCGAGCTGGATCTTGCCGTCGATCTTCACCAGTTCGCCCACCGTTAGCCCGAGCAACCGTACGCCGCCACCGCAGTAGTTCGCGAGGAACAGCTCCTTTGCGGTCCGGTAGATGTCGCGCGTCTCGTTGGTCGGCGACGCGACCATCTTCTGGCGCATCAGCGAGCTGAAGTCGCTGTAGCGGATCTTGATTGCGATCCTCCGACCGGCGTAGTCCTCGCGCCGGAGGTCCTCCCCCACGCGTTCGCTCAGCGCCAGGAGCAGCGCGAGCCCCGCTTCCCGCGTCTCGAAATCGCGCTCCACCGTGTGCTCGTGCCCGAGCGACTTGGCGGGCGGAGCGTCGTGGCTCGGCACCACGGGGGTCGCGTCCTCCCCCCAGGCCATCGCGTGCAGCGCCTCGCCGAAAACACCGAAATGGCGGGAGAGAAAACCGGCGGGGGTATCGGCCAGTTCGCCGATGGTCTCGATGCCCAGGATCATCAGGGACGATGCGGTCTTCTCGCCCACGCCGTAGAGGGCTTCGACCGGCTTGCTCCAGAAGATGTGGCGGAATGCCTCCCGGCCGAGCACCGTGATCCCACGCGGCTTTCTCACCCCGGTCGCCATCTTGGCGATCAGCTTGTTGGGTCCCACGCCGATCGAGCAGGAAAGCCCGAAGGACTGCTCGATGCCGGCGGCAATCTCCCGCCCGAGGGCTTCGGCGGCCTTCCAGGACCGGGGATCGTCCGGATGGCGCTCGAGAAGATCGGTAACGTCGAGATACGCCTCATCGATGCTGAACATCTCGACCCGCGTGGTGATGCCGAGCAGATGCCGCAGGATCCGGCGCGTGGTGTGGATGTAGAGCGCCGGATGGCAGGGCACGAACTCCGCCCGGGGACAGAGACGCCGCGCCAGCGCGACCGGCATGCCGGCGCGGATGCCGAACTCCCGCGCCGGGTACGACGCCGAGGCAACGACTCCCCGGCCGCCGGGCAGCGCGCCGACGACCAGCGGCCGTCCCTGGAGCGCTGGGGCGGCCTGGATCTCCAGCGCCGCGAAGTAAGCATCCATGTCGACGTGCAGGATGCGCCGCTCGCCTTCCATCATGGCCTCCTCCGACGGATCTCGAGGTTCGCGACGCATTACATCTTCCCTACCTGATCTCTCGGAAGACACCCACCACCCGCCCCAGGATCTGCAGCTCGGGCGAGGTCTCGGTGACCGTGATCGGTTTGAATCGCGGGTTCTCGGGCCGGAGCACGATCTGCCGCTTCTCGCGGAAGAAGCGCTTGACCGTCGTCTCGTCGCCGATCATCGCAACCACGATCTCCCCGTTGCGCGGTGACGGGTCGCGGCGCACCAGGACCAGATCCCCCTCGAGGATGCCGGCGTCGCGCATGCTGTCCCCGCGCACGCGGAGCGCGAAGTCGGGCACCGCGCGCCCCACGACGCCCAGATCCAAGGCGCCCTCGGAACTCTCCGCGGAGAAGACCGGGTCGCCCGCGGCGATCCGCCCCAGGATCGGCACGCGCGGGCGCGGAAACGCGATTCCCCGGGCACGCCCCGGACGGCGCTCGATCGCCCCCTCACGCTCCAGCCGATCGAGGTGGTAGCAGACGCCGTTGGTCGAGCGGATCCCGAAGCGCTCCCCGATCTCGCGCACCGTCGGTGGCGCACCTTGTGTCGATTGGAAACGCCGGATGAAGGCGAGGATCTCGCGTCTCTTGACCGAGCTCCGCTTCGCCGAGTCCGTCACACGGTTCATCGCACGCCTCCCCCGCACGAATCATCGGACTGAACAAATGTTCAGTCAACAAGATTCATCCCGTACCCCGCGCGAGATCGGACGTCATCGGAGTTGCCCGCATGACAGACTCGAATCCAGATGAATTAGCTGCCGTAATAAATTGATATAAAATCAGTTAGGACTCTTGTCACTGATCGCATTCCCCTCTCTGCCGGAGCCGCGGCAGAAACGTCCTTATCCGAATAGACTTCACAATGGGCCGGCCCGCAAGGCGCAGGTCTCGAACAAGATTGATGCACCGGAGCAAAGGTTCACCCAGGCATCGCATCCAGGAGGATTCATCATGGGTTGCAGAGCAACGCAGCTGATACTCACGGCGGCATTCGCCGCGGCAGCCGGTCTGCATGGCGCGCGCGCCCTCGACGCAATCAACGACACCGACACCCAGATCCGCTGGACGGCGGGATTCTCCGAGAACGGTGTCGGGCCGATCGATCGTCTGCGGATCGATTGGGTCGCGGGCACGACCTTCGCCGCGCCGTTCTTCATGAACTTCGACGTTCAGCCCCCGGATGCCCCGACCGTTGATCCCGGCGGATGGTCGATCGCTTTTGGCAGCCTGCGGGAAGCCTCCGCCGTCGCCCCCACTCCCGCCAATAGCCTCACGTTCGAGGTCGTCTTCAGCCGGCCGCAGACCGATCCGCTCCGCTTCCTGTTCCGAGCCTGGCAGGGGGAGACACTGCGCGATCTGACGCGTGTCGACTGGAGCGGTGCGCGCTGGGATTTCGCCCTCGTCGGCGCGTGTTGCGTGGGCACGGATTGTCGCCTGACGACCGAGACGGAATGCGCTGATCTGGGGGGCCGATTCCAGGGAGCGGGCGTCGACTGCAGTCCCACGCTCTGCCTGGAAGCGACGCCGACGGAGCGGTCCTCCTGGGGGCGGGTGAAATCGCTCTATCGCTGAGTCGCCATCCGACTCGCGGACGCCGCCGCCGGCTGAGTTCGGGAACGCGGGGATCGAGGCTGGAGCGCACGGCGGTCCAACTCCGGCGGCAGCCCCTGGGGAAATCGGCAGTACGGGATGAGCTTGCTCCAGTTCGCGCCGTTCGGGTCGACATGAGACTGCCAGGACTGCGTCGCCGTGGAGAGGCTGCCGAGGATGATCCAGATCGGCCCGGTGACGAGCCCGATGAATCCGTGGGAGAAACAGGAAAGCGTGCCGATGACGGTCCACCCTGCAAGTCCACCCGACCGCGTGTCGTACCAGAACAGGTCCCCGTGCGTGATCTCACGCAGCGCGCTGACCTCCAGACCGCGTCCGGTCAGCACGAAGAGGCTGTCGCCGCCGATCGCGATCAGCTCGCCGCTGTGTTTCTCCGTTCCGGCGCCCGTGACATCCGTGACCACGATCCAGCCGCCGTAAACGTCGACGCGATCCGGGTCCGGCGGCGGCAGCCAGCCCCACGGTGCGGGGCACGAGGCGCAGCCCGCGACCAGCAGGAGCAGCACCAGCCCCGCCGGGTTTAGGTGCCGCGCAACTAGCGTCGGTCTAGCGCCGCGCATATCGGCTGCCCCAGAAGAGTCGCTCCATCTCCGGCTCGCTGCGCTTGTACTCGCCGGCCAGCTCGCGGAGCGTGCCGGTCGGATCGAGGAAAAACACCGCCGCGCGCACCGGATTCTCCTCCGCCAGCCACTCCGGACGCATCCACTCCAGATAGTAGCCGCGGCTCTCAAGGAAGATCTCCGGATCCGGCACGTCCGACGGCAGCGCAAATGAGATTTCGTACACGTCCCCCGGAAGTGTGATCAGGGTGCGGGCGGAATCGAGCAGCGCGCCGAGGGCCGCTGGGTCCGGGACCCCGTCGTGCGTTACCGCCACCGGGCGCAGACGCTCCGGGACCACGCGCGGTCCGACGACCGCGAGAGCGATCCAGTCGATGCGCCATGCTCCGCGCGTCAGCTCGAGGCGCACCCGCTCGCGTGCCGCTCGGGCGGGGGGGAGCATCAGCATCCGCACGTCGGTCGCGATGGGGCCCGATTCGCTCACGGATCCTACCGGCAGCCATGCGCCGTTCGGGTCCTGCCGCTGCACGTCGATGCCCCCGATTCGGTTTCCGATCTCCCGCGCGCGCGTCAGGGTGGACGCATCCCCCTGCTGCAGTGCCGCCAGGCACGCGCCGGCGGAGCGACCCAGGTAGGCGAGCGCCTGATAGAAGAGGAAGGTCGTGAGCAGAGACTGGCGCGCCGCGATCACCAACCCGAGGCTCTCCCCCGGAGCGGCGGCAAACTCGATCTCAATCGTCTCACGGGCGTCGAGACGCGTGGAGTCCGCGGGGCTCCAGCGCTCCGAGCCGTCGAAGGCCAGGAGCGCCGGGAGACAATCCCCCTCGTCGTCCCACGCCCGTTCCGGAGCACGGATGCCCCACACTGCGCGGAACTCCCCGGATGGCGTCGCGAGGACGCGACCGCCGGGCGGCCGGGGAGCGACAAGTAGATCGACCGACCGGACGACGTGCGTCTCGAGCGCCTCGTTCCTCATCCAGAGCGCGTATCCGGCACCCGCGACCCGCGCGCCCCAGAGCGCGTCGATGTCGGTCGCTTCCAGCGCGGGCGCAATGCTCGAGGAGAACCCTTCCGCTGCCGGCCGCGGGTCGTCGGCGGACGCGTAGAAGGTCGGGCAGGACCCGAAGCAGGCTTTGGGATCGGAGATGCAGAGCAACGATATGAAGGCCGAGCCCGCGCTGAGCACGACCATCACCGGAACCGCCGCCGACGTCGTAACGACGTTGGTTTCCAGTAGGGCAATCGAATCCGCGGCCAGACGGAAGGTGCGTGTCTCGAGGAGTCGGCGGTTGGCGTCGAGCAGGTCCCCGGTGCCCTGGATCCCGGCGCCGCCCGGCTCCACGCTCCATTCGTGCAGCACGTAGAGCCGCCCGTCGCGCATGTGAGCCTTGAGGAAGCGCGACTCGGGCTCGAGCGTCGCGGCGTAGGCGGGACGGACCAGGGCGCGGTGCTGGACGCGCGCGCATCCGGCCGCGGAGAGCGTCAAGAGTAGAAACACCGCGAGTCTTGCCGGTGACCGCATGCGGACCACCTCCCGTCGCGGGTCGATCCTTCGGCTCGTTTCGCCCGATCGCTGCGTCCCTATCCCGCTGCCACTGTAGGCTCCTCCCCCGCCACGGGTCAAGCCGGGCAGAGCCGACGCGGCACAACGGCGCAGCTGCCGCCGCTCATCCCAGCCAGCGAACCAGCAGCAGGCTGATCTCGGGCACATAGGTGATCAGCAGCAGCGCGATCACCATCACCGCGATGAAGGGTAACGAGGCGCGGACCACCTCCAAGATCGGCCGGCGGAAACGGAACGAGGCGATGACCAGGTTGAGACCCACCGGAGGCATCGAGAACCCGAGTTCGAGATTCATCAGAACAATGATCCCCAGGTGCGTCAAATCGACCCCGTAGTGGATCGCCATCGGAACGACCAGCGGCACCGTCACGATCATCGCCGAGAAGCCTTCCATCAGACTGCCGATCACCAGCAGGAGGCCGTTCAGCGCGAGCAGGAAACCGAAGCGATTCGTGATCAGCCCCCCGCCCAGAATCTTCGCCGGGACCTCGGCATCGATCAGGTAGTTGGTCAGCCCCAACGCGGCAGCGAGGATGATCAGGATCCCGCCGACCAGCGTCATGCTCTCCCCTCCCACCTCGGGCAGCCGCCGGAGCGGGATGTCGCGGTAGATGAAGACCTCGACCACCAGCGCGTAGAACGCGGTCATCGCCGCCGCCTCGGTGACGGTCAGCTTCCCGCCGTAGATGCCGCCCAAAAGGATGATGGGCAGCGGGATCTCCCAGGCCGCGCCCCGGATCGCCCCCCAGAGCTCGCCCCAGCGGAACGGCGTCGTGGCCACGCCCCCGCGCCCTCCCTGGCGGAGCGCCAGGATCGAGAGCATCACGATCAGCAGGATCCCCGGTAGGATGCCGGCGAGGAAGAGCCGGTCCACCGTGGGCCCGCCGAGCGGATCCGCGAGGGACTGCCCCGCGCTCTGCATGGCGACGTAGCTGTAGATGATCAGACCCAGGCTGGGTGGAAAGCGGATGC
>Ga0315286_10001457_pt1 | contig 21381 bp, 29 predicted proteins | sample YL17G10_0_MG_FD_205038 | JGI IMG/M metagenome (GOLD analysis project Ga0315286, IMG submission 205038) | Sediment microbial communities from Yellowstone Lake, YNP, Wyoming, USA - YL17G10_0 | ecosystem: Environmental > Aquatic > Freshwater > Lake > Sediment | place: USA: Wyoming | collected...
CTGCAAGCGGATGGGTCGATACAGCTCGAGGACGGCCAGTCGTGCCGACCGGAAAAGATCGTCATCGCGACCGGGGCCTCGCCAAGGATTCTTCCTCTCCCCGGGGCCGAGGAGGCGGGAGTGCTGACGAGCACGACGCTCATGGCGGCCGCCCGGCAGCCAGAATCGCTCATCGTTATTGGCGGGCGGGCTGTCGCCCTCGAGTTGGGGCAGGCCCTTGCCCGATTGGGCACGAAGGTGACGATCCTTCAGCGAAGCCCGCGGCTTCTGCCCGAGGTTGAGCCGGAAGTAGCGGCGGCCTTGATGGATTATCTGCGCGAGGAAGGCATAACAATCCACACGGGCGCTGTCCCTGAAGCGATCCGCCGCGAAGGAAACGAAAAGATTCTCAAGGCCGCAATCGACGGAAAACGCGCTGAGTTTCGCGCGGAAGAGGTGCTCATGGCTGTCGGTCGTGTGCCCAATTCCAGAGGGATGGGACTTGAGGAAGCCGGGATCAAGCTCGACCACGACGGGTTCGTGATCGTGGATGATCGCATGCGCACGAGCAATGCAAGGGTCTTCGCCGCCGGGGACGTGACCACTTTTCCGAAGCTCGTGTATGTTGCGGCGGCGGCGGGCGGTGTGGCCGCGGAGAACGCACTGAACGGTGGCGACAAGCGGCTCGACCTCTCGGTCTTGCCGGATGTGATCTTCACAGATCCCCAAGTCGCCACGGTTGGGTTGACTGAAGCCCGCGCACGGGAGCAGGGCTACGAAGTGAAGGTTGCCAACCTGCCTTTGGCCTATGTGCCAAGGGCGTTGGCTGCAAGAGACACTCGAGGCTTGATTAAACTGATTGCCGACAAGAGCTCCGACCGCCTCCTTGGTGCTCATATCCTGGCCGCAGAAGGAGGCGAGGTCATTCAGACGGCCGCTCTCGCCGTGAGGTTTGGCAAAGAACACGGCTTCACTGTCTCCGACCTCCGAGGAATGCTATTTCCCTACTTGACGCAGGTTGAAGGTCTGAAGCTTGCGGGCCAGACCTTTGACAAGGATGTTAGCCAGCTGTCCTGCTGCGCTACGTGACCGTTCCAAGCAGACGGATGCGTAAACCACCGCCCCATGGCGGATTCCACCGACTCCAACGATCGCTGGATCTGGCAGTACGAGATTATCGGCAGCAGCTCCGGTGGAGAGATCACAGCCGCCGAAGGCCCTACAGCACGCCCTCCTACCCCTCCCTTGTTCGAGAATGCTATCAAGGTGACACCGGCGTAAGCCAGGGCTCGAACCGAGTCCTTCAGCTCACCCCACATGGGGGGGTGCAAGGGGCCGCGCACCCCGGTCAGCTCGGGTGCATAGTGCGCGAGCAACGCCTCGACCAGAGAGATGCTTTCCGGGCCGTCCCATGAGGGGCCGTCGATGCCGATTTTGCGCGCGATCACCGGGCTCGAGCGTTCGATGCTTTCCGCCCCCGAGCGACGTCATGGTGAAATCGACTGATGCAAGCTCGTCGCTCGTGATAGCGAGGAGAAGCTGGAAGCGCTTTCGTCCAATCCGCGCCGTCTGGTATTTGTCGAGCAGAATCACAGGATCCAGTGATGGGCGGGCAACTCATCCTGAGGCTCTGCCAAGCTTCGGCTGACAAAAGCTTGGGCTGTGTTTGACGTAACGTAACGTTTATGATACTCTCCTCTCCTGATGATGACGGTGACCCAGCTCGCGAGAGAGGCGCGCGTCTCAATTCGCACGGTCCGCTTCTACGAGGAAAAGGGCATCGTAGGCGCCGCTGCGCGGACCCCTGGAGGACAAAAGCGTTACGACCAGCCCGCCCTGCTCGCCCTAAAGAAAGTGGGGCTTCTCAAGGAAGCTGGAATGAGCGTGGAGGAAATCCGGCGGACGTTGCGGGCCCTGTCGCAACACCGGACGGCGGGCAAGGTGCGTCAACAAGCTCACCTTCGGCTGCTCAGCCGTGTCAACCAGAGGATCCGGGAGCGCATGCGCGAACTGCAAGAAATGGAAGAAGCGCTGCAAAACGCGCTGAAGCAGAACGAGACGTGCGTGCCGTGTACAGCCGGCGATTGTGCCGGGTGCCAGGTACTGGACACATGGGTCCGTTTTGCAATCAAGCCTACGGGACAGGACGTACCTAACCGAGGCGGTTGAGGGATAGGAGGCGTCGGAATGGACAGGGTCTTGGTAATTTACCAGAGTTTCTCTGGCAACACGCAGAAGATGGCGGAAGCCGTTGCGGCCGGCGCCAGAGAGGTCCGCGGCGTCGAGGTGGTCTTGAAGAGGGCCTCGGAGGCGGGATCCGAGGATTTGGGCTCTGCCTCTGCGGTCGCTTTCGGAGCCCCAAACACGTTCGGCGGCATGTCGGGTGCGCTTCGGGACTTCTTCGATCGGGCCTGGGGCGCGCACGAAGCCGTGGCCGGGAGACCCGCGGTCGCGTTCAGCTCGGAGAACGCCGATGTGACCGCGGCTCGGCAGGAGATCGAGAAGTTCTTCACGTTCTACAAGCTGAAAAAGCTGTCCGAAGGCGTGACGGCCGTTCAGTCGCCTGGACCGAAGGAGCTGGAGGCTTGCCAGGCTCTTGGTCGAGAGCTGGCGAAGGCGGCGCTCCACTAGGCGACCGTGGAAGACGAGTGCGCCGCTCACCCGTCTTCCGGTGCGCCACGGACCGCGCGGGCGGAGCGGCGGCTGTGTCTGCGGGCCTTGGGTACTCATCGAAAGGGCAGACGCTGGTACAGGAAGCTTTGGATCACATGTTCCGTTTGCTGCCCACGCGAACGGGATCGTTCGAGGGTTCGCAGTACCCCCTGCCGGTCGCACAAACGTTTTTGGGCGAAGACCTGGTTGACCTTGAACGGCTCCGGAGGCGTCTCCTCGAGAGCACCGACGACGATCCCAAGGCCGTGGTTACCTCTCTGTTGATCGCGGCGGAGCAATGCGAGGCGACGTCCGCGGATAGGCGAACGTTCTTCCTCGACGACGCGACGGTTCGCTCCCTGGTATTCACCGGCAGCAAGTGGCGGGCGGGGTGGGTCCTTGTGCTGGACAACAAGGAGCGTGAGCAGACCGTGGAGCTTCTCAAGGCTCGCGACTTCATGGTCTTCACGGACCACGCGGGAATCGCGGATACCACCTACATCGGCGATCGTGCCACTTCCCCGATCTACTTCTTGCAGCTGATGGTTCGCTACGCCCTCATCTGGGGTGGCATCGCCCCGGGGGAGGACCATCGCATGGGGCACTTCCTGGAGGGCTTCGAGGCACCGATCGAGCGCCTGAGCCACGGTCTCGGGATCATCGATTCCCTTTATCGGCCAGATAGCAGTAGATCAGAGACTGCCTTTCTGCACATTCAACAAAAAACACTTCGAGGCAATCTTCAAGATCACCACAATACAGCCGTACAAGAGACGATCATCGTAATTGGGGAAGGGACCTCTGAGGCGAGGATAGCGTCGTCGTTTTGACCGTCACGAACGTTCTGAACTGGTTCACGAATTCGGGCCTCCGAAAAGACCCCCCCTACCGTAACCTATTATCCTTCGACACTTTCCCGCGCTGCCTCGCAGCGTTCACCGTCACTAACACTTATTGGTGATGCTGAATATGGCGATGGGCGGCACGGGACTGCCAGAGGATGGTGCGGGCGAAGAACAGCGCCTGGGACGGCCGCCGCAGGCTTACCCGGACGAACTCGGAGAAGAAGATGCGAAGGCCGCGGTTCAGGTGCGTGGTGGCGGACTTTTGAGGCGCCATACGGGCGATAGGCTCCTTTTGCTGCAGCTCTCGTCGCTGGAAATGAGGGAAGACCCACAGCATACTATACACGGGCCCGCCCGACAAACGTTTCCAGTCTCGCTATTCAACACCGCTGGAGCAGATTTCCGTCACTCCGGATTGCTTTGGGCGTCTCTGATTGCATCCATCAAGAGGCCCTTTGGTGGAACCCCGGTAATACCGTTCGGAGTCCGATACACGCGGCAGGAAAAGGAAGCCTTCTCGCCTCGCCTGCCTGCTTCAATGTCCTGGCCGTCAACCTGGATGGTCGGCGATCCCAGGAATCCAAATCGCTTGGCCTCATCCTCATTTCCTACCTGGATGGTTTCGATGTCCGCCTGCAGGTGGAGCTCTTTCACCGTTTCTTCCACAAGATCTTTTGTTGCCTCACAATTTGGACACCCTTCGAATGTCAGGACGCGGATTACCATGAGCTAAATCTACTCCCCATACCCGAGAAGGAAAAGCATCAGGCACTTTGCCCGGGAGAGGCCATGGGCTCGCAGGCACTCAGGCCTATCCTTTACAGGCGAGACCCTGCGTTCTTCATTGTTTGGCCTTCTTCTGCTCCTGCATTTCCCGCAATTTCTTCATGAGTTCTTGCGTTTTTCTCAGTCCATCACGCTCCTTTTCGTCGGATGGCTCAGCCCAGGGCTGGGTAATGCGCCAGGTTATCCTGCCGCTGAGAGGCGGTTCGGGAAATGCGCCAGGATCGAACAGAGACTGCCCTCTGAACTCCACGGGGCTCTCCTGGTAGCATGACCATACTGCCTTCCTGATCAGGTCGGGGTCCGATACGAACTGAAGATCGATGAGCGTGAGTTGTTTCCGAAAGCGTTCGATCATCTCAGCCGACACGTTGTGAAGAACCGCGTGATACGCTTGCGTTCCAAGGATCCTTTTCTTCGCGTCGACGCCGTTGGCAAGAAGCGCTTTCATAGACTCTCCGGTTAAGTGCCCCGCGGATTCGGGCCCGCCCAGGATCAGGTACCTGATATTCGGATTCGTGACGATATTGCACACCATTTTCTCAAACCCGATGTTTGGGGTTTGCACGGTTCCCGAAAGCGCTGCTCCGCTTTCGAGGCCGGCTCTCACAAGGGCTTCGATATCTTTGGGGATCTTGTCCGCATCACAATTCAGGACAATCGCGACGGCGACCGGGGAAGAATCGTTTCCCCGAATGTACCTTCCCTCTTCAGGTGGGTAATCGGAATGGGGATTTACTTTCAGCATGCGGACTCTCCTTTTGCATTATTGAAGCGATGTATACTCAAGGGCCCAGAATGAATCCCCGGAGCGCTTCACGCCGCCTGTTTCATACCATCTCATTCGGTGAAGAGTTCTGCTCACAAAGGGCAGAATAGATCAGCGCCCGCAGGGATACAAGGCGATGCTGCCTGGGCGGTGACCCAACTGGGAGCCTTTGTCATCGCCCCGGCAGAGATCTGCATGTTCACGTCGTCGAGTGGAAAAGGATGATAGACATGTGTGGCGGGTGAACCCGGGATCAATGAGCGGAGATGGCCCAGGTTGGGAAGGGTCACATTTCTTCAAACTCGCGTTTCACGATCGGTCCGCGTATCCGTTCCTGGTCGGCTTTCTTGAGGTAGTGGCGAATACCGTGATCTTGCTTTTTGCAGTCTGGGCAGAATAGCAGGACATAATCGGGATGGTACTGGTCCAAAAATTCCTCATGCTTTTTCGCGAGCGCCTGGTCCAAGTCGCTTTCAAACACATATTGCCATACCTCCGCGAATTGCGAGAGAGGCTTTCTGCATTCGATATTGAAGCATGGTCCCTTCGCCCATTCGGAAAAAATAATGCCCGGCGTTTCCTTGTTTAGCATTATCCACCCCATGTTTTCCTCTCCAACCGGGAGGATGGACCCGCGACTGCCGGTTGTCAATGATGAATGATCGCCTTCGGCTGACGCTGTCGCACCGCCAGTCCAGCGCTCTGAGTACCAGCTCGCGGTACTTGACGGATGTGTTGTATTGGGATATATTTCAATAGACATTGAATTGATTTGGATAGGGAATCATGAGACGAACGCAGTCAGTTTCCGACGAACTTAACTCAGTCTCAAAGGCGTGCAGAATCCTTGCGGATCCTACCCGGCTTGCAATCCTCGACCTGCTGACACAGGGAGTGCAGTGCAACTGCGTGTTCGGAGACAGGTTGGGGCTGCGGATGAACCTGATCTCGCATCACCTCAAAGTCCTTCGAGGCGCGGGCCTGGTAAGCATTTCCCGTGATTCTGAGGATGCGCGCTGGATCTACTATTCACTCAATGCCAAGAAGCTTGCAGAGATGAGCAAACTGATTGGCTCATTTCTTGGAAAAGAGATATCCACAAGTGGGCCGGTCTGTGCGCCGACCAAAGTGCGCGGGAAGCGCGCCCTTCTTCCAGCAGGGTAGATGATTTAGGTGAAGGATTGGACGACAGATATGAATCGATCAAACACTTCAAAAGGAGTTGAACTATTATGACAGAGAAAAGCCAGCGTGCCAAGAGCACTCGGGAAACAGTCGTGAAGGCGGGGGTGGTAGAGATATTCGATCCCCCGATGTGTTGCTCGACTGGATTGTGCGGCCCGGTTCAGGACCAGACTCTCATCGATGTGGACCAGATGCTCCGCGACATGAAGAGCCGCGGCATTCGAGTGGAACGCTATCAGCTAACGAGCAATCCCGGAGTCTTCTTGAAGCACCCGGAGGTCATGCGCCTCGTGCGGGAAAAGCAGGTTTCGATACTTCCCATCACCGTTGTCAACGGACATGTGCTGAAAACAGGGGGATATCCTCTTCGTGAAGAGCTTGAAGCCGAGCTGAAGGCAGGTCAGGCATGAGTACGCGCTTCATCTTCTTTTCGGGCAAAGGTGGAGTTGGAAAGACGTCTATGGCGTGTGCAACTGCGGTGCGCAACGCCGATGAAGGCAAGAAAACCCTCATCGTAACAACGGACCCGGCCTCCAATCTCGCCGATGTGTTCGAGCAGCCCATCGGGCATAAGGTCACCGAGCTGAAAGGTGTGGCAAACCTCTGGGCAATGGAAATCGACCCTGATGCGGCGACCGGCGAATACAAAGAACGCGCTCTCCAACCACTTCGCGCCGCATTCCCCGTCGAGATAGTGCGGGTAATGGAGGAGCAGCTGAGCTCCCCGTGCACCGCGGAAGTAGCTGCCTTCGACCGTTTCACCGACTTTCTCGATGAGCAGGGCTTTGAGATCGTGATCTTCGACACTGCGCCAACCGGTCACACCCTTCGGCTGCTTGAGCTTCCCGCCGAATGGGCGCGCAGCATAGAGGAGGCAGCCGCGAGCGGCGGGCAGACCTGCATGGGTCCGGCCGACGCCATCAAGGCCTCCAAGATCAAGTACGAGCGGGCGCTTGCTGTCATGCGCGATTCATTCCGCACGTCGTTCATTTTTGTGTTGCAGCCTGAAGCGACTCCGCTCAAAGAGACGCTTCGGGCCACCATGGAGCTGGGGAAACTCGATATCCATACGCACCAGATCATCATCAACGGCATTCTCCCTCCTGAAGAGGCGGCGAATGAGTTCTTTGCAAACCGGGTGGCGATGCAGAAGCGATATCTGGATCTCATCGAAAAATCCCTGGACCTCCCGACGTGGCGCATGTTCCTGCTCGACGGCGAAATCAAGGGGATCAGCAGCCTGCGGGCGGCCGCATCGATGTTGTTCGACGGCAAGGCACGGCCACAGAGCAGCTCCCAACGGGTAACCCATGGAAGGTTCAGTCCTATCCGGACCTCAGAAGAGGTGCTGAGGCGCCTCGAGCCGAATGGCCAAAGGCGGGTGGTGTTTTTTGCCGGCAAGGGAGGGGTGGGAAAGACATCTATCTCATGCATGACCGCGGTGTGGCTTGCTCGACGGGGACACAAGACGCTACTGCTCACGACCGATCCTGCTGCGCACCTGGGTGCCACTCTGGAAGCGGTGGTCGGCCCTCAGGTGAGCGCAATTGCCGGCGTGCCGAATCTATGGGCAGCGAACATCGACGCCAAGATGGCCGCGGAAGATTACAAGAAGCGCATCCTTGATGATGCTCGCAAGCGGGGACGTTCTCCCGAGGCCATTGTGGCGATGACGGAGGAGTTGGACAGCCCCTGTACCGAGGAGATGGCCGCCTTCGACAAGTTCATCGAGTTCGCCTCCCAGACCGAGTGGGACAACATCGTGATCGATACGGCGCCGACCGGACATACCCTGCGGCTTTTGGAGCTGCCGGTCGATTGGAGCAGACAGTTGGACGTGAAGATTTTCGCCACCGTCGATACCGCTGCCGCCGACGACGTTGCGAAGAAGCGTTTCGCCGACGTGATCGACATGATGCGTGATCCGAAACGCAGCACCTTTGCCCTGGTCATGTATCCCGAATCCACACCGATCGTCGAGGCCTACCGGGCGGCCCAGGAACTGGGAACCGTCGGAATAACGCCGGGACTAGTCGTGGCAAACCTGATCCTGCCACCCGAAAAGTGTGAGACGCCGTATGCAAAGGCGCGGGAAGCGATGCAGCAGAAGTATCTCGTGGAGATCGCCGACCGCTTCAAGGTACCCATCGTCCAGGTGCCCATGCTGGACCATGAAGTCAAGGGGTTGGGAGTGCTCAGCAGCCTGGGCGAGCAGATTTACGGCATGATCGATGGCGAAAGGAGGGCAGCGGGGGCATGAGGAGCGCGGCTGAACGAAGCGGCAGATTCATCAACTAGCCGCTGTGCGCGAAGGAGAATCATCATGAAAAAGCTGATTCTTGGGATTTCGGTTCTCATAAGTCTGGCGGGGTGCGAACAAGGCTACAACCCTGTCGTGGGAAGTTGGAGCTACACCACCCTCTATGGCACGGTCACCTACACTTTCAATGCTGACAAATCGTGTTCGTTGACCGCGCCTGACCTCACGACCGGGGGGACGAAAACCTTGAGGGGGACATATAGCACAACCAATGCCAGCCCGGCCGCGCCAGAGCAACTCCTCGTCGACGTCACATGGGAAGATGCGGCGACGTCCTCCGCACTCCCGACGGCGATCTTAACGCCCTTAACGTGGAACGCGACGACGCGTGGGTTTACAATCAATCTCGACAAGCAGTAGGTGATGTTTGTGATGAAGGAGCACGGGAATGGGTGAGGTCGCAAGGTCGGTGTTCCCCAATGCGGTACGGGACGCCATGCAGGAGTTTTCCAAGAGTATCATGGGGACGCCCCAATTCGGGGCATGGGAACAAAAACTCCGGGACGTCGCGAACGACAGGAAAGCGCTTGGCCTGGCTCAACAGATCAGGCACCTACAGGTTGATATACGGCAGGAGGCAACGAGAGAACCAGGCGCTTCTGGACGCCAACACAAACTCGAAGGTCTGCTCGCCTCCTATGAGGCTCTGCCTACGGTCATCGAGTTTCGATTGGCCGAGGCTCAATTTCGCTCCCTGTGCGTGGAGGCAAACGTCGCTGTAAGCGAGGGTTTGGGCATCGATTTCGCATCCCATTGCGCTAGGGGATGCTGCGGATGAGGGGAAGGAATGGCTGAATCAAATCTGAGAGAGGCAGCACTGCGTCTTGGGGCGGTGCTCAGCGAGACGAGAGAGATGGCGAGGTACCTGGAAGAGAAGAAGACCCTCGATGCAGACGATGAAGCGATGCGCCTGATTGAAAAACAGGCAAGCCTTCAGCAGGCTGTGCGGACAAGGCAAAGCGAGGGGTCGATATCAATCGCCGACTTGGAGGAGCTGAACCAGCTTCAGGAAGCCGTGTCATCGAAAGTATCAAAGTACCTGGGGGCGCAGCAGGAAGCAAAAGGACTGCTCACGGCCGTGAACGGCGAGATCAGCAGGCTCTGCGGGTTTTCCTTCGTTTCGTTCGCTCGCCCATCCGATTGCTGCGGATGATCACTATTCGCATCTTCGGCGCTCCAACGGCATGTTCCGGCGGCGTGAGCGACGGATGGCGTTCAGCGGCCCTGGCCATAGGCGATCGACTCATTCAATGGTTCGGCGACCGCGTTCGCTTTGAATACGTGGACCTGCTGCAACCGGAGATGGACCGCTTTCCGAAGGTTGCAGAGCGGATCTCGTCTGAAACACTTCAGCTTCCTCTGGTGATGATCGACGATGAGCTGTTCTCCGCAGGGGAAAAGTTGAACGGGCCCGGTTTGCGCCGCCGCGTTGAAGCAGTGCTATCTGAGGGCTAACACCGGCCCGCGTATCGGTGACTTTTCTGCGTCGGCTCGGCTTTTATGACAGTGCCATCATCAAAAACCGGATCCCTACGATGAGGAGAATCGGGGCTATTGCCAGATTGACAATCCTGTTGAGCTTCTCCGACCAGAACCGCTGTACGACAAGCGCAGTGACTGTGACGAGAGCGAACTCATAAATCGCCAGCAAGAGGTCCGAGCCGGCAGGGACAGTGACAAGGGCGAACTGAGTCAAGAGGGCAGACCAGGTGGCAACCGCCACGCCGAGTGAAGCGAAGGCGTATGCACGCTGCGGATGATGCCCCATCGCATTGTTGTACGCAGGCACGGCGAAGGGCTTGCCCCCTGCTGCGATAAAACCTGCAAGGAGCCCGCTCCCGAGCGCGACCGGTGCGAGCCAAGCCGGGTGCGCCTTGGTTTCGCGTTCCGCCAAGGGCTTGATGAAGAAGATCCGCAAGCCCACGAGGATGGCATAGACGCCGAGGAAGGCGAGGAGCACATTAGCGGAGAAAGCCCCTGCCGCCAGGCGTCCCGCGACGCCGCCTGCGATGGCGGGAATAACGATAAGGAGCCATTCTGGTTTTCCTGCAGGCGCCGCGGTCTGAAGGGCCTTTCGCTGTCGAACAACCATGAGAATGGCCGCGAGGGCCACGACGCCGAGATTGATGATGATGGCTTCGCTGATGGGCAAGCCCACGATGCCCACCAGCATGATGACGAGGAAGACGCGGTCGACCCAGGACTTGATTGATGCCGTTACAAAGCCAACGACGAGGGCCGCGATGAGCCCCTTGAGAAGAAGGATCGCGCTGATCACTTAAGCTCTCCTTTGGAAACGCGCGCCACCGTCCCCTGGCCGCAGTTGGCGCATTCGAATTGAATGGTCGTATGCTCAAGGGCGAAACGACGGGCGAGGGCCTCCTTCATCTCGCGCATGATCGCCTCGGCTTCACTCAATGGGCGGTCGGATAATAGTACATGGGCGCTCAAAACCTTGTACCCCGGGCCGACCGTCCACACGTGCACATCGTGCACTTCAAGGACTCCCGCAACCGCCGCTATGGCGCGTGATACCTCACTCACTCCGGCATCATCGGGAGCGCCTTCATTAAGAATATGGATTGCCTCCTTCAAGACACGCCACGCACTGGAGAGGATTATGAGTCCGATGAGAACGCTCATGAGAGGATCAACCCAGCTCCAACGGGTGAGCAGTATCACGATACCCGCCGCAATAACGCCAATCGAGGAGAGCGCGTCCCCGAGCACGTGAAGGAAGGCCGCGCGGGTGTTGATGTCATCGCGTTCATGATGTCCCAACAAAAGAGCCACGATCAGGTTCGCCGCAAGTCCGATGACGGCCACGACAAGCATGGGACCAGCGACGACAGGCTCTGGATGCCCGAAGCGGACTGTAGCTTCCCTGAAAATCTCGATGGCGACGACGATGAGAGTCACGCCGTTTACGAAAGCCGCAATGACCTTCATTCGGTGGAAGCCGTAGGTATGCTTTTCGCTGGGCGCCTGTGCCGCGAGCCTTACCGCGCCGTAGCTCAAGGCCAGGGCCAAAATGTCCAGGAAAACGTGCGCGGCGTCCGAGAGGAGGGCGAGGCTCCCCGTGAGGATGCCCCCAACAAGCTCGGCGATAAGTGTGAGGCTCGTGATGAGGATGGAGAGGACAAACTTGCCCCCTTTCTCCTCTCCATCGAGCCCGATCGAGCTGCGTGAGTGATCATGCGAGCCCTCGCTTGTCATGCTGCCTCCATGTTCAGGTACGCATCCTCACGCCCGATCAATCCGCCTGGGGAACCAGCCACTCGAGGGCCTGGGCGGCGGTCGAAAGCACCGTTGCCGATTTTGAGAACTTCGCCACGGCGATGGTTTCCATGATCTCCGCCTTGGAGGCTCCGCTTTTTCTTGCCAGCTTTGTGTTGTTCATGGCGCACGAAGGGGAATCGAGGGCGACGGCAGCAGCTAAGGCCATAAGATACTTATACTTGCTTGGCACAGCGCCTGCGGCGAAAGTGGCTGCCTTGGAATCGAGGTGCGCCAGAGCACTCTTTTCGTCGAGCTCTGCGAAGAGCTCGAGCGGACGCGGAACCTCGGCACCGGACTTCTTCAGCGTTTCGAAGCGTTCTTGTATGGTCATTGCGAATCTCCTTCTAAAACCTCTGTGATTGTCGAAATCCGCTCGGCACTCTGTCTTGGCCATGCACAACGTGCGGGCCCGTACTTCAGAATCTTCGATCCCGTGAAAGCAGTTGATATCATCCTGTTCAGCGCGATCGCGATCACAAGGCTATGTCGTTACAGTCTTCTCTTTGCTCCGCAACGACGCGACATAGGCGCCGAAAAGACTCAAGGCCGCCGCCCCCCAATACACCAATCGTGCGCTCCCGAGAAAGGCGGTCGCGTCGCCAATGAGCCTGTCGCCCATGAGGGAAGTGAATGCCATTGTCGAGAATGTGATCCCTATCACCATGCCCAGATTCTTGACGAGCTGGATGATCCCGTTCGCAGCTCCAAGCTTCTCCTTTGGCGCGCTGCCCATGGCGGCGCTGTTGTTCGGCGACTGGAAGAGCCCGAGCCCGATTCCCATGGCAAAAAGCGGACCGAGGATGAGCCATTTCGGCGCGCCTGGTCCGATGAGGCCGAAACAGATGAGCGCCATGCTGTTGATGATCAGGGCTGCCACGGCCAGAGGCCGCGAGCCGACGCGGTCGGAGAGCCGCCCACTCAGGGGTGAGAGGATGGCCATGGCGAGAGGGAAAGCCAGAAGGTAAAGACCGGAAATCTGGGGCGAAAGGTGGAGCGTCCCCTGCAGGTAAAATGGCACGAGTATGGTCGGCGAATACATCGTGGCAAAGGAGATAAGGGAGGCGACCAGTGAAGAGCTGAAGGTCACATTCCTGAACAAGCCGAGGTCCAACACGGGCCTGGGTTTTCGCCGCTCAACCGCGAGCAGGAGTGGAAAAGCGATGGCGAACAGTGCGAGAGCGATGAGGGCGAGCAGTTCTGAAGCCGATTTTCCACCGAGGGAAGAGAAGCCGTAGACAAAGGCGAAGATTGAAAGCACGAGAAGAAGCGATCCCATGATGTCAAAGCGATGCGGTGAGGCCTCGCTTTTTCTATTGCGTGGAATGGCGAAGAAGGTCGTTGCGAAGGCGACGATGGATACCCCGAAGGTACAGTAAAAAGCTGCACGCCAGCCCCAGAAGCCTATGACGATGCCGCCAATCGACGGGCCTGCAATGCTGCCGATGGCCATCATGGAGGCAAGCAAGCCGATATTCCTTCCCCGCTCCGCGGCAGGGTAGCTTTCTGTCGCAATCGCCATGCCGTTCGCCATCACCATAGCCCCGCCTACCGCCTGCAAGGCACGGAAGGCGATGAGGACGGGAAGATTCGGGGCGAAGCCGCAGAGAAGAGTAAAGATCGATATCGTGAAGAACCCGAGATTGTAGATCCGCCCCCGCCCCCATGCGTCGGCGAGCGAACCGAAAATGGGCAGCAGCGCCGACATCGCCAGGAGGTAAACCGCAGCCGTCCATTGTACGGCCTGCATGCTCGCGCCAAAGTCACGCGCTATCACCGGCAAGCCGACATTCACGAGTCCCGAATCGAACATCGAGAAAAAGGGCCCGAACATCAGGGCGTAAAGGATTGCATGCGTCGGCTTCTTCATTGCGAGAGATTCTGTCATTGCTTCCTTCTATCGGATGATTGGTGTGATCGAAGGGCTGTTGGGAGACCGATGATCCTCTCTCATGTGAGAACCACAGCGATCCCCGCCAGGATAACAAGCACCCCGCAGACGATACGCAGGATCCTCGTGCCCGATGAGCGCTCGTTCCAGTCCAGCCAGCGCTGAACGAGGTTAGCAAATGTCCCGGCCACAACAATCACCGCCGTATGGCCAAGTGCGTACGAGCCGATGAGACCTGCCGTGGCCAGTGGATTGGAGGAAGCGTTTCGGAAGGCAACTGCAAGCATCGGCATCATGAAGCCGAATGAACATGGACCAAGGGCAAGACCGAAAACCAAGCCGAGGCCGAAGGCTCCCGCCACGCCGCGCCCTTGCAGGCGATCGTTGCGCCTCAGGGCCGGGTCCGGCAGCCGGATGACACCGACAAGCCAAAGACCAACCACGGCGAACACCACGGCCACCACGTACTTCAGCGCCCCAACATCGCCCAGCATCCTGCCGAATGCCGCAGTGATTCCTCCCACTGCTGCGATAGTGGCAAGGATGCCAAGCGCAAACGCCAGGGAAAGCAGCAGCGCCTTGTGCGGTGCGATTCTTCCCTTCCCGTTCACGTACCCGATGGCGAGCGGGACGCTTGCGACATGACAGGGAGAAAGGACCACGGAACAGACGCCCCAGATGAATGCAGCCCCGATGGCGATGCCGATTGAAGCCTCGAACCAGCCTGTGGCCGCGGTGAACACGGCCGCTATCAGGCTCATTTCACACCCTTCAGCTTAAGGACCTCGACCAGTTGTTCCTTGGGGAAAAACCCCTCGTGCCGGAAGTATTCGACACCCTTGGCATCCAGAAAGACCTGTGTAGGAATCACGCGGATGCCGTACTTCTTGATGTAGGGTTTCCCTTCCTCCGTCCAGACATCATGAAAGACGACCTCCACCTGTCCCGCATATGTAGTCTCGATCTCCCGCATTATCGGCTGCATCATTTTGCAGGGGATGCAGCCGACGGACCCAAGCTCTACGAAAGTAACGAGCGTATTGGCTGCGAGATCGGAACCGGCCGCCTGCGAGCTTACCGTCTTGGTACATCCCGCCAGCAGAAGCGTGATCACTATCATCCCGGCCGCACCACGCAGCATCCTTTCCACAAGACCCTCCTTCATAGATTTCAATGCTCGACTATCTTCCGCCGCCGAGCCGGATCGTAGTCGTCCCTGAGATCCTCGGCCTTCATTCCTCCAGTCTGCTCCGAATCGCACCCGCTACCTTCGCAATAAGCTCCTCGGTGATAGGTGTTTTCTTTTTCTCTACGCCAAAGTCGGTTGTGGCAAAATGCTCGAGAGGAGTGCTAAGAGATTCGAATATTTTCTTGCCGCAAGCGATCGGGCAACCGTCGATGACAACGTTCTTGTGAGCATCCCGAGCCGCCTGGAGGAACTTCGGCTGGTTCGCCCCCATGGAAACGAGACATGTCATGTCTCCCGCTCCCTGCCGGGCAAGAAGCCTGGCTACCTGGTCCGCGAGATACCCTGTATTTGCAGCGCCTGAGCAGGCATACAACAGTGTTGCTTTCGGCAACCCATCACTCATTTCGGCCACATTCGACTCCTTTCCTCTTTCCATGTGTCAGCTCTAACCTGTAGCTTCCTCAACGCGCTCGATCGTAACGGAGATGGGCGCGGGTAAAGCGACGCCGCCCGCTACCTGAACGGACTTGAAAATGCCGCTGGGCACAGCGCAACCCGCACAGCAGCCAGCCAAATGAGCGCGGGCTGCCCTCAGGACTATGCCATCCGAGCCATCGCCGATTTCCTGGTAGGCGTCGATGGGATCTTTCAGCGATTCCGCCAGGCCGCGGATCTTTTCGCAACCGCTTGCTATCTCCAGGCCCACCACCTGCATATCATCAGACCGAGCCGTGACCGTCGTTTGAAACCCACACACTCCCGCGTTGATTGTCGTACGAATCATGTAGTCCTCACAAAATCCTTCAGAATCGTCAGAGGAGGGAAAGTGATCGCCCCCTCTTCGCACACATGGGAGCAGCTGCTGCACCCCACAACGCACTGAAAGGGCTCAAGCAACTTCGGCGTATTCGCTGCCCCGTCCCAGCCGTACACCCCGTGGCTGCAGAACTCATTGCACTTTCCACAGCTCACGCACCTTGAGAGGTCGACCGTCGGATACCAGGGGATCTGTTCCCGCGGCGTCCCTTTCCACATTCCGTAGCTTTTCATGGCCTATGTCCCCGAGATGAGATGCTTGAGCTGGTCCACCGTGGGGTTCTTTCCCTGGAGCACCACCTTGCCGTCGATCACCAGGGCCGGCGTCGACATGACACCCCTCTGGATGATCTGCTGGATGTCCGTCACTTTCTCCACATCCGCGTCAACGGCGAGTTCCGCGATGGCCTTCTTGACGTTCTGCTCCATGCTCATGCACTTCGGGCAGCCCGTTCCCAGCACTTCGATCTTCATGTTCGTTCCCTCCTCTTTATTGCAGGCCCAAGACCGGCGAACCTACAGCACGATATTGAACAGGTATCCCACGACGAGGATGCCCGCCCCGACAACGCCGACGAATGTGGCGATGAGCGGAAGCTTGAGGACCTTGCGCAGAATCACGACCTCGGGCAGCGACAGCCCGATCACCGACATCATGAATGCGAGCACCGTTCCCAGTGCGGCGCCCTTTTCCAGCAGTGCCTGCACTATCGGGATGATTCCGGCGGCGTTGGAATACATCGGGATCCCGATCACCACCGCCAACGGAACCGACCACCACGCTCCCTTTCCCATGATGGAGGCCATGAGCTGCTCGGGAACGTAGCCATGGATACCGGCGCCTATCGCGATTCCGGCAAGCACGTACGGCCAGACTCTTCCCACGATGTCCTTCACCGCGTCGCGACCGAGGCGCAGGCGCTCGGTCCAGCGCATTCGCTCGTCCTCGCCCTGCGGCGCCATCGGTGCGCTCTTGTAGACCCAGCCTTCGACCCACCTTTCGACGCGCAGCCTGCCGATAACCCAACCCGCGACCATGGCGATGACCAATCCCGTGCCCAAGTACAATGCCGCCACCTTCCAGCCGAAAAGCCCGAACAGAAGCACGAGCGCGACCTCGTTGATCATGGGAGCGGCAATAAGGAATGAGAAGGTGACCCCGAGTGGGACCCCGGTAGTCACGAATCCGATGAAGAGGGGCACGGCGGAACAGGAACAAAACGGAGTCACGACACCAAGAAGAGAGGCCAGCACGTTCCCCAGTGTTTGTCGTCGGCCCGCCAGAAGCCGCCGCGTGCGCTCAGGAGTGAAAAAGGAACGCACGATTCCCACACCGAAAACCACCAGAATCAGAAGCATCAGGACCTTCGGGGCCTCATAGATGAAGAACGAGATGGCCGAGGAGAGTCTGGTGCCGGCGGTCATCCCAAGCGCGGAATACACCAGCCAGTTGGCGAAACGTTCGAGATTGGTGTATGCAAGCCACCATGCGGCCCCGGCCGCAAGGGCCAGGGCCGGCCATGCCAACCGCTTTCCGAACTTTGGCGGTTTGCTCGTTGTGTGCTCCGCGGAGAGTTTCCGCGCTTCGTTGCTCATCTCGGGTCGTTCCCTTCTCCTCGAGGCTCAGCGGGCTCGTCCGCCGCTCTTGCGCGGTGCGACCACCACTTGTAGTTGCGCGCCGTCGGACGCAAAGAGCTTCTTGCGGAACCACAGCGCTACGTTGACCAGCCCAATGAGCACCGGCACCTCCACCAGCGGGCCTATGACCGCAGCGAACGCGACCCCGGACCCGATCCCGAACACTGCCACCGCCACCGCGATAGCCAGCTCGAAGTTGTTGCTCGCCGCGGTGAATGACAGGGTGGCGGATTTGGGATAGTCAGCTCCAACGGCGCGGCTCATGAAGAAGCTGGCCAGGAACATCACCAGGAAGTAGATCAAAAGCGGGATGGCGATCCGCACCACATCGAGCGGGATCTGCACGATGAGGTTTCCCTTAAGGCTGAACATCACGATGATTGTGAAGAGCAGCGCCACCAGGGTGATGGGGCTGATCTTGGGGATGAAACGCTTGTGATACCACTCCTTGTCCTTCACGCGGATGAGAATGAAGCGGGTGAGAAATCCCGCGATAAAGGGGACGCCAAGGTAGATGAAGACGCTCTTTGCGATCTGGCCGATACTGACGTTCACGGCCGTACCAGCGAGCCCGAAGAGCGGGGGCAACACAGTGATGAAGATCCAGGCATAGACGCTGTAAAGAAGCACCTGGAAGATGCTGTTGAAGGCCACGAGGCCGGCCGCGTACTCCGTGTCGCCTTTTGCCAAGTCGTTCCAGACGATCACCATGGCGATGCAGCGTGCCAGTCCGATCATGATCAGCCCGGTCATGTACGCGGGATACCCGCGGAGGAAGATGAGGGCCAGAGCGAACATCAGAATAGGACCGATCACCCAGTTCTGCACCAGCGACAGGCCCAGAACCTTCCAGTTTCGGAACACATCGCCAAGCTCCTCGTAGCGCACCTTCGCCAGGGGTGGGTACATCATGAGGATGAGCCCGATCGCTATGGGAATGTTGGTGGTGCCGACCTGGAACCGGTTGACGAATCCCTCGACTCCTGGGATGAAGTACCCTAGCGCCACACCTGCGGCCATCGCAAGGAAGATCCACAGCGTAAGGAACCGGTCGAGGAACGAGAGCCTGCCTATGACTTTGCCTTCCACAGAGTCCTCCAATCTGGCGTTCGGGCTCATGCCCGTTTATGCGAGAGCGTTCTGCTCTTTTTTGATCGCGTCGATAACCGCATCAGCACACTTGAAGAAGTTGAGGATGCAGGGGATGGGAAGCGAATAGTAAATCGAGGCTCCTCGCTTCGTGTCCTGCACGACCCCTGCATTCTTAAGGACGCTCAGATGCTTCGAGACGGTGGACATGTCGCTGCCGACCAGCGTGGTGAGCTCACCGACGGAGTGCTCGTGCTGGGCAAGCATGTCAACGATGCACAGGCGGCTGGGGTGGGCCAGCGCCTTGATGACGAGCGCCCGTCGTTCGTATCTCTGAAGCGTCTTTGCATCCATGGTGATTTGGCAGTTTAGCCAAATGAAACAGGAATTGTCAAGTCCTATTTTTACTGGTGATTTTTGGACGCCGCTCTTCGAACCGAGCTGTCAGCGCGTGAGGAAAGGGCCCTTCAGGGAAGGGGTTCAGGCTTCGTGTTCGCGGCCTTGCGCAGAGCTTCCTCGGCAAAGGCGCGGACCTTCGCCTTGATCTCGTCTCGGACAGCACGCACTTGCATCATGATCTGCTCGTCACTGCCTGTGAAAGTCGAGGGGTCGGGGAAGGGCCAGTGAAGCCTTTCCGTGATCCCAGGGAATATGGGGCAACGCTCTTCCGCCTCCCTTGAACAGACCGTGATGACGTAGCGGTACACCCTGCCGGCTCTATACAGGTCAAAGACGGACTGGGTCTTCTTGGAGGAGATATCGATTCCCTCCTCCTGGAGGGCGCGCACAACGTATGGGTTCAGCGTCCCGGGCTCCAATCCCGCGCTCTCAACCTGGAACAGGTCGCCGGCGAACTTTTTGAGATATGCTTCGGCCATCTGGCTGCGCGCAGAGTTGTGAACGCAAAGAAATAGGGCGCTGATCATATTTCTCCCCCGGTCAAGAATGATAGTGAATTGTTAGCCCGCATTTCTCACACGTTTGATTGAAAAGGGCCTCCCGTTCCGGTATAAGTGTTTTGCCACAAACAGTTTACCACGAAACGGAGAGGCCGAACGATGCAAACAGACTGTAACCCGAAGCAGCTTAGCTTTCAAGCCATCAATGGACGGAGGGTGAGCGGGTCGTTCGACGGTGGTCACATCACCTCCGACGCCGGTGGGCTTCTCTTGCGGGAGATCGAACAGGCTCAGCGGTTCATTCGACGGTTCTCGCAGTGCTTCACGGATCTGCGTCACCCCAAGTTCATCGAGCACAGCGTCTATGAAATGGTTGCACAGCGGACCTATGGACTGTGTTTCGGAAACGAAGATCTCAACGACCACGATCAATTGCGAGCCGATCCCCTTCTGGCGCTGTTGTGCGGAAAGGCGGATCTGGAAGGCAAGACTCGAAGGAATGTCCGTGATCGAGGAAAGGCCCTGGCAGGAAAGAGCACGCTCAACCGTCTTGAAACCGCCGGCAGCCTTTTTGACAAACGACCTCGCTACAAGAAGATCATCGCCGAGACCACGGAGCTGGAAGAGTTCTTCGTACATTCTTTTCTTCGCACAGCGGGGAAGCCGCCCTCTCCCGTGATCCTGGACTTTGACGCCACCGACGATCCTATACACGGCAGGCAGGAAGGAAGATTCTTTCACGGGTACTATGACTGCTACTGCTATCTGCCGCTGTATGTATTCTGTGGTGATCAGCTGCTGTGGGCTCAACTGAGGAAGGCGGACATCGACGCCAGCGACGGGGCACTGGAGGTGCTGAAGCGCCTTGTGAAGGTGATTCGTCACAAATGGCCCTTGGCGCAGATCCTGGTTCGGGCCGACAGCGGGTTCTGTCGAGATGCTCTGATGAGCTGGTGCGAGGGCAACGGAGTCAAATACCTCTTCGGATTGGCCAAAAACAAGCGTCTTTTGAAGCGCATCTCCCGAACGATGAAGAAGGCGAGGCTGGACTGGGCCTCCTCGGGCCGAGCGGCCCGGCGCTTCATTCAGTTCTCCTATCGCACGCGAAACACTTGGTCCTGCAGGCGACGAGTCGTGGGCAAAGCAGAGTACATGGACAAGGGAGAGAACCCGCGGTTCGTAGTGACCAACCTGTCCTGGCAGGACTACAAGCCCCAGGGGCTCTACGAGAAACTGTACTGCGCCCGAGGGGAGATGGAGAACCGGATCAAGGAACAACAGCTGTACTTGTTCGCCGACAGGACCAGTTCGGCAACGATGAGGGCCAATCAGCTACGCCTGTGGTTCTCCTCGCTGGCGTACGTGATTCTCAACGAACTTCGCAGTGTCGGGCTTCGAGGAACGCGAATGGCAGAAGCCACATGTCAAAGCATTCGATTGAAGATCTTGAAGATAGGTGCTCAGGTGAAGCTGAGTGTGAGGCGCGTGGTTTTCAGCATGGCCAGCGGCTATCCCGATCAGGATCTATTCGCATCGGTCTTGGGCAACCTGCAGCGAGCCTATCACCTGAAGCGTTGACTTCAGAAAATTCTTCCTTCCCATGAAGACCAACTCCCGCGGGATGGCCGGGCCTTGACGTCTGCCGCGCAATCCTCAACGGCGATCTTTACCTCATTCAGCATAACTTTTCCCCCAGCCAGGCTGCTCACGCAGCATGATGATGGCCTTCAGGCCAGGGACAACGACTGCGGCAACCAACGCGGCATCATTTGACGCCTGCGGCACATCGAGTGTGAGAAATGCGGGTTAGGACCGAGTGAACTTTGATCCGACGGTGAAGAGCCCTCGAAGGGACGTGGTGGCGCAGAGGCGCCGGTCGTTTTCGGCGGGACGCTACGGGCTGCCCTCGCCCCCCTTGCCGCCTCCGAGAGTGTTGAAAAACCGGTTTGACTACCGGGCCTGGTCTTTCGGTCTCTCATCGGTAGGGCCGTTTCCGAGACGAAGCGGTTCGTGCGGCGCACGAGGTGCCTACGCTGGGCGACATCGTGCT
>Ga0315286_10001463_pt1 | contig 21324 bp, 34 predicted proteins | sample YL17G10_0_MG_FD_205038 | JGI IMG/M metagenome (GOLD analysis project Ga0315286, IMG submission 205038) | Sediment microbial communities from Yellowstone Lake, YNP, Wyoming, USA - YL17G10_0 | ecosystem: Environmental > Aquatic > Freshwater > Lake > Sediment | place: USA: Wyoming | collected...
AAAGTCCTGGATTTTCTTATAACTTTCCAGTTATTTGACTACCCTTTAACAGAGATAGCAAGAAATTCTGGCGTCGGCTATTCAACTTTACAAACTTTTTGGGAAAAATTAGAAAGAAACAATATAGTAATAAAGACAAGAAGAGTTGGAAAATCAGAGCTTTACAAACTTAACACAAAAAATCCTGCTGTAAAACAATTAATAAAACTTGACTGGAATCTAATTCAAGGCGCAGAGAAAGAAAAGGCAGTTTTAGCTTAAGCTAAAACCGGGGTGTGTGATTTATATGTATGAAAAAAAGAGATGAAATTAGGAGAGTTTTGATTATCTGCTTTTTCTGTAATGATTTTTCTTTCCTAATGCTCATTCGTTCTCTTAAATAGACTTTTCAAATGCTTATCATAAAAAATCAATCCCGCTCCGGTGTTTGTGCATTACCTCTAAGAAATCGGTCAAGCACATTATCTATTTTTTTACCTATTTTATATCCGATTATTCCTGCAGGCACTCCACACCAAGCCATTAACCCAGGAGCACTGGTTAAAGCCACCAGCATTCCTGCAACATATCGCCTTCCAAGATCATTTTTAATATACTCTTCTATTTCTGGAGAAAGAATTCCACTTCCCGAAGCCGCAAGATAACCAAAAATTATCGGAGGGGCAATAGATCCAAAAAAAGCTCCATATCTTCTAAAATTATTCATCTCTAAAGTAAGAAGATCTCCAAGACCATCGTAAAAGGCATTTCCTTTTGTCTTTACCTGTTTTCTTATTCTTTCAAGTTTCATTTTAAACTTAAAATATACTTAACACTCCCCCCAAATTCTGTAAATATCTCATCTTTTCGAAACAGTGCGATATCAAGATAATGCTTTTCTTTTCTAAATCTATCAGTATAAACTTTATGCGTAGCAAAAGCACATTTTTCTAAAGGATTATAATGATTTTTTATAATATCATCTAAAAAATCTGCAACTTTTTGGGGTGTAGGTTTTTTATACGTACACAATCCAAGTGTATAGAAGGATAAACTAAATTTGATATTTTTTAACCTTTTAGAATCTATGACCCTCACTAAACTAATTGCGTCTTGTATGTCTAAATTTTCCTTTAATATTTTTCTTCTACCTGCAATTTTATTAGAAAGGGTTCTAAGTATTCTAAATCTATCTACAAAGGGTTGTTGTAGTAATTCTTCGCGTTCCATCTTATTTATCCCCCCGTAAATTTTTTAATTTATGATGCGGATTATGCGATTGATTAATCCTGTAACTTCTTAATCTACAATATTCCCCTACTATTTCTTTCAAATCTTCTCTTTTAACTTCAGGATTTAATTTATCTAAAGTTATCATTTGTGCCTGAGCCATTGCATAAACCGGCCCTTTAGAAAGCCTCATTTCTTTAGGCCGAATAATTAAATCTATATCTCCAGGGAATATTAAATCTTCTCTAAAAGAAGCGTAATTTATAGGATTCTTTGATAAAGCTTGGTTAATATCCTCTTCTAAAGAATAACCTAATAACACCACTACTTCTTTCTCTCCATCGTTCTTTGTAAGGTGTGATAAAGTTTCAACTCTTTTCTTTACTTTTTGAGGTAATTTACCAGAATGGTCGATTGCTCTAAAAGCAATATTATTTTTTTCAAAAAATTTTTCTTCTGATAATTCTTCGAAGATTTTTTCGAGTGCTGAATAAATCGATTTTAAGCTTAAATCTGTTCTTTGATGTGTGTAGTCAGACATTGCATGATAGATAAACTTCTTTGATCTTCCTTCAGCTACAAAAAATTCAGAAAATAATCTTAATGTTTTCCCACCTAAGTAATAAGCCTCTTCTAATGAAATTTCTGCTTTTTTTGCAAATCTTCTATTTCCGTCAGGTAAGTATAAAACTATATCCATTTCCATTTTGTTTTTATTATAATTTTAGTTACTAAATAATGGTAGCCATTTTGTATTTAAATCTAAGTTGTTATCTTTAATAACAACATTTATAAATATAGAAAACCTGAAAGGCGCATGGATATTTATGAGAAATTGCAAGAAGCTGGCTTGACAGGCAATGAAGCAAAGGTTTACTTAGAATTATTGAAAAAAGGAGAACTTTCTGCTAATCAAATAGCTAAAAATATAGGAATGGACAGAACTCTTGCCTATACTGTTCTAAATCATTTAATAGAAAAAGGGCAAGTTAATTATGTTGTTAAAGCAAATAAGAAAGTTTTTTCTTGTTCAAATCCTGAAAACCTGTTAAATCCAATAAAATCTAAAGAAACATTAATTTTAGATTTAATAAAGGAATTAAATAAAGTAAAAACAGAAAAAAACGAGCCAGTTGAGATTAAGGTTTATGAGGGCAAGGAAGGAATGCGCAACCTCATCAATATAGCTCTTAAAGAAAAAGAGATGCTCTCTTTTGGGGGAACAGGAAGAGCTTACGACCTCTTATATGAAATGCCTGCAATAGCAAAAAAGCTAGAGAAAACAAAGTATGTCCTAAAAGTATTATTAGGAAAACAATATGCAGGCCATGAATTTTCAAAATATAAAAATGTCAAAGTTAAACTAGTTGATATTAAAAGCGAAGCAACAACAACAATCTTTGGAGAGTATATATCAATTCATCTAATCAAAGATAAGCCAATAGTAATTATGATTAAGAATAAAGATATTGCAAATTCTTATAGAAATTACTTTAATGATATGTGGAAAAAAACCAAAGGCGCTTAACTCTTAGAAAAAGGAACATAAGCTGCAAGATAACTCAAAATATCACTTGCTTGTTTTTCTGTAGAATTAGGAAATTTTATTCTTGCGTTTAATCTGATTTTTCTTCTAGAAAGTCTAGAACGAAAAATAACAACTTTCCCTTCAACTCCCGAAGCATCTTTAAAACCTATTCTATTTTTTTCTGGAACTCTGTGTTCCATATTTGTTGATAATCCCTTTCTCATTAAATAACTGTTAACATCTCCCCCTATATCCAGAACTAGATTGTCTTCATTATAATATCCTTTTATGATATACTGCTTTGAAAGTTTATATTTTAACATAATCTTAATCTACAAAAAAGAATTTATAAAGATAATTATAACCAAGGATATCTATTAAAGAGGCTAAACAAAGTTTTAAAAACACGATATATATCTTATTTATATGTGGTGCTGTAGACTTGCGTTTGATGGAAGCAAAGCTTTAATTGGCTCTCGTACCTTGAAGCATAAAGTAAATGTTTTTGCCTTTCCGCTTTCTTATTTTTATGAAAAAAATTATATAATCTTAAATGCAACTGGCATTTTGCTAGGAAAAGAAAAAAATAAAAAAGCTTTTATTAAAGATTTCAAAAAAGCAGACCGGCTTGTTAATCTTGAGTTGAATGAAGATTTTTTTATTATGACAATTAAAGAGCCAATTTATGCTAAAACAATCTATAATAAAAACATAATTCATCTTGCACCTGCTTTAATTGACGAAAACGGCAAAGAAACAATCAATATAGCTTGTTTTGAGAAAAAACAATTAAGCAAAGCTATAGAAACTTTAGAAAAAGCATTTGAAACAAAAGTTTATTATATTCAGGAAAAGAAAATAAAAAATATTTCTGTAATAAAACAGAATCCGGAGCTAACAGACAAACAAAAACAGGCAATGAGCTTAGCTATAAAAAATGGTTATTATGAATATCCAAGAAAAACAAGCATAGAAGAGCTTGCGAAACTCTCAAGTTTGTCATTTTCAACTTTTCATGCACACCTGCGAAAAGCTGAGCAAAAACTTCTGCCGTTTTATTTCTCTTAATAAAGCAATAATGCGATACATATCGCTATAAAGTTTAAGTAGCACGACGATACTATTTCTAAGAAGTTAAAATGGAAACTTTATCATTAGAAGAAATAATCAAATTTGGAGAAAAGATAGGAAGAGGAGCATGGGAATTCTCACAAGGCGATTCTACAATAAAATATTTGGGTCGCTATAAGAACTTGACAATAGAACTATCAAAAACAGTAGATACTGAGAGTATAGGTGGAATATGGGCAGGCGATGAATATAAAATATATTTGCTTCACGGTAAATATAAAAACACCACTATAGGAAAATATAGTTGCATTTTCAAATCAAGACTTATCAGAACGGGAAATTTTTTCACGGACCATTATGAGAAATGTAAATTAGAAAAAGGAAATATAAAAATCAGAAAATTTTTTGAGTCTGTCGAATCGTGCTATTTACAAGATACAAAAAGAAAAGAAGAAAAAATAGAAAAAAAGAAGAAAAAAGAAGAAGAATTAAGATATAAAAATGCAACCCGGGGGGCAAGAAAGCTTCTTAACGAATTGAAATAAAGAGTTCTGATAAAATTAAAATGGATTTAGAAAATAAGCTGCAAACACTTGAAAATCCACAAAAACCAAGCAGATTAAAATCTTGTCTAGTTGACACCTTGGGGTTATGGGCATTTTATCAGCCAATAAAAACATTTTCAGAACTATGTGTTGGAGGGTTGAATGCTGAAGAGTTTTTAAAGTCTAGATTATTTGGGTTAATAACTTCTATTGCTATAAACTATCCTGCTACAAAATTAATAGATATGTATGCAGAAAAAGTCTGGAAAGTAAATAAAAATAGCTCTTTTTGGAGAAAAACTGCTTCTGATTTAAGCTTTGCTATTCCGTTATCAGCAGTTATCTATTCAGGGGTGTTAGCTTTATCTGGGGCAGAATCTAATGAAATAATAAGAACAGTTCCAACAAACTGTCTCCTAACAATCCCGGCAACAGTAATTGTTGGTAGAAAATATTTAAATTATATCAGAAAAAAGTTTGGAACAACCCCAAATTATTTATTAAAAGACAACCTTTAAAAACATCAAAAATTCTCTTAAGATTAAGAATTTTTGTGGTTAAAAAACTTAAAAATTGTATAAACAAAGTTTTTTAAACCCCTTTCTCGCTTAATATTTATGGTATTTAAAATAAACATCTCGCATCAAGGAAAGACCTTGAAGAAAGAAATAGAAAGCGAAGAGCTAATTGGGAAAAAAATAGGTGAAACTTTGCAAGGCAAAGAAATTTCAGCAGATTTAGCTGGCTATGAATTAGAGATAACAGGCACTTCTGATATAGCGGGATTTCCGGGCAAGAAAGATGTTGAAGGAAGCATGTTAAAAAGAGTTTTGCTTAAAAAAGGCTTTGGATTAAAAACCAAGCCAAAAGGGCTTAAGAAACATCCAGTTAAAATGCCAGATGGCTTAAGACTTAAAAAATCTGTCCGTGGCAACACAATAAGCAAAGATACTATTCAAATTAATACCAAAGTTGTAAAAGAAGGCGCAAGCAAGTTTGAAGAAATGCTGCCAAAAAAAGAAGTGAAGGCAGAAGAAGTGAAAAAGGAAGAAGCAAAGGCAAAAGAAAACAGAAATTAAAGAAGAGTAATTCTTTATCTGTAATCATTCTTAAGTAAATACAAAAGAAAGATTTATAAACCTCTATTATTAATATAAATAATGGAACAACCAATAATTAAAGTAACAGATATATCCAATCTATTAGGAGAAGAATTGCCTCTTGGAAAAGAAGTTCATTTAGGCAATCCTGAAGCAGACAAAAGATTTAATGTTCTTCTCTCAAGAATTAAAAAGAGTTGTAAACATGCTTATATTCTTAAATGGGAAGGAAGTAAAGTTCCGCGTGGTGCAGTTGTTGGCAGCGAAACACTTGCTTGGACACAGAATGGTTGTGCTAATAATCAATCTGGTGAAATTGTTGGCACTTATGAACGGGTTGTTGAGTTCGGTGGTGATAGCAGAAGAGAACAAGTGATGATTGTTTATACGCATTAGCTAAAGACTATTTTCTGGATTAAATGCAATAGAAAGTGTAGGAAACTAATTTCTTAACTAAATAAATCCCTAATGCGACACTTCTTTTCAAGTCCCGATTATGCGACAGCACCTTAAACCAACAACTCCAGCACAATAATTCTTTTAAAGAGTCTGCACATTCCTAACACAAGATGGTACAAATTGATATAACAAAACATGCAGTAGAGAGATATAGGGAAAGAGTCACAACAGACCCACAAAGGGATTTAAGAAAGAACAAAGAAATCAGGAGAATAATGATAAAATCTGTTCAAAATAGTAGAAATTTCCGCTTACTTGAGGAAAAAGTCTTTCAAGAGCCAGGTTTAGTAGTTTCTTTATATGACTCTATTGGAAAAAGCTTTGGAGAGTATATCTTACAATTGTCAAATACAAAAGGAAAAGGAAAAGGAATCGTATATAGTGTTCTTACTATTCATTGATATTAAATCCCAGCACAATAATTCTTTTAAATCAAATATCTTATTCTAAGAAATGGAATTTCCTCATGATCTTACAGATGAAATTAAGATATGTATAGAGAGTTACATAAAAGTTCACCACAAGCTTCCAAAATATGCAATCTTAAGTGATGAATGTTCTTTTGAATTAGGCGATCTCTCTAACCCGATGGTAATACCTGATGGAGAATATCCTGACAAAAAATATCTATTGCATGAAAAAGGACGTGGGAGAATAAAAATTCTCACGCAAAAAGACTTGCCAGAAAAAGAACTCTCTGGATTAACAGAAAAAACAAAAGAGATGGGCTTAGCTTTAGGGCTCTCTAATTCCAAAAGAATTAAAAAAGCTATGTTTTATGATATCTCTCTACAACATGAAACACTTGCAGAAAAACTAGAAAATACAGCACAATAATTCTTAAACCAGCCTCTTTCTAGGTTTGTGGAAGAACGCAATGAATTAACTCTATACTATTTAAATACTCCTTCTATACTAAGATGTATAGAAACATTTATAAATACTTGTTTTTTAGTTATTTTATGAAAAAAGAGTGTGTGGTTTCTCATGGTAAATAAGCAAGTTAGAAAAACAGCAGAGCAGATAAAAGAAGAAATTTTATCTAGTTTGAAAGAAGGGCCCATTTCTATTGAACAGCTTAGGAAAAAAGTAGAATCTAACTGGTCAACAATAAACAATTATCTTGAAGAGCTGTCTAAGGAGGGTAAAGTAAAGGAGATAATTTCTGCGGATAAGGCAAAAATATACCAAAGAGTATTTGGCGATACTTATTTTGATATTCCTATGATAGATCTAGAGCGAAAAAAATTCAGGGCCTTGTTTAGCCTAATTCTCAAGGAGTATAAATCTCAAGGAATCAGCCCAACAAAGACACATTTTGCTAAATGCGCAGTTCATGTTATTAAAAATGAATCTTCTGGCTTATCAGACCTGCCAACTATATGGTATCTCTATGGCTTAATTCCTCAAATGATTGCAGACCCTTCTCAAGATTATCAAGAAGAAATCAACTTAGAGCACAAGGCAAAGATTAGTAGCTTAATCAAAGAGTATCTCTCTAAAAATAGCAATAAAGGTTCTGGGCGGCTGCAAAGAGAACAACATGAAGAGTATGGTGAAGAATTATACATATTGTCAGATAAATTTTTCGAAATTTTAAACAAGCAGGAATGGAAAAATGAAGAAGTCTTAGAGATATTAAATAAATTCTTTATTGCATGCCCTGTTGATGAAGAGTTTCCAGAGATATTTGATTTAACAGAGAAAGTATTCTCTATAATTGAAAAATTGGCATTAATTGGTGTAGAGCTTCAGAATCACAGAAAAGAAATTTTATTATCTTTTGATTCTCTCTGGAAGTTTATCGCATTATACAAGCTTTATAAAAGCAAAACAACAGGAGAAAATGCTATAACTAAAGAAATTTTACTTAAATTTTACATAGGAAGCGCGCTAGAAAACAGGAAAAGAAACATCCAGGAGTCTATGTCAGAATTAAACTCAGTGTATCTCAATAACTTAATTAATTTTGATCCAAGCAGGATTAAATTGCCTAAAGAAGTTTTAGAAATAAGGAAGATAATGCAGGGCTGGACAGGCGAGGATTAAATGGAAAAAGATAGTTTTCTTGATACTAATATAATTTTTAGCTATTCTAATTACAATGAACAGCCAAAAGAGGATTTTGAAGAGATAATCAAAAAATGTTACCTTTATATATGCAGCAAGAAAGGAAGATTTATTATTTGCGGCGCAGTTTTAGAAGAATTACAAGAAACAATAAAAAAAAGAGCGAGAATCCATAAGGCAGTGGTTAGTAAAATTCAGAATCAAGAATATTCTTTTGAGAATAATTTTTTAGTCTCTAAAAGAGACATTCCTTTTGTCAAGAAGCTTTATGAACAGTTTAAGAATAATGAGGCCGAGAGAGTTGCTATCTTTTTTAGATTAGAAAGAAGGCTGTCAGAAATAGCCATACAAAAATTTTTGGAGACTAATGTAGATGAGAAAGTTATCCCTCTAGAACAAATCCAGGCAGAGCTAGTTAACAAAATTCATGATGTGATGTCAAACCACGCAGATTGTAAAATTCTCGCTAGCGCATTGCAATCGCAACAAGGCAAAGAGATATTCTTATTTGTTACTGCAGATGGAAAAGATTTGGCACCAAACCATTATGATTTTCTTAAAGAGCATTTTGAAATAAATTATCCAAAAGAAAAATATATTTTTCCAGAATTGCTTAATCTTATGTATAACTGCGTTGTTTAAGTTACAATTTTTCGCAGTTATACAGATAGAGAAATGCATACAAAATGCCATATAATCAATGCAGTTGTCTATATGTTTACAAAATAGCCTATTTATACAACACCATCTCCTCTTCTTTGCTCATCTTCTTATGCCCTACAACTCTCCCCAATTATTTTCTTTTCTTCTTCGTGATTATTTGATAGAAACATCTAAATTTCCATGAGATATAAAATTTCTCAAATTCCACCACAAGAATCTTGCAGTGGTTGGATCGCCCTCTAAAGTAGACAATGCTCTATTAAAATTCTTTGTAAGAATATTTCTTGACCTTTCAAATGATTCTCTAACACTATTCCCTTTAATCAGAGACTCAATAAATGTATTTGAGGGGCCTAAAAATAATCCTGCTGTTTTGTCTAATAAAGGCCTGCTAAAAAGTTCAGGCTCGTAAACAAAGATGAAATCATCTTCATAACCTGTATAGCTTAAAGCTCCTGCTTGGATGCTTTTAGGGCCAAGAACTTTCGCAGATTTGCAAGATAAAGCATAAACTATCTTAGACTTCAACAAGTCCTCATTAAGCCCCGCTTTAAGAAGTATCTGATTTTGGTGTCCCATTACTAAATCTATATTCCCGTGCCCATTAATCATTACTATGTTTGGAGAAAGTTTCTTCATCTTACTCTCAAATTCATTTTTATTTGCTCTTTCTCCGTGCAAATCTAAAACCTTCCAGCCTTGGCCTTCAGCAATCTTTATAGTTTCTTTACTCCAATTAGATAGGTAATGGGTAGTATCATCATGTTCTGGCCGGGTGATAAGGTAAGTAAAACTCATTTTACTACCCCTTGTTTAAATGCCCTTAAAAATTCTAATTCCACTTCAATAATCTTTTTACCAACTTCTGAACCAGACCTTACACCCTCTATTAGTTCCTCTTTTGTAAACTCTCCATAATTACCAATAGAGATTTTTTTATTTGAGGGGATTGCATCAAGCCTTGCGATAACAAGCTCTTTTATTTCCTCTGTGATTTCCTCGTTCATATTATCTTTAACTCCATTAAAATTTTTAATATCTTTTTTGATTTTTCAGTGCTGTTTGATACCTCTATATATACAACATTCCAGGTTACCGGCTCTTTATCTAACACCATTACTATCTCTTTTCTCATATTTAGCGGGATATCTGCATATATCTTCAAAAATCTCTCCCTCGTCCCTTCAATATTTTTTACCATGTTAATAACACATCTTTTATGAATTTAAACTTTTCTACTGTAATCTTTTTATTTTTTATCTTAGGCTCTCCCCAATAATCTTCTTTTCCACCTCTTGTTTTGCTGTTTCTTTATCCATAAATATCTTAGGAGATACACTTATTTAAATCCTGCTTTTAGCTGTCCTACCAACCAATAAATTAAAGAAAAATTGAAAAGCAGAATAATTTAAAAACGCACTTTCTCTTTAATTTCCATGTCAAAACCAGAAAACTCAGAAAAATCAGAAAACATTGAAAAACCCGAGAAAGAAAAATCTGAGAAAATTAATATTGAGGAATTAGAAATGCTAAACATAGGCACAGCCGGGCATATTGACCACGGCAAAACCACTCTTCTCTACAGGTTAACAGGAAAATTCACAGACACGCATTCAGAAGAGCTGAAAAGGGGAATAACCATAAAATTAGGTTATGCAGACACAATACTTGAAAAAGATGGCAAAAAAAGATATATTAGTTTTGTTGATGCTCCTGGACATGAGATGTTAATGGCAACCATGTTATCAGGAGCAGCGATTATAGATGCTGCTATTTTAGTCATAGCAGCTAATGAAGGAATTAAGCCGCAAACCCGTGAGCATTTAATAGCTTTACAATCTAAAAACATAAAACAAATTATTATTGTGCAGAATAAAATTGACCTTGTCACAAAAGAGCAGGCACTAAAAAGCTATGGGGAAATTAAAAATTTTGTCAAAGGAACAATCGCAGAAAACTCCCTGATTATACCAATTTCAGCTCAGCAAGAAATTAATATAGACAAATTAAAAGAAGCGCTTCTTAACTTGAAAATTCCAGAAAGAAACACGCAAGAAAAGCCTATTTTTCTTATTGCAAGAAGTTTTGACATTAACAAGCCAGGAACACCGGTCTCAAAGCTGCACGGGGGAGTTTTAGGCGGAATTTTAAAGCAGGGCAAAATAAAAATTGGAGATAAAATTGAAATTAAGCCGGGGATAAGCAAGAAAAAAGCTAATCAGCTTGTCTATGAAACAATCAAAACAAAAATAACTTCTGTTTATAGAGGTAACTACAGCATTAAAGAAGCAACACCTGGGGGAAGTTTAGCTTTTGAAACAGAGCTTGACCCAATACTAACGAAAGCAGATTGTTTATCTGGCTGCGTAGCTTCTTTAGAAGGGAATCTTCCGGAAATCTCTGAAAGAATAAAAATTAAATTTTCTTTATTTGAAGAAGTTTTAGGAATAGAAAAGCATGAAAAAGTTGCTCCGCTAAAAACAAACGAGCTTATTATGCTGAATGTAAACACAAGCATAACAGTCGGGCAGACCATAAGCATAAAAGGAAGCGAAGTTGAATTTTTCTTGAAAATTCCAATTGTTCCACTAAAAGGCGAAAATGTCGGCATAGCAAGAAATGTTGATGGGCATTGGAGATTAATAGGGTTTGGTGAGATAATCTAAATTAGTCTCTTAAATTATAAATAGAATTTAGATTATTGAGAAGAGATAATGTGATTAAGTTACTTAAAATAATATAGAATCACATTATCGAGAAGAAATCATTTGATTTAGTACCTAAAAATCAATAAGTTAAAAATCAAATGATTGAGCAGAGATTGTTTAAAACTTTTTCTTTGTGGTGGTGAAGGAGTTAGTGGGTATTTTCTTCAATTTATTTTATTAGTTTTTTAGCTTCTCTTAGCCTGTCTTCTCTTAATTTTTCTTTTTCTCTCTTTTGTTTCCATTTTTTATATCTCTCAGTTCGTTTCAATCGTTTTCTCTCAGCTAAGCAATAATTTTTAGCAATTTTAACTATTTCGGTAATATATTTGATGGTTTTTCTAATACTTTTGAGATTTTCATATTCTAAGTCCTGGTCTATAGATTCTGCTTGATAGGATCCTAAACATAAATTATCGGTGCTTCCCTCAATTATACTTTCTACATTAAGTTCATATCCAAATGGGCTATAACAGATTCTTCCTTGTTCATCTCGATATTCTTCCTCTGTAACAGAAACTTCTATAACTAGATTGTTTAATCTCCCAGTGTAGTTATCTTCACTATAAGGGGCGTCTATTGAGAAGCTTGGCAACTCAGAATAATCCGGCGAAGGTTCATGATTAAACCTATGTTCTTCCCAAGTACTTTTTTGGGCTAAACCAACTATTTCTATTAGGCTAAGTTGTTTCATTTGTATTTTTCTCCTTGTGTTTTGTTTTGTGTTTATCTTCTATTTAATTCATCTTTCAGATCATGAAGTGCATTAGAAAGGTCTCTAATTGTTTTGGATTCATAGGAGTCTGGATCGTGGGAATATTGTGAAGCTATTTCACGGACCTGCCAGCAATCACATCCGGTAATATTCCTCCCATCTCTTAAATTCTTTTGGAATCTTCTATCTTCCTCAGCTTCTTTCTTTTCCTCAAGTTCAGCAATATAGTTTTTACAAAATTTGATTCTTTCCACAATCTTATCTTTACTTAAACTAATATAGCGTCTTTTAGCACTCTCTATCTTTCGTTTTGGAGTTTGAGCTGTCAATTTTCCAGCTTTAAACTCTGCACGAAGTTCACCTCTTAACCTATATGCAGAAGATAATTCCCTCATCTCATTAACATTCATTTGAGAAAGATCTTTTTGTTCTAAATCTCTAATTCTTCTAGATACTGCTTCATATGTCCTTGCTCTTTTAATTTCTTGATTTATCTCTTCATCATCCATTTAGTCCTCCAAAAGAGAACTCTCTTCTAACGTACTCTTCCATAGGAGTTGTTTCAAATGCTTCTATTAAATAACAATTTTTTCCTTTAACTCCTATAATCAAAGGGTCATCTGAAGGAACTTTCTTAGATTTCCAATTATCTGCTTCTGCAATAACATAGATTTCTTTTCCAAAAGATCTTCTAGCACTGCCTATACTTTTTTTAATAACTTCAGGAATTATCCCCTTAAATATAGATTTAAATTCAAAATCCGTAGTAGAAATTGAATTTCCACCATACTCATATACAACATCCTTCCCGGTTAAATGTAATGATTTAAGAATACTTTTTTCTAAAAAAGAAGGTAAATTTGGGGAGGTTACTTTAAATTCTACTATTTCTAAAGATTTTTTCTTATCTCGATAAGAAATACTCATCTTAAAGCTACAAATAGGAGAATTTAATGAATAAATAGCAAATTTAGGGAGAGATAATTTAAAGGCTCTAATCCCTCTGGCATCATCATGCGTATCTTTATAGACATCTGGGTGTTTCATGCTTAGAAAACTTGGATCAAGAGTACAATAAACATTAGTTAACCTTTGATTATAAACATCTATTTTTGCTTCACTTTCAATACCTAAATCAATCTTTTCTATTGCTTCTAAATCTTTTTCCAAATTTGCCTTTGATGTTGTAAGTGCAGATCTCTCTAGTTTTGGTCTAGCAATGTATTCTTTTAATTCCTTTGTTAAAGTTTTATTTGCCATTTTATATTTCTTCTAAAGTTTTCTCCAAATCTTTAGATGCATACTTTATCTCGAAGTTAGGATTTTTCGTTGAGGGATACATTCCTTCTCCAAATCCACCATTACCAGAACAACCTAAATTACCTAATCCTCCAAACTGAATAAAGCAAGCTAAACCTCTAATTGCCTTATGAAAATCTTGATTCTTCTCTAAAACCAATTTATATCTTCCATCTAGAAGTAAATATGTCTTTGGATGATAAAACTTTATCTGACCACAACTTGTTGTATCGCTAGAATAATGCGATGAATAAGCAACTTGAGGCTTTTTATCTCCAAAAGTTATCGTTGGTATTTTTCCATTCACTTTGAAAAAAACATCCATTGCGGGGGTTTCACTATCACAAAAGATTCCTCTTTCTGTGATAACCCTAGGTCTTGCTTTTTCTATTGTAAATATGAGTTTTGCTTTCTTTTGTGCCATGTGTTTTTTTAGGTTCTTCTATTTATTTGAATTTATTATGATAGAGTAACAACCACCACATTAATAAAATGCTTCATTCATTTTTTTATCAAAACGCAATATTTATATAGCCGAATTGCTATATAATAAAAATGGAACAAATTAAATTAGACTTGAAAGACAAGAAAATATTATATCAATTAGATATAAATTCCAGGCAATCTAATTCAAAAATAGCTAAGAAAGTTGGGCTAAGCAAAGAGGTTGTTAATTATAGAATTAAAAAGCTTGAAGAATCAGGAATTATAAAAGGATATTATACTGTCATTGACTTTTCTAAGTTAGGGTATTTTAGCATACGAGTATACTTAAAGCTACTAGATGCTTCTACAGAAAAAGAGAAAGAAATGTTAGATTTTCTTGTTAATAATAAAAATACCTTTTTTGTTGCGAAAATAGATGGATCTTATGATATTGGATTTGGAACCTGGATAAAGGATATATATGAATTTGAAAAATTTTGGAATGGTTTTAAAATAAAATTTAAGAAATTTATAGGAAAAGATAATTTTTCTATTTTCACTAAGGCTTATCATTTCCATAGGGCGTATATATTAGATAAAAAAACTGAAGAAACCAAACCTGAGATTTTTGGAGGAAATAAACTTGAAAAACATGATGAAAAAGATATTAAGATTCTTAGGCTTTTAGCTAAAAATTCTAGAATCTCCATAATAGAAATGTCTGAAAAACTAAAAATGCCACCAAAAACTATTGATTTTAGAATTAAGAAATTAGAAAAAAATGGGATAATTCAGGGCTATAGATTTATTTTTGATTTTGAACTCTTTGGCTATGAATATTACAAAGTTGATTTAATGTTAAAAGATATAGCAAGAGTAAACAACCTTATACAATTCTCACAAAACCACCCAAACATTTTGTACATTGACCAAACAATAGGCGGAAGCGATTTTGAGTTTGATTTAGAAGTCAAAAATAAAGAACATTTTTTAGATATAATTAATAAACTCAGAGAAGAGTTTCCTGAAATAAGAGAATGGAGTTATTTCAATCTAAGAAGCTATAATAAACTTCTTTATTTTCCGGACTAGAATCAAAATTATAAGCTTTTCATCTGCGCAGCTTATAAGTTTTGTAAATTAGCGTTTGAACTTAAAAATTTTTATCATCTTTCTCGAAAGGCTCATTAAACAAATCATTTATATCAACACTCTCCTCTGCTAAACTCTCTGCTTTTTCAGTGAGACTATAATTTTTATCTACTAATCCATCTTTTCTTAATGTACTGGTGAAATCATAATCCTTATCAGTTAATCTACCAACATCTTTTTTTTCTTTCATTTCTTTTTTGTTTTCTTCAATTTCATTTCTTAATTTACTAAAATCAATCCGGTTTTCTAATTTGTTGATGTTAGGCAATTTATCTCTTCGTACAGGTATTCCTAAAGCATAAAAATCTCCATCAGGATAATGAAAAATTCCATACAAAGTCATTCCTTTTAATTTTGCAATACCTTTCCAGGCAGCATTTTCATCTCTTAAAACCTGCATATCATCTAAAAATGTCTTAATTTCATGTAAACCTGACAAAAGATACGGAAAGAGGTCATCTCCATTTTGTAAAGAAAGTTCAAGAGTTCCATCAGCATTATAATCAGCCTCTTTGATCCTAAGCTCGTATGGAGTAAACTCCCATAAATCATGTTGTGGATTTTCGGTTATGTCAGTAATATAATCCCCGCTTGTTGAAGTTTCATGGGTTCTATACATTCTTTGTAGTTTTCCATTGTTCATTTTATAAATAACAACTTAATTATGTGACTATTATAAAATGGTTATATTTAAAGTTTTTGGTTTCTAGCATATTCTATTGGCAAGCCAGCTGATTTTCTTATACTATCTCTATATAATCCATAAGGCCCTCCAAGTAATCCTGCAATTGGAATCATACTAAAAGAAGCAACAGCCATTTGCATAACATCTTCTTTTTCTATCTTTCCTTTTTCAAGCAAAGTTCCTAAACACATATTTGCCCAATGAAGAGGCATTTGCAATCCCATAAACAAAACCGTGTCTGCGAGATATTTTTTTACAGGGGTAGTTTCGTCTATATTTAATCTTTTAAAAGCCCGTGTTCTAATATTCTCATAGATTCTTGCAGTTGAAGTATTTGTAACAAGGGCTATTCCTCTTGTAAACAGGTGTCTTTTCCAACTCATTCCTGCAAGCAATTTCTCAAAAATAAATGCAACATAATAAGAGAATGTATTAAGAGAAAAAGCGTCAATTCCAGTATCATAGAGCTTTATTCCACTTAATCTACAATCTTTTAATTTCCCAAATCCTTCTTCTCCAAGTATTTTCTCTAAACCTCTTGCTATTGCCTGCATTTTATTATTAGATAAAGTGTATTTAAAAGAATATATTGCTTGCAAAAGATATTTTACTCCTCAATATTAGTTACCACTTTATAGTAAAGTTTATAAATATTAGTTTCTTTGGATATTAAAATGACAGAAGAAAAACGAACATACAGGCCATTAGAAGAATTATTTGCAGATGAGAATCCTACACTGGAAAAATTGTCTAATGTACTCAAAAGAGCATCGAGAAAAAATGTTAATATTCAACCTGAAGAAGTAAAAAAGGTTCAAAAAGTTTGTGTTAGGGCAGAGCTTACCAAAGAACAATACAAAGAAATAGATAGAACTCTTCAATCTTGCATAGCAAGTTTAAATTCAAGAAAGAAGATAGACGCAACAAGAGGTTACGAAGAGCTATCAACATATGCTTATGGCCAAGAGCAGTTGCTATAAAATAAAGTTAGATTTTATTTATTCTCTTCTTGTGTAAATTTAAAATAAAATATAGAGTATTAGCAATTAAAAAATCTGATTAGAGATTTTTAATAATTAAAACTTTGTTTTAAGCCATATTTGCTTGCTATACTTCTTGCAGCTCCTTCTGTTGTTGAGGTAACTCTAATTATTTTTTCCCTCCAGCTTCAATAAAATCAACATAAGTTCCATAAATACTTGGGTGCAGTTTTCTAATGCCCCCCATAGGAGATTTGCTATCCCTTCTCCAAGATTCAGCAGTAATCTCTTTTTTAGCTTTTTGATAAACAGAAGCACCTATTCCAATAGCTCCTTCCTCTGCTTTCTGCCCCAAATTTACAACACGAAAAGTTAATGTAAATTGCTCTAAATTTCTCTCGGCCATGAAAATAAAAGAAATTTAAAGCTTAAAAAGATTGTTGTGGTGCGCAATTTTATTTTCCCTCTTCATCCACTTCCTCTTAAGAGACTGCATGAATTTTAAGATTTTAAAACCAAAAGATTTATATACTCCATATATATTCTGTATCTATACTAAATATACACGAAGAAAAATGGTACAAGCAATGATTGAGATTCCTAAAGAAGCAAACCAGATTTTAAACATAGTTAAGGCAAGATATAATTTGAAAGACAAAAGCGAAGCAATAACAAAGATAGTTATAGAGTATGGAGAAGATATTCTTGAGCCAGAGTTAAGGCCAGAATATTTGGAAAAGCTGAAAAAAATTGAAGAAGAGGGATATGGCGAGACTTTTCATTCTATTGAAGAGCTTAGGAAAAAAATAGAAAAGAGGTAAAATGCCAAGGAGCTACAAAACAAGCAAAGAATTTGATAGAATTCTCACCAAACTGCAAAAAAAAGACAAACAGCTTTATGAAAATCTTCTCAACAAGATGAATGAAATTCTCTCAAGCCCAGATATTGAGCATTATAAAAATCTAAGATACAATATGAAAGATAAAAAGCGGGTTCATGTTGGGCATTTTGTGCTTGTTTTCAAATATGACGCGCAAAACAATATACTCTACTTTGATGACTTCGAGCACCATGATAACATTTACAAAAGGAGTTTATAGATATCTGAACATAAGTTCTGTGTATAGAACTAATATCTAACTTATTCGTTTTGTGGTGGAAACTAATGTTTAATATCCTGTTTGGAAATTATTGAGAGACTGCGGGGGTAAGTTAAGGGGCTTTTGAATCAGAAAGTGTTTTTTTAAGGTAAGGACCTATAACATTAGATACTTTCTGCTGAATGTCTACCCTAATTAAATTCTCTAAATCTATATTAAAAACATCTGCGATATTCAATATGTTGTCAATTGTAAGCTGCTTATATCTCCCGTGTTCTATTCTAGAATATTGTTCGCAACTCATCCCTAATCTTTCGGACATCTCTTTTTGAGGAATTCCCAAATAACCTTTTCTCAAAAATGCGGCATTTTTCCCTAAATAATTTTCTTTTACCATAACGTAGGGGATACAGAAAGGTTTTTAAATATTAGCCCCCCTTTTAGGGGTATCAAAATGCAAGAAGAAATTTTAAAGAAGATAGGACTTACAAGTTCAGAAGTCAAAGTTTATCTGGCCTTACTTAAAATAGGAGATTTTTCTTCAAAAGGAAAAATATTGAAAGAAGCAAAAATAGCTCCTTCAAAGATATATTATGTATTAGATAAGCTTATAGAAAAAGGACTTGCTAGTACTATAACCAAAAACAATATAAAACATTTTGCTGCAGCCCCACCAAGAAGACTTAAAGATTATATTGAATCAAAGAAAAAAGAAATAGCCAAAGAAGAGAAGGAAATTGAAGAGATTATTCCAAAATTAGAGGAGGTATATAAAGTCTTTAAAAGTAAAGTGAAGACGGAGATGTTTATTGGTTGGAAGGGCATGGAAACAGCTTATAAAGAATTAGTAGACTCTTCAAAAAAAGGAGATTATATATACATTTTGGGAGCAAGTAAGGGGGTTGATATAAGAAGAACCAAACAATTCTTTTTGAGGTATAGCTCAAAAGCTCGTTTAAAGGGTATAAATGTCAAAATTATTTTTAATGAAGATTCTATAGATTATATTGATGAGTTAGAAAGAGAATTAGGATTTAAATTTAATAAAAAATTCTTGTTCAAAACATCTCCTGTAGAAATACTCACTACGAAAGACATAACAGCAGTTGTAATATTAAAGGAAGAACCAATAGTTATATTGATTCACGACAGAGAAACAGCAGATAATTTTATAATTTATTTTAAAGAATTTTGGAAAATCGCAAAGAAATAATTTTCAACTTTTCCCCTCTTCTTCCCCAACCTCTTCATGCTCTGGCAACCTTGCTTCTACACCTTTAAATTAAGTGTAACAAAATATGTATCACTTTAGAAAGGTTTATCTTTTGATAAGATAACAAAAAGGATTTTTATTTAGACCTTTTCAACATAGTCCTCCTCTATGCCACCCGGAGATACATGTGGGAATTTCTAAGCTATCCAAATATGTTAGAAATCCAAATCTTCTATTTATAGTTCGATAAAGCTCCCTAAATATTTTATGATTATAGTTCATAAGCAATCTTTTATCCATATACACCTTTGCACTGTATAAGACAATTTCGTCTAATTCATCACTTCTTTTCCTATAAGCTCTTTGAAGAGAAAGAATTTGATTATTTGGAAGAACAGTTCTATAATTACTCCATAATGTCTCTGCCCATCGGTCGTTTATTTGGCTTCTTGAAATAGGGACAGATACTTCTTTACTAGATCTCCTATATCTCGTGATACTCCCAATGCCTCCATCTACTTCTTCTCCCTCATCTATTTCTCCTTCTGGAGTAACATTAACAATATGATGGTCTGTGTAAATTTCTTCATAACTTCCAATTTTCCCTCCTCTCCTACCTTTTTTATGAGCCCATCTTTTTAAATGTCCTTCTGTGACCGCCCTTATAATCCCTTCAATATTCACTCCTTTTGCTCTAAGATCTTTTTGAAAGTTTGGCGACAACCCAATATCATCAGTATGGGGAACGACTTCAATAGTTACATTCATAGTTGGTAGTTTCTTATCGTATATTAATTTGCATAACTCATACAAATCGTTTTCTGTTTCTGCGATTGCTATAGATTTCCCTTGATTTTCTATAAGATAATATCTAACTCCTTCTGTTTTCATAAGTTTGTATTTTGGTTTTTTTGCCATGTTTAATTAACAAATTACAATATCGGTACAAGAACACGAATGTTTCATGACTTATCTATTTTTTATCGGAAAAATCCGATTTTTTCCTTAAAACCTGCATAAGCTTGGATTCAGCTCTGGCAAGATGAAATTGATATGTCGAAACAGACACTTTCATTAATTCTGCTAATTTAGAAAGAGTAATGCCTCTTGGATAATTATAGTAGTTCTTATCAACAGCCAATCTAAAAGCCATCTCTTGTTTTTCTGTTAACTTTGGGAACATTTCATAAACCAGAATACTTCCCGGAGAATATCTTTTTATATGAAATAATTTAGTTTCAGAAATGCCTGTTTTCATACAGGTATCAAGAAGTTTTGTTAAATCTTCTCGTTTTAATGCTGCAACTTCCCACCACTCCCATCCTCCTTCATAAGTTATTGGAGTAATAAACATAAATTTAGTATTAAATGCAGCAATAATTGAGGGAACTCTTTTTGATTTTTCTGGAAAAGAATATTTACACACAAAAAATACGCCATTTTGTTTTATATAATCTACATATTCATTCTTTTTTACAAAACTTGAAAATCCTTTTGGTTTTTCAACTACGCCTTGCACAAGAAAATGATATTTTTTATTTTCAGCATAATAATTATGGGTATAAAGAAAGACTCTCGAATTATATAATTCCGAATAATTAGTAAAAGGATTATCCTTCACTTTAACCTTTAATTTCATTGACCACATAGCTATCGTAATATTACGATATATTTAAATTTATCTTGCAGAATGAAAACCCATCACAATAATAAATAAGGGATATTACCTTTATTCTTACTTTCCCTATTCTTCTATAGATTTTCCTCTGTTTTTTGATATGATTGTTAAAATATAGAAATACTTAAAAATAACACACCTTATAAGACTAAATGGTCTCAGTAAGAACAATAGATATGATAAAAAGCAATTATGTAGGAAAAAGAATAATCTTAGGCTACTCATCCGATTATTCTCTTTTGCAAGGAAAACTTTTAGCGATTAATGATAAACATTTCTTAATGGAAAATGTTAAAATTCCGATACCTGGTAAGGACTCTGCTGAGGATTACTTAAGATTGGGAAAGTTAGAGCAAATTCTAAAAGCAGATAGATGGAAACCTTACTTAAAAAAAGCAATATTTTCTACCTCGCATATTTTAGAAGAATATCCAATAGTCCAATTATGACTGTTTTCCCTCTTCATCCACAATTTCTTCATGCTCAGGCAATCTTGCTAATTTTGCAATATCCCCCTTACCTCATTTATCTTTTTAAATTTAAAAGATATTTGTAAAAAGGAATTATTTTTATTTTACCAATAGTCTCCTCTTTATCATAAGTTAAAATTATTCCTTTTTTTAGTTTAAACTTATTCATAAATAAATTAAGCGGTTTTGTCTCAATATTTGAGACTTTTATCTCAATTGGGGTTATTTCCTTATTTTTTAATATAACATCTACTT
>Ga0315286_10001464_pt1 | contig 21315 bp, 20 predicted proteins | sample YL17G10_0_MG_FD_205038 | JGI IMG/M metagenome (GOLD analysis project Ga0315286, IMG submission 205038) | Sediment microbial communities from Yellowstone Lake, YNP, Wyoming, USA - YL17G10_0 | ecosystem: Environmental > Aquatic > Freshwater > Lake > Sediment | place: USA: Wyoming | collected...
TATCCTCCAAATCTTTAGCAGTAGGCATCTTAGTAACCAAATCTTTAGGTATCTGTTCTCTAGAAAACAACCTTATGGAGTCTAAAAAATTCTTTTCTTCAAAAAGTAAGTCTTTAAGATTCTGGGCCTGCTTTACTTCATCCCCTAATTTTTCAATCTCTTCCCTTAGCTGTTGAATTCTTTCTGAAGGAACATCTTCTAAGAATTCTTTTTTTACTTGTGCCCCAAAAAGTTTGACATCGGCACTTCCCTGCGCAGAAACCTTTAAAGAATTTTCATCTATCTCGGGAATTATATTAGAAAAAGTTACCTGGTGTTCTCCTGCGCTTAATTTAAGATTTGCTAACCGGCTTATAAACGCAGAGTCAGGATAGACGGTAACTTCCGCGATCTTTGAATCTGCATTGATCTGGGAAGCAAAAACAAAACTACCAGATATAGACAAAGTTAAGCTAACGATTAATAATAATGCCATTGCCCTGTTCATTCTCACCTCCAGATTTACATAAAATTACGTCCCTAACTCCCAACTGGAAAGGTATCTCTTCTGCTCTTTGGTTAAATTATCTATCTTAATCCCCATGGATTTTAATTTTAAATAAGCAATCCTTCTATCTATGTCTTCAGGAACCTTATAAACCTGTTTTTGTAATTTTTTATAATTTTTGCTGATATACTCCGCGCTCAATGCCTGATTAGCAAAAGACATATCCATCACCTGTGCCGGATGGCCTTCGGCTGCTGCCAGATTTATCAAACGGCCTTCACCTAAGAGATAAATCTTACGTCCGTCCTTTAAGATATATTCATCCACAAAATCGCGGATGCGTTTTTTCTTCTTGCTTAATTTTTCCAATGCAGGAATATCTATCTCGACATTAAAATGTCCGGAGTTAGCCACAATTGCCCCATCTTTCATTAGTTTAAAATGTTCGCTGCGAATAACACTGGTATCTCCGGTAGTAGTCACGAATACATCACCAATTTTTGCTGCATCTTTTATAGGCATAACTTCATAACCATCCATGGTTGCCTCTAAAGCGCGTAAAGGTTCCACCTCAACAATAATCGTTCTTGAAGCCATACCTTTTGCCCGCATGGCTACACCTCGGCCGCACCAGCCATAACCACAGACGACAAAAGTGGCGCCTGCCAATAATTTATTAGTCGCCCGGATTATCCCATCTACTGTTGATTGACCGGTGCCATAACGGTTATCAAATAGGTGTTTGGTCTGGGCATCATTTACCGCAATTATCGGATAACATAACTTCCCTTGCTCAGCCAGAGCGCGTAATCTGATTACACCGGTTGTCGTCTCCTCAGTCCCCCCTATAACTTGAGCCTTGAGCCTTGAGCCTTGAGCCTCCTTATGAATTGTAGATACTAAATCCGCTCCATCATCCATGGTAATATCCGGTTTAGTTGCTAATACCGATTGTATATGTTTATAGTAAGTTTTAGTATCTTCGCCTTTAATCGCAAATACCGAAATTTTAAGGTGCTTAACTAAAGAAGCAGCCACATCATCTTGTGTGGAAAGAGGATTAGACGCGCAGAGCGCTAAACTTGCACCACCTGCCTTTAATGCCTCCATCAAAACACCGGTCTCAGTAGTCACGTGTAAACACGCCGCAACTCTAAGCCCTTTCAATGGCCTCTCTTTAATAAAGCGCCCTGCCACTAATCTTAAAACGGGCATATTATTTCTTGCCCACTCGATCCTTAGCGCACCCCTGTTCGCTAATTTGATATCTTTGATATCGTAATTCATTTATTCTCCTTGCATTTTTAAGCTATCAGCTATCAGTCATCAGTCCTCAACTGAAGGCTGAAGACTGAAAGCTAAAAGCAAACATTTCATAAATTTATCTATAAACGTGCTGCTTGTTTCTTCAAGCCCGCTGCCTTATCCGTACGTTCCCAGGTAAACTCTGGTTCTGTCCTGCCAAAATGGCCATAGCAGGCTGTTTTCCTGAATATCGGACGCAGAAGATCCAAGGACTTAATCATTCCCTGTGGCGTGAGGTCAAAATTTTCCCGGATAAGTTTTATAAACGCACTTTCGGAAAGCTTTCCGGTTCCAAAGGTATCCACCATTATGGCTAAAGGATCAGCCCGGCCGATAACATAGGCAAGATGAATCAGGCACTGATCGGCAAGGCCGGCAGCCACGATATTCTTAGCAATATATCTTGCCATATAAGCCGCAGAGCGGTCCACCTTAGTCGGGTCTTTGCCGGAAAATGCACCTCCGCCAGGAGCAGCCACTCCGCCATAGGTATCTACGACAATCTTTCTTCCGGTCATACCTGTATCAGACTGTGGTCCCCCAATCACAAATTTTCCCGTCTGGTTAACATAATATTTCGTATCTTTATCCAGGTATTCTTTTAATATAGGCTTGGCAATTACGTCAATTAATTCCTGACGTGCCTCCTTGGTAATTTTCTCTCCTGTCGCGTCCAATATCTCTTCGGTATGCTGACAGGCTAACACACAGGAATCTACCCTTTTCGCACGGCCATCAGAATATTCAACCGTTATTTGAGATTTACAGTCAGGGCCGAGATATTTTAAAATACCTTGCCTTCTTACCTGGGCAATACGCCGGACCAATTTATGGGCAAGCATAATGGGCAAAGGCATTAATTCTTTGGTCTCACGGCAGGCATATCCTACCATAAAACCCTGATCACCCGCACCGCCTTTATTTACGCCTTGGGCAATATCTGGAGATTGGTTGTGTATAGTATTAATCACTGCGCAAGTATGATAATCAAAACCGTATTTAGGATGCGTGTAGCCTATTTCTTTTAATATATTGCGCGTAAGGTTATGCACATCCACATAACCAGAAGTAGTAATCTCGCCTCCGACAATCAAAAGGCCCATCGTCACATAGGTCTCGCAGGCAACCCGGCCATAAGGGTCCTGCCTTAAAACGTCGTCCAACACGCCATCGGAAATCTGGTCGCAAACCTTATCCGGATGGCCTTCTCCTACTGACTCTGAAGTAAAAAAATGCTTACGCACTGCCATGCCTTCCTCCTCTTGCAACCACTAAAAGCACGGAGGATTATTTCCGTGATTCCGTGGTTGTAAATTTCTCTTTCGCTTCGTGATAAAATTGATGGTGGCCGATATCATACCAACGCCCATCAAAGACGAACCCATAAACGGAGACTTTCTTCCTTAGCCAATCAATATAAAAGCCCGTAGCATCTTTCTGATGATTCCGCGTATTTAAATATTCCCTAACTAACCCTAATCTCTCTTTCGGGAAAAAATAAAGGCACATACCTACTAATGTGGACTGAGGAAAATCGGGTTTCTCTTGAAAATCAATGATTTTATTTTTTGCATCGAGTTTAATTACTCCGTATTTCTTTGCCTCATGTATATCCTTCAGATTATAAACGCCAATGGCCGGATTTATTTTATTGCTTTTAGCAAAAGACAGAAAATCCATAAGGTCACCGTCAAATAAATTATCTCCGCCGATAACCAATAAATCGCTCTTGATGCGTTTTTTGTTTATGACAAAGTCCATATCTCCGATAGCGCCGCGTTTGTCAGCTAAACTTTTGGTTAAGTCATCTACTAAGCTTAAACGCTTTTGGATATTTAATCCTGCCCCCCATTTTTTAAAGTGGAGGATAAATTTGCTGTTTGTAACTACAGCGATCTCGTCAATATCCTTAATCTTCTCCAGCTTATCTATAATATAATCGATTATAGGCCTATTGCCGACCTCAAGAAGTGGTTTGGGATATTCTTTAGTTAAAGGATAAAGCCTAGTGGCATAACCTGCGGCTAATATTAGTGCCTTCATTTACCCTCGTTTCACTCGGGAGTAAACAGATTACAGAGCACAGATTACAGAAAAATATTTTCTGTTCTCTGTACTCCGTTCTCTGTACTCTAATCATTAGTTTTTGCCAATTGCTCTTTTAAATAAGTAACTCTATCAACCGGGGTAGGGTCAATCCCATATAGTATTGCCAAATAAAATGAGATAAAATCACCTATGTATATTAAAGAAAAAATTCTACTTAATAAACCCTCTCCGCGAGAATAGATCTCTATAACGGTTACCCCTTCCTTATTCAGGATATCTTTGGTGATATCCATTCTTTTGGTAACCCGCGGATGCATCTTTTTATCTCTTAACATTAATACTACAAAATCCTTAAATAGTTTTTGGGGATTCTGCCAACCGACAATTTCATTATGGTTCATCTCCGGGAATACGTGGCTGGAGGCCAGTGCCTTTGAGTTTTCGTTCAGTTGGCCTCTTAAGCGCATAACCACAACATCAAAATGTATAGAAGCAGAATAAATCACCGCGAACTTATTAAATAACTTAGAGGCAGCGTATTTAGCGATATTATCTTTTTGGCCTATATGCGGCGAGAGATTCTTTTTTAAATTCTCTAAAACCTCGGTCATCTGATTTATAGATAAACTAACATCCTTAATCAAACCTGAATTAGCTAATATACACAAAGGCACAATACTTAAATATCCTAAGGCACACCTGGGCGGCAGGCCTTTGGGTATTTCGATAAATGTAATCTTATTCTTTAGCGCATATTCTTTTAATGTCCCGCCTGAAGAAATCGTAATTATATTTGCGCCTCTTTCTTTTGCCTGATTATAAGCACAAAGCGTCTCCTCAGTATTACCGGAATAACTCGATATAAATACAAGTGTTTGATTATCCACATAGCCAGGCAGTTCATACTCGCGACAGACAACAATAGGTATTTTACTTTCGAAATATAAGTATGACTTTACTAAATCTGCTCCGATAGCTGAGCCGCCTAATCCGGCAAAAACAATCTTGGTAAAATCCCGCTTTTCAAATAATATTTTGGCGCGCTGGGCTATATCACGCGCAGCTTTACATTGTAAAGGAAAATCAAGCAACAAATCTAATATATTAGACTTGTCAATCTGTTTTATGGTTTTCAAAGTTAAACCCTTCTTCATAATGTCCTTCTGTTATTTCAAGATTTCTCTTAATCTTGATTGGCTGTATTCCTCCACCTCTTTTCCTGTGGACAGCTTCAAGGCATCCAAGGCAATACCCTTTGCCTGCTTTAAGGTCACAGAGCGGATTATATATTTTACTTCCGGTATAACTAAAGGCGGCATACTAAACTCATCCAATCCCAAACCCAAAAGTATCAATACAAAAGCAGGTTCACTGGCCATTTCACCGCACATCCCTACCCAAATTCCGGCATTATGCGCGGATTCAATTATATTCTTAATCATCCTTAAAACTGCCGGGTGCGCCGGATCATATAGGTAGGCGACCTTTTCGTTTGTACGGTCAACGGCCAGGGAATACTGGATAAGGTCATTAGTACCAATGCTAAAAAAATCCACTTCACTCGCCAGAAGGTCGGCAGTCATCGCCGCTGAAGGCACCTCAATCATCGCGCCAACCTCAATATTATTATCAAAGGCTATGCCTTCATTTTTTAATTCTTCCTTAACTTCTTTTAATATCATATTTGCCTGTTGTAATTCTTCGATGCCAGAAATCATCGGATACATAAGTTTTAATTTTCCATGGACTGAGGCCTTCAATATTGCCCGTAGCTGTACCTTGAATATTTCCGGCCGAGCCAGGCAAAATCTAATTGCCCGCCATCCTAAGAAAGGCTGCATCTCGCGCGGTATTTCGAATTGCGATAAAAATTTATCACCGCCCAAATCTAAAGTGCGGATAATTACCGGATAAGGATTTAACTCTTCTGCCACATACTTATAGGCCTGGTAATGCTCCTCTTCTGAAGGAAGGTCTTTTCGGTTCATATAGAAAAACTCTGTACGGTAGAGTCCTATGCCTTGGCCGCCGTGAAGTTTCACCGAGGGGACCTCATTTGGCAACTCGATATTGGCACTTATCTCCACGCCTTTGCCATCAACCGTTACAGCGGGAAGGTCTTTTACTAAAAAGAACTTTTCGGTTATGTTTTTTAATTTCTGCTCTTCCTGCTGATAATTACGCAAAGTCTCTTCATCGGGGTCAACAATCACCACGCCCATGCTGCCATCGATGATCAATATATCTCCTGCCTTAATCTTTAAGGTTGCCTCTTCAACGCCCATTACCGCCGGTATTTCCAAGGCCTTGGCCATAATTGCCGTATGCGAGGTTTTGCCTCCGATATCAGTAACAAAGGCGCAGACATTCTCTTTGTGCATCGCTGCGGTATCGGACGGGGAAAGGTCGTGTGCCACCACTACTACCTTTTCTTTTAAATCTCCTAAACTTTTGCGCTCCTTGCCTAAAAGGTTATGCAATATCCTCTTGCCCACATCATTTATATCTGCGGTACGTTCTTTTAAATATTCATCTTCGATTTTAGAAAAAACGTCGATATATTTCTTTAAAACCTCTAAAAATATAAAGGCCACGCAAACTTGATCTTTTTTAAGGCGCGTGATAACTTCTTCGATCAGCATGCGGTCCTCTAAAACTAAAAGGTGGGCATCAAAAATCTCCGCCTGCTCCTGACCCATGTCCGTAGCAATTCTTTTCTGCAATTCTATAATTTCTCTACGGGTCTTAATGAGGGCTTCCTCAAAAAGCTGTATCTGCAGGGGTATATCTTCGGGGCGTATTTTTTCTCTAGGAACAACGAACTCTTCCTTGCCTATTTTATAGGCTGGCCCGATACATATTCCTGAAGCCGCGGCTATACCTTTTAGCTGAATCATTTTTAATGAGCGCATAACTTATGGAGCGATTATTTTAATTCGCTCCGACATAAGTTATTTGATTTATTCCTCGTTACTAACTATCCGCTCTAACTCTAATATGGCCAGGTTAGCATCTTTACCATCCGCTTCAATGATAATCTCGCTACCCTTCTCTGCACCTAACATAAGAATACCCATAATAGATTTGCCATTTACTTCTTCTTTATCGCGCCTGACTGTTACCCGGGAATCAAATTTATTGGCGATTTGCACAAACAAGGCTGCGGGACGCGCATGTAAACCTTGTTTATTTTTTACGATTAATTTTTTTTTAACCAATGCCATTTCAATGAGCCCCGCCGCACTTATAAGTTATGTCCTCAAGCGTAGTCAAAGGACATAACTTATGTGCTCACTTATATTTCTTCAATAAAGCCCAAGATAATCTTCGCTAATTTTAAAGGGTCATGCCTGACAACTTCATCGATAATGACAACATCTTCTTCAATCACGCGGTATCCCATATTTTCAATATTTTTCCGGTCATTAACTACCGAGTAGGCATTTTCTTTCTCATAGCGCTCCAAGACTAAAGGAGGAAGCTTGCCTGTATTTACAATACAATAATCAAGGATGCGCGGATGACTATGTTCTATAAGTGCTTTTATATGGCCGGAGGCGCTATAATGGTCTGTCTCGCCTCTTTGAGTCATTACATTACATATATATATTTTAATCGCCTTTGAAGCAACAATAGCATCGGTAATCTCTTTTATTAAAAGATTGGGGATAATGCTGGTATAAAGCGAACCCGGCCCTAAAACAATAATCTCTGCCTCTTGTATCGCCTTTATTGCCTCTTCTGTAGGGGTAGGGTAATTCGGCGTAAGATAGACCTTCTTAATGGGCAAATTTTTCTCAGGAATCTTTGCTTCCCCCTCCATAATTGAACCATCCCTATATTCAGCGACTAAATTTACCTTATCCACAGTAGAAGGAATAACCCTTCCCCTAATAGCTAATACCTTACTTGACTCCTTTATTGCTGTCTCAAAGTCACCCGTGATTTCCGTCATTGCCGTTATAAATAGATTTCCAAAGCTATGGCCACCAAGTTCGGAATCTTTTTTGAAGCGAAACTGAAAAAGCTCCTGCATCAATGGTTCGGCATCGGCTAAAGCAACCAGGCAATTGCGGATATCTCCCGGCGCAGGAATATCAAATTGTTCTCGAAGCCTTCCCGTAGAACCGCCGCTATCGGCTACGGTTACAATAGCATCGATATTGTGGGTATAGTTTTTTAGGCCGTGTAAAACTACCGAAAGTCCGTGTCCGCCGCCTACGGCAACAACCTTTGGCCCCTGGCCAAGATGTTTCCTCTGATATAAAATATTGACCAGTTCATTGCTTTTCGTGGAAGGGATAATCGCGGCAATAAGAGAACGCGTAAAACGTTTAATGCCTAAAATTAAAATTATGATACCCGAAATTAATACTATTGTATCTAATAACTGGATTATCCAAAAATCCTCAGTCCGTAAGTAGCCTGAACTAATAATCAACAAGATTACACCGAAGGCACTCAAGCCAATCCAGCGTTTTAGGCCTATGCCCGGATATAACCACTTAAATATGCCCTGAAATTTAATCCGCGCTAAATTAAACTTTTTTTTCATCTTCCTGACTTATTATCTTTATGGCTGACTTATCATCTATACAGGCCCGGAGATTATCCCGGAAATATTTGTCTTTTAAGAGCCGCGAAATACGCGCCAGCGCCTTCAAGTGCGGGCCAGCAGAATCCTGTGGCGCCACCAATAGAAAGAATATATATGCGGGTTCTCCATCTAAAGAATCAAAATCTACCCCCTTTTTAGAGAGGCCAAAGGCAGCCACTAATTTATCTACGCACTCCGATTTTGCGTGCGGGATAGCTATTCCTTGGCCAATAGCAGTTGAACCCAGGGATTCTCTGGCCATCAAGGCATCCATAAGTTTGTTACGATAGCGCTTTTCAATCTCACCCGCATTAATCAAGGCATCCAACAGCTCTCTAATTACTTCCTCTTTCTTGATTGATTTAATATCGGCGATTATTGCCTTCTTTGATAAAAAATCCATAATCTGCATCACTTTCTCCTTTTGTTGTTAAATTATTTTCTGGAGGCCGAATTACATTAATTCGGCACTCCAGAAACTTTTCATTAATGAAACTATGAGAATGGCGCCGAAACACATTGTTTCGGCATCCATCGAACTTTTCATTAATGAAAAGTTCGATGGAGCGGGAGACGGGGTTCGAACCCGCGACATCAACCTTGGCAAGGTTGCGCTCTACCAACTGAGCCACTCCCGCATAATTTTGGCGGGACATTCTACCGCTGAATTACCGCCGCGTCACTCACTAACCGATAAATGCGGACGGAGGGATTTGAACCCCCAAGGGTTACCCCATATGGTCCTAAGCCATACGTGTCTGCCAATTCCACCACGTCCGCGTCGTTGAGCTTAGTGCTTTAGCTCCTCGCTCAGACCCATATAAAAACATATGGTATCGCGTTTATAGTCCCTTGCTCAAACCTATATAATAGCATTTATTGATGTATCACAAGGGACAAAAAATTTTGCGCAGCAAAATTTTTTGAGCCTCCCGAGACTCGAACTCGGCACACGCGGCTTAAAAAGCCGCTGCTCTACCAGATGAGCTAGAGGCCCGTATTATCAAGGAACAGATTAATTAGCTTTCAGACGTCAGCTTCCAGTCGTCAGCTGATAGCTGAAGACTGACGACTGATGACTTAGAATTCTAATATTTCCTTCTCTTTATTCTTTAAGATCTCGTCTACCTTGGCAATATATTTATCGACCAGTTTCTGCAGTTCGTCAATACCTCTGAATTTATCATCTTCGGGTATAATTTTATCTTTTTCTAACTTTTCTAAAGACTCCTTGGCCTCTCGCCTGATGGTGCGCAGTGACACCCGGCCCTCTTCAGACATATTATGAATAACCTTAGCTAACTCTTGACGTCTTTCTTTGGACAAAGGCGGAATGGCCAGCCTAATTACTTTTCCGTCATTAGAAGGGTTGATGCCTAAGTTGGACTTCATGATTGCCTTCTCGATCTCAGCAATTGCCGTAGGATCCCAGGGTTGTATTACCACCAGATGTACATCTGGCACAGAGATAGAAGCTAATTGCTTTAAAAGAGTAAGTGTTCCGTAATAATCAATATGTATGCCCTCTACGAGGCTGGGGCTTGCCCGGCCCGTCCTTATCTCAGAAAATTCGCGGGCCACCGCATCAATTGCTTTCTTCATTTTTTCTTCGGTATTATGTATAATTTCTTTGGTAGTCATGACTACCCTCCTTCACAACAGTGAACACCGGCCCATCCGATAGGGCCGGGTGCATCAACTTACAATAGTCCCTATCTTCTCGCCGAGCACCACGCGTTTAATATTGCCAACTTTGTTGAGATTAAATACCACGATGGGTAATTTATTATCCATACAAAGGCTCACCGCAGTGGCATCCATGACTTTGAGGCCCTTTTTTAATACCTCGATGTATTCTAACTGATCAAACTTCTTTGCCCCTTTTACCTTGAATGGGTCAGCAGAATAAACCCCATCTACCTTAGTGGCTTTTAATATTGCATCGGCATGTATCTCCATTGCCCTCAATGCGGCGGCAGTATCAGTGGTAAAATAAGGATTGCCGGTTCCGGCTACGAATATCACGATACGGCCTTTCTCTAAATGTCTTACGGCCCTTCTTCTAATATATGGTTCGGCAATTTTCTGAATCTCTATAGCGGTCATTACCCGTGTCGGCATACCCGTTTTTTCCAATACATCTTGAAAGGCCAAGCCGTTGATCACCGTAGCTAGCATTCCCATATAATCCGCTACGGATCTATCCATATCTAAACCTTTTGAAGCGGTGTTCTCCTGGCCGCGGAAGATATTGCCTGCGCCCAGCACCAAAGCTACTTCCACCTGCAAATCTCTGATTTCTTTTATCTGACGCGAGAGAGAAACTAAAACCGAATGGTCAATCCCGTGGGGTTTTTTACCTTGGAGGGCCTCACCGCTTATTTTTAGGACTATCCTTTTATAGACCGGCTGCCGACTCATCACTCACCGACTTTATAACGCACAAACCTGCGGATGACGATATTCTCACCGATTTTGGCAATTAAACTGCCTAAATAATCTTTAACGGTAATGCTGGGGTCTTTAACAAAAACCTGTTCCAGGAGACAATTATTCTTATAAAACTGCTCTTTATCTTTCTCCTGTTCGATAACCTCTGCTGGCACATCTTCTCTTTTTATATATAAAGGGCTGCAAGCGGTTATCTGCATAGAGATGTCTTTCGTAAACTGACAGAAGTCGCTATTTCTGGCCACAAAGTCTGTCTCGCAGTCAACTTCTAATAACACGCCAATTTTATTGCCCAGATGCACATATGCCTCAATCCTACCTTCTTTAGCGGCGCGGCCCTGTCGTTCTGCGGCAATTTCCAATCCTCGCTTCCGCAATAACTGCGCTGCCTTCGCGATATCCCCACCGGTATCCTCAAGCGCCTGCTTACAATGCGCAATACTGGCAGAAGTCATGTTCCTTAATTCTTTGATTAAATCTACGGATATTGCCATTTTATACTTATGCCTTTCTTTTCGCTTTCATCTTTTCCTCTTGTACCTTGCCGGAACGGCCTTTTTTTACGAGTTTAATTTCTTCTCCGACAGGTACGGTTGTCTCCACTATCTCCTCAATCTCTTTTATCTTTATTTCTTCTTCGGGAAGCAACGCCGGTAGTTCTTCCCCCATTTCTTTCTTTTCTTTTATAGCCACTCCGTCTTCGGAAAGATAGGACAAGAACCTCTTTCTTCCTTCAATTATCGTATCCGCAATAAGGCTAACCACCATACGTATAGATTTAGTAGCATCGTCATTACCTGGAACAGGATAAGCAATCATGTCCGGGTTAGAGTTAGTGTCAATAAGGCCGATGATCGGTATAGACAGCCGGCCAGCCTCCCTAACCGCGGTCTCTTCCTTTTTAGTATCCACAACAAACATCGCCTTGGGCATACGTTCCATCTGCACAATCCCGGAAAAATTCTTCTTTAATTTCCCCAATTCTTTCTCTAAGTGCGCCACTTCTTTTTTAGTAAACTTCTGGAAAGTACCATCTTCCTTCATCTTCTCGATATCTTTCAGGCGATTTATGCTCTTTTTTATAGTCAAAAAATTAGTAAGTAAGCCGCCTGGCCAGCGCTCAGTTACATAATACATGCCACAGCGTATTGCCTCTTGTAACATTACCTCTTGCGCCTGTTTTTTGGTCCCCACAAATAACACAAATTCGCCTTTTGAGGTTATATCCAGCAAAAAATCTCGGGCGCGATTTATGCATTCCTCTGTCTTTTCTAAATCAATGATATAAATACCGCTTCTTTCCCCAAAGATAAACTTCTTCATTTTGGGATTCCAGCGCTTGGTCTGGTGCCCAAAATGTACCCCTGCTTCTAAAAGTTGTTTAATTAATTCTGACGGCACGTTTAAATTCCTCCTTTAATGAGCACATAACTTACGAACACGTTAGTGTGAGTAAGTCAATGTGCGAATTGATAATTTTATCAGTATAACACAATTTTTCTATTATTCAATAATATTTTTTAATCTTAGGGTAATTTTAAAAGGATACCGCGACAAATTAAGCCTATATTCTTTTATAAAACTCAAAGCAACACAGATTTACCCTTCTGATAGCATCGTTTTAGGATAAACACGAGATATATCCCGTGTTTATCCGTTTTTTATCTGTGTTAATCTGCGGTAAAAAAGAGCTATTGTAACTCCTGTACCTGGTAAAGCCGCTTATATAAACCATCTCTGGCCAACAGAGAGTTATGGTCACCTTGCTCCACAATCCTGCCTTCATTGAGAACCACTATTCTCTGGCTGTGCCTTACCGTAGAGAGGCGATGCGCGACAATAAATACCGTGCGCCCCTGGATGAGCCTCTCCAGGGCCTCCTGAACAATACGCTCTGATTCAGAGTCTAACTGTGACGTCGCCTCATCCAAGATTAAAATCGGTGGATTTTTCAGCAAAGCCCGCGCAATGGCAATCCGTTGACGTTCGCCTCCGGAAAGTTTCATCCCCCGATCTCCAATCACCGTATCGTAACCTAAAGGTAAATGCTGAATAAAATCGTGGGCATAGGCCTGGGCTGCCGCCTGGTCTATTTCTTTTTGTGAAGCACCAGGCTTGCCATAAGCGATATTATTTCTTATTGTATCATTAAAAAGTATGGTCTCCTGGGTAACCATACCAATGTGTTGGCGTAAGGATTTAAAAATCAACCCCTTTATATCCATACCATCAATTAAAATTCTTCCTTTTTTAGGGTCATAGAAACGCGGGATTAAATCTACCAGCGTCGTCTTACCTACGCCACTGGGGCCGACAATCGCCAGCATTTCGCCTTTTTTCACCTCTAAGTTTATTCCTTTTAGTATCTCTTGGTCAGCATAATTAAACCAGACATTTTCAAAAGTAATACTGTTTTTAAAACCGCTTAGTTCATACCCTCCGGATTTTTCTACCACGGTTGGCTTTGTTTCTAACACCTCGTAGATTCGCTCGCTGGCAGCCATTGCCTGTTGCACGATAGAATTAACCTGGCTTAATTTTTTAAACGGCCGGATAAGAGAAAGAAGAGCAGCCATAAATAAGGCAAAGGCGCCGAAAGAAAGCGCCCCCTCGATAACCTTCCTGCCGCTGTAGAAGATAATAAAAAGCGCCATCGCCACCCCGATTAACTCCGTAGTAATACCCAATAAAAGCATCCGCTTGATGGCCTTCATAGCGAGCTTATAGTAATCATGATTTTGCATTTTAAACTTGTTGAGTTCCTTTTCCTCTGCGCAGAAAGCGCGCACGATTCTTACCCCGATAAATGTCTCCACTAACAAAGAATTTATATCCGCTATCTTCTCCTGAGAACGCCTGCTGAGTTTACGCAATACCTTACCCACTGCCACCATAGGAATCGCAACCGTTGGAAGCACAATAACCGAAATTAACGCCAGCCTCCAATTAATCAGGAAAGTCAATACGGCAAAGGAAATTACCTGAAAGGACTGATAAATCAGGTCCGTAACCGCATAGGAGACCGCGTTTTCGATTAATTTGACGTCATTGGTAATTCTGGATACCAGCTCCCCGCTTCTCTTTTGGTTAAAATAGTCCAAAGATAAAATCTGTAACTTACCATAAACCAAATCTCTGACATCGCGGATTACCTTCTGGCCCACATCTGACATAATATACGTCTGCAAATACTCAAAGACCGCCCTGATAGTCAAGGCTATTGGCATGACAATGAGCATCAGATAAAGGACTTTTAATGGGGAAAAGGCATTTAGCTGGTTTAAAATATTCTCTACAAATATGGGTAATTTTCCGCTGGTAAAAACGATAGGCTTATTGGTAAATACCCTATCCACAATCGGCACAATGGCACTCAAGCGAAAAACATCCAGCAGCGTAACAATGCCCATAAAGATGCCGGAAAGGATAAGCTGGCCGTAATAAGGCTTGGCAAAAATGAATAATTTGCGGTAATCTTTCATTTAACCCTTTTTATTCCTCAAATTAACTGAATCAGTAGTATAACACACCTATCGGCCCTTGTCGAGCTTGGGAGTGATTAAGAAAATGAACTTGGCGTTTTTATCTCGATATTTTTAATACCTCGTATCTTAAAATCCCCGCGGGAACCTTAATTTCAACTATATCTTTTTCCTTGTGATTCAATAAACCTGCTCCCACCGGAGAAGTAACGGAAATCTTACCTTCATCATAATCTGCCTCTGTCTCCGAGACTAGGGTATATTCCAACACCTCTTGTGAATCTAAATCCTTAAGCCTGACCGTTGCCCCGATTAAAACTTCATCTTTAGGGATATCCTCATAATCGATAATCCGCGCGCGCGTCAATTTGTATTCTAGCTCGGCAATCCGCTTTTCATTCAATGCCTGCGCATCTTTTGCGGCATCGTATTCAGCATTTTCGCTGATATCGCCATGGCTCCTGGCTTCTCCTATTGCCTTACTTAACTGTTTACGTTTTTCTCTCTTTAAAACATCTAATTCTTTAATTAGTTTCTCATAGCCGCTTCTGGTTAAATATATCTCGTCCATAAGTTTCCTTCAAAAAAATTGTTCAAAAATCCCAAGCGGTTTAGTTAAGAGTTATGTGCTTTACTCATAGCTTAAACCACTATTAAAAACAGGTAATTATTATTTCTTCAAATACGCCCGGATAATCTTTTGCTCCTGAACAGGCTTATCGTTTGCGCCTGTAGCTTTAGACTCAATCTTCTGTACAGCGTCATAGCCGGAAACAACTTCCCCGAAAATGGTGTGCCGCATATTCAGCCATGGGGTCTTAGCGGTAGTGATAAAAAACTGGCTTCCGTTGGTATTTGGGCCGGCGTTTGCCATCGCCAGAATCCCCGGTTTATCAAATCCCGCATCCGGGCTCACTTCATCTGTAAAGGGTTTTCCCCATATTGATTCTCCGCCCATACCTGTTCCGGTAGGATCTCCTCCTTGAATCATAAAATTCTTAATTACCCGATGAAAGATTATACCGTTATAGTAGCCCTTTTCCGCTAACCCCACAAAGTTCTCGCAGGCCTTGGGGGCTATTTCCGGCCTAAGCTTAACTTCTATTACCCCTTGATTCGTTTCTAGAACCACAATTCCATTATCCATGTCCGCAGCTCCTTTTGAAACATTAGTAACAATAAGCGCAAAGAATAAAATAACCGCAATATTCTTCATCACTTTATCTCCTTTCCCTGACAGTATTATACCATTTATTTCTCTTTTTTATTTCAGATTTTCACAGCCGGCAAGTACTCATCCAGGGCGAATCATCTTCGCTTTTATTTGCCTAATTTCATTACCGATTCCCTGCAATCTCTGTTCTATCTCTTTAAGCCGGCATTCATATTGCTTAATCGTCTCTTCATCGCGATAAATATGCGGTTTAGAGAGTGCGCGCGATTTGGCATAATGTTCCAGCTTGAGCTTGCCTCTTTCTTTACGGAGCTTATCTATTCTAGCGGCTAAAGCCTGATTATGGTTTTTATGCTTTTCTTCCTCTTCCCTGCCTTGCTTTTCTTCTGCTTTTTCTTCTCTCTTTATATTTATTTTTCTTTGTTCAGAAGGCGCGGCATATTCTAACTCGGCAAAAGCGTCCTGTTGGCTAACCTTGTGCAGATAGTAGTCAAAATTACCAGGGAATTTTCTTACCCTGCCATTCTTCACTTCAAATACTACGTTGGCAACAGAATGGACAAAATAGATATCATGGCTAATAAATACAATAGTTCCCGCGTATTCTGTCAGTGCCTTAACCAGGGCTTCCACTGCATCGACATCAAGATGGGTAGTCGGTTCATCAAGCAAGAGAAAATTCGGAGGATTAATTAAAAGCTTAGCCAGAATCAGCCGGCTTTTTTCTCCGCCGGAAAGCACCTTGACTTTTTTATCCGCGTCGTCTCCGGTAAACAAAAAAGCCCCCAGGATAGTCCGGATGGTCTCCTCTGGCATAAAACCAGGGGCGGCTGAATATGCCTCCCCTAGCACCGTATTATCAGGATTCAATACATCCATACGCGTCTGGGAAAAATAGCCTATTTCTACATTGTGGCCGACGCTGCGCGTCCCGCTATCGATATCAATTACACCGGCTAAAATTTTTAAAAGCGTGGATTTACCGGCGCCGTTTTCTCCCGCCAATACCGCCTTCTCGCCCTGAATTATTTCAAAATTAAAATCTTTATATACCTGTATATCTCCGTAAGATTTAGAAATGTTCTCCAGTTTCATGACTAAGTGGCCGCTGCGCCTGGCAGGAGGAAAATGAAAACTCCTGATACTTTCCCGGGGATCAGCAGGGACAACTATCTCGGCCATCTTTTCTAAAACCCGGCGTTTGGCGCGCACTGCCGCCGCCTTATTGGGTTGGGCATGAAAACGGTCAATAAATCTCTGGAGTTGCTCCCGTTTTTTTTCCTGCTCCTTAAACTGCTTTAATAAATAGGTACACTTTTCCTCCTTTATTTTTTCATAATGCTCGTAGTTACCCCGCACCTTAAAAATTGAGCCATTCTCCAGAATTAACGCATAGTTAGTCACTTCGGTTAAAAATGCCTTATCATGAGAAATCATAATAAAGGTGCCGGTAAAACAGCTAAGAAAATCCTTAAACCATAATGCAGTATTTAAATCGAGGTAATTTGTCGGTTCATCCAGCAATAAAATATCATAGCGATAAACCAGAAGCTTGGCTAATAACGCCCGCATCTGCCATCCCCCGCTCATTTGGCTTATAAGACGGTGGAAATCTTTTTCCTTGAACCCTAAGCCCATTAAAATCTTTTTCGCCCTATATTCCAGCTCAAAATAACCCAGAGTTTCTAACTCGTGTAGGATTTCGGCATAACGTATTGAATCTGCTTTAGCGTTTGCCTCGAGCTCTCCCTTCTCCTTCTCAAGGCGCACAATGGAATCCTCACCCGCGGTTACTTCTGATAAAACCGTGCGTTCTGACTTAAAACTTGATTCCTGAGGAAGATATCCGATGCGGATACGCCTATTAATTTGGATATTACCAGCAGACGGCTCTGTCTCTTGAAGAATTAGTGAAAATAAAGTAGTTTTCCCTGAGCCATTAGGGCCAACCAGGCCAATCTTTTCGCCTCGGTTAATATTCAAGGAAATGTTTTTAAAAAGGGCCTTCCTGCCGTAACTCTTGGAAAGATTGTTTATGCTTATCATCGAGCTTCTAATATAGTTTTAGTAGTTGCTTATTATACCTTAGCAAATAAAAAATCCCAAGCGTTTTTGCGCATGAATAATCTTTATCATCTCTTCTTTTTTCTTCGCCCGGGAAACCTTTTCTCTTAAGGGCCTTATCTTACGCAGGCCCTTAGTATACCAGCTGAAAAATTTGCGGAAAAGCATAACCCCGGTTCTCTCGCCATAAAAATCCGTATACATATCCAAATGCCCTATCATTACGGAAATCCTCTCTTCTATATCCGGTTTTAAGGGCTTCTTACCGTCATAGGCTAATTCTTTAAATATCCAAGGGTTCCCTAACGCCCCGCGCGCAATAGCTATCCCATCGCAATTAGTTTCATCAAGCATCTTTTTAGCCGCTTCCGGAGAGTAAATATCCCCGCTGCCTATCACCGGAATATCCAGCGCCTCCTTAACCTGCCTGATTGTCTGGTAATCTACGGTGCCGCTATACCCTTGCGTTTTTGTCCGGCCATGAATAAACAGCGCGCCTGCGCCTGCGTCTTGGGCTAAAAGCCCTACCTCTCTGGCATTCACTGAATCTTTATCCCAGCCGGTCCTTATCTTTAACGTTACCGGCAGAGAAGAATTGACCACTATCAACTTAAGCAGCTGGCTTAACTTTTTAGGCTGACAAAGCAAGGCTGCGCCCTCCCCCCTGCGCACAACCTTTTTTACCGGACAGGCAGCATTAAAATCCAAAATATCGAATTTATGCTTTTTTAGTATATCCAGCGCCTTAAGAATAAACTCCGGCTCACAGCCCAATATCTGCACCCCTAACGGCCGGTCTTCTTTATGAGAAAAAAGCATCTGCTGTGTCTTCGGGCTTTTATAACTTAAGGAACGCACATTAAGCATCTCCGTAAACGCCAGTTCACAACCGAATTTACGGCAAAGCATACGAAAAGGAAAATCCGTAATGCCGGCCATAGGGGCAAGGATAAAATTAGATTTGAGTTGCAAACTGCCGATTTTTAGCATAGTCATATTGCCCTATACTCCAAGAAAATCGCTTTCAGCGATTAGACCCTTCCTTAAAGGATGGGAAGGCCTATCCTTTTTAGGATAACTTTTGTCCGCGCTCTTCAGTAGTTAAGAAAGTATTTTATCGTCCGGAAAGTCCCTGGAAAATTGTCTGGTAGTAACTGTTTAGTGGCTAAAGAGAGTTAAAAAATAAAACTCCCAAGTAATAACTCACGCTAATAATGATAATGCTTACCATTATCTTTATTTTTGGGCTGAAACGGGGATTAAACCAAACATAATTGCCAGAAATGTCATGAAACCTTTTTTATTCTTAAAGTAATAGGGCATTTTCAATTATGAACTAATGAGCTTACGAGCTAAACATCATACCTGGTATCTGCAGGCGCTATTCTACCCCTACCAAGCCCCTTGTCAATGGAAATTCTATCAGCGAGCGGCTGGGTATAGATAAATTTTAGTTGCAACGCGCTACGGACTCTGGTATGATTTTAAGCATGAATAAAGTAAGGATAGGCGTAGTGGGGGTAGGGCACTTAGGCAGCATCCATGCCCGGATATATAAAGAACTTAAAACTTGTTCCCTGGCAGGGGTTTGCGATATAGATAATAGCCGGCTGGCAGAAATATCCCGAAACCTCAATGTCCCCGGCTTTACTGATTACAAGGAACTTTTAGGCATGGTTGACGCGGTAAGCATTGCCACGCCTACCAAGCTGCATTACCAAATAGCTTCTGATTTCTTAAGGCACAATGTACATACATTAGTGGAAAAACCCTTTACCACCCACCTTAAAGAAGCGGATTCTTTAATTAAGCTGGCGGCAAAAAATAAGCTCATCCTTCAGGTCGGCCATATTGAAAGGTTCAATTCTGCCTTTACGGCTACCCAAAAACTCATCAGGCATCCTAAATTTATCGAATGCCATCGCCTCAGCCCTTTTCCTAACCGCTCTTTGGATGTGGGTGCGGTCTTGGATATTATGATTCACGATATAGATATCATCCTCGGGCTGGTCCCCTCTGTGGTAAAAAAAATCGAATCTGTAGGTGTCAACGTGCTTACCCAATTTGAAGATATTGCCAATGCCCGGATTACCTTTAAAAATGGCTGCGTCGCGAATCTGACTGCCAGCCGCGTATCTGATGAATTTATGCGTAGAATCAGAATTTTCCAGAAGGATACCTATATATCCTTAGACTACAAGGATGCAAAAGCAAGCGTATATAAAAAGACCGGGCTTACCATTACCAAAGAAGACCTGCCTATAGAAAAAGAACAGCCTCTACAAAAGGAGCTGGAATCTTTTCTTGACTGCATAATTAAGCACCTTGAGCCCATCGTCTCAGGCAAAGTGGCCCGGGAGGCACTCGCCATAGCTCTCAAAATCCAAAATCAGATATGGCAGAAAAACAAATCTTTATAATTTGCGGGGAGGCATCCGGAGATATTGCCGCCGCAGCTCTGGCTAAAAAAATACTAGAGATAAATCCCCGGATAAGAATTTCCGGGGTGGGCGGGGAATTCCTGCGCCAAGCCGCTAGCGAAATATACTGCGATATAAAAGGCCTGGCGGTCATTGGCCTTTTTGATGCCTTAAAAAAACTTCCTCGATTTCTCGCCTTAAAAAAACTCATCCTAAAAAAAATAAAAGAGGAAAAACCCGATGCCATAATTTGCGTGGATTTCTCCGGATTTAACCTGAGGCTTGCCAAGGCAATCAATAATACCATTCCGACCATCTACTATATCAGCCCGCAGGTCTGGGCCTCCAGAAGAGGCAGGGTGGAAACCATAAAAAAATATATTTCTAAAATGCTTGTGCTCTTTAAATTTGAGGAAGGATTTTACAAAGAATACGGTATGGATGTAAGCTTCATTGGCCATCCACTCCTAGATATTGTCAAGCCCACGATGGAGAAAAAAGAGTTTTACCACGAATTAAAACTCGATACATCAAAAACTACAATTGCCCTTCTGCCTGGTTCGCGTAAGCAAGAAATAAAAAATATTTTACCGCCCATGCTAAAAAGCGCCCTGTTTATTGCTCAAGGGCTGGCCAATACCCAGTTCGTCATTGCCAAATCATCCCATGTTGATTGGGATATTTATAACCGAGAAACGCGCGGCCTAAATTTAGATTTAAAAATTATCGAAGGAAAAACCTATGATTGTTTAAATATCGCTGATTTTTGTCTCGTAGCTTCTGGCACTGCTACCTTAGAAACCGCCGTAATGCAGAAACCCTTTGCAGTAATTTACAAGATGGACTTTTTAAATTATCTCCTCTACCGTCCGCAGGTAAAGGTTCCTTATATTGGCATGGTAAATATTGTGGCGGGGAAAAAAATCGTGCCTGAGTTTATTCAGTTTCAGGCAAACCCTAAGAAGATTTCTGCAGCCGTTTTAAAAATCCTCCGGAATCCGCTTGAATTAGAACGGATAAAAAACGATCTCGCCCAAGTCAAGTCCTCGCTCGGAGAAAAAGGCGCCAGTCTCCGCGCCGCCAGAATCATCGTAGACTTCCTAAATAAAGTCCAATAATACCCAAACTACCAGCTAAAAATTTCCGTTAGATTTTACCACTTTCTACGTCTGTTATGTTAGAGAGTGTCAAGCTTTATTGCATAATAGACCGCCAGCTTTTAGAGCCTTTTAACTTTCTGTTATTCGTGGCAACCGAGTTTAGCTTCGGTTCACACTCTTTAATTT
>Ga0315286_10001468_pt1 | contig 21299 bp, 27 predicted proteins | sample YL17G10_0_MG_FD_205038 | JGI IMG/M metagenome (GOLD analysis project Ga0315286, IMG submission 205038) | Sediment microbial communities from Yellowstone Lake, YNP, Wyoming, USA - YL17G10_0 | ecosystem: Environmental > Aquatic > Freshwater > Lake > Sediment | place: USA: Wyoming | collected...
CTGGTCGACTATCTCGAAGCTAGGCGCCAGAATCACGTTATGGACTTTCCTGCCCTTGTGCTCCCAGGTGAACAGGTTGGCTATCTCTGTGGTCAGGATGAAATAGACGCCGTTCTTGCGGAAAATGCCGCTGCCCGCGTCTTCCAGCCCGTTCTTCAGGTCAGCCAGATGTTTGGGATGGGTGAAGTCGCCTGTGCCCAGGATGTTCACGCCTTTGACCTTCGCCGACTCGGACAGGTCGTCTACGTTCATCTTCCCAGAAGTAGCCCTAGAGTATTTCGAATGTATATGGAGGTCAGCTATGAATTTCAAGCGACCACTACCTGATATAGGTGGAGCTCTCGTCCTTTGGCATCACTGGCACTGGCTGTTGCTGCGACTTCTGTATCTGCTCGAACCTGGTTATCATCTCTTCTATCTCGACCGCCTTCTTGTCCAAATCGTCCAGCTTAACCTTGAGCTTTAGGTACTGTCTTAGGACCTCCAGGATGCTCTTGGCCGCCTTTGGGTCGACATAGTTGCCTTGCGTCTCGCCCATCAGGCATATGCCTCTCATGTTCCTGAGCTGGCCTAGCCACAATAATAGTCCTGCTGCCCCGAAAATGCCCTGCCCCGCTTTCCTCTCGAAGCTTACGCCGCATTTCTTGAACTCCCTGATGATGGGCTTATGGGTGACTGCGCCATAGACTTTGGGCGTCTTGCTCATCTTCCCTATCGATAGGCCGCCCAACGTGATTATCATCTTTGTCTTATAGTTCTCGGCAAAATCAAGAGCCGCTCCAGATATATTGTACTGGGACGCAAAGGTCATTCCTTGGTTGTCCCCGACGAAGAATATAATATCGCTCTGGTCTTTAGAGTCGGCTTTCCAGTAATAGAACTCGTCCCGCAATAACCGGATGGTTGAATCCTCTTCTATCAAAACTTGGGGCGGAAAATCAGGGGAATAGAGCTCTGCGAATTTCTCTGCTTTCAGCTCTTTGATCAGGTGCTCGGCTGCCAGTTTGCCCACTAGTCCGATGCCAGGTAACCCCTCGATAAGGATGGGCGACTTTAGCGCGACTTCTTTCTTGACTATTATCTCAGTTTCCTTCATAGAGCATCTTTCTCCTCTCTTTTCCGTACTTGTCCTTAGGTGAGAATTTGGGCGGCTCGGGGTTAAAAGTCTTTCCGCCGCACGATGGGCAACTGTCTTTCGTCGTATATCTCCCGCATTTGGAGCATTTTAGTAGCGACATAAAAATCAGAAATGGCAGAATGTGGTCCCGTTCAGGACGTTGCATACCATCTTAGGTGTTGGTGGCGCCTGCGGCCCTAGAGACACCATAATCAAGGTCAGTATAACCATGAATGCGCAGAATAACAGGAAGATTGCCAGAGTGACTCCGATTTTTTCCAGCACTTTCTTGCGGTCCATACTATCCCTTTATGCGCTCGAAGCTGGCCTCTCCGCCGAGCTTCTTCATGTCCTGTATAGCATTCTGCACGATGGAGTTTAAAAGTTTCTCTGCGTCGGAGTAGTCCTGCGCAGTGACTTGGACTCTGTATTTTGGGGCGGAGATGTATTCCAGCCTGACGTTTGGCTGCCCGATCTTCTTCAGCACCTCTTTTATAGCCAGTATCCCGTCGCCCTTCCTGCTCGATAGGATTAAATCGCCCTTCACGACGACCTCCGCGGGCACTATGTTCTCTTGGGCATATTTGACGAACGCCTTCTCGAAAGTCTCGGGCAGGTTCAGCGGTTTCAGCGCCTCGCCGCCGTAGAGGCTGGCGTTCTCAAAAGCAGCCAATAGGTCGCCAAACTCGTCAATAAGCTTAGGCGCTATCATCTTGTAGGTATTCGCGAAATCCTCTTTCAGGGCCTTGCACAGCCTCTCAAAAAGCTTGTCCGCCCGTTTCTCTCTTTTCCAGTCCTCGAGCTTCCTCTTTTCTTCCTGTTCTGACACCCTCCTCAGGGATAGCTCTATAGACTTTTTGGTCTGGTCGACGTTTATGATCATGCCGACCCTGACGTTGCCTTCGGAGATGTAGCTTCGGATGTTCTTTATCCTGGCATTAGCTACATTAGAGATATGTATGAAGCAGTCCTTTTCCGAGTATTCTTCCAGGTCTGCTATCGCTCCGTAGGGCATGACTCGCTTCACTTTGACTACAACATAGTCGCCCGGAACAGGCCACTCGGACAATTTCATGATTTCACTCGATAACCTTGTATTTCTTGGCGAGCATATTCGGCTTGCTTGCACCGGGTTCTACCAGAGTCTTGCCGCATACCAGGCATTTGACTTCCATCGCCGGGTTGCTAAAGACTATCTGCTCGCTGCCGCAGTCGTCGCATTTGACCTTCAAGAACTTTGACTTAGGGTGTTTCACTGGCATAGTTATTCCTTCTTCTTTATCTCCAATTTCTTTTTAGCATGTGGGAAGACCTTAGGCTGGCGTTTCTTGCAGACGGTGCATTCAAGCGTGGTACTCTGCTTCTGGCTCTGCTTGACCTTCCTGACCTGCCCTGCCTTTTTGCTCGTATATCCTTTCGTCGCCCTCAAGAACTTCTGCTGGCCGAACGACAGGGTCCTTCTCGGCCCTTTCTTCAGCTCTTTCACCTTGTGCGGCGTGTGCTTATTGCATTTCGGGCAGTAGACATTGATTATTGCAGGTACTTTCACTCAAATCACTTCCTAGAATTACACTAGCTCGATAAAGCTCCGGTTGGAAAGCAGGTCCGCTTCTTTCCTCGGTAGCTTGACGATAGAATTTGCCTCGAAGGGGCCGTATTCTTTCAGGTCGCCAGAAACGAACTTAGGGACTTTCTTTAGAATTCTCACCATGACTATATTTAAATCTTCTCCCGTCTGGCCATTATTTATGACCGGGATATCGTTGATGTTCTGGATCTTCGCTATATTGGCTGGTTTTCCGTTGCCTATCAGCAGCATTTCGAAGTCCTGCCTGCTCTTCTTCAGGTCTTCCGATAGTCTTTCGAACAGAGTCTTCTCCTCGTCGGTTATGACGTCCTTCTCCGTCTCGTTGGTCCTGGCGAAACGCATGGCTTTGGTCAGTATCTTCTGCTCGCGCCTGTCGAACACGTCTCTGGCCGTCTTGACCATGTTCTCGAATACCTTTGTCTCTTCTGCCTGGCCTTCCTTGCACTTGGCCTTCTGGGACAATAGCAACTGGCATAGCTCGTCATAGAAACCCCGCGATAGTTCTCCTAACTTTGAAGAATTTCTCTCCATGCGCTGGAACCGCCTCAGATCCTCGTAGTTCATCTCATCACTAAAATAAGTAGATTATTTACACTGGCGGAGTTTAAAAGTTTTCCTAGTTGACCATATCGAACGCCTGATATGACCAAACCCAGAGGTCCCCTAGACCGGGGCAAATAGTAAAATCATAATAGTGGGGGTCACCACACATATAAGAATAATCGTGTTTAGCGGTACCAAAATAAACGAGGAAAAAAAGTTGGGAGCTGCTGTATTTTGCGCACAATTCAGACGAAGTGGTGGATTCCCAATCATACGGAACATTAAACTTAGTCCAAGCACTGCCAGCTATGTGAATCACGGTTTTGCCGCAGCCGGTTGAGCCGGCATATATGTTGTCCGACATGCCTTTTTGGCAGCAGGGAACTGCCCCGGGCGTAATTTCATCGTAGTATTTCTTAGTATCGCACTCGGATATCACTTTATTTTTATCGATACAAGCAGTAATACAGCTGGAGCATGGATCGGTGGGCGAAGTCATCTTTGATAGCTCGCATTTCTCAGCTGTTTGTTTACAATAGGAGATGGAAGCAACAGATGTTTGAGTCCCTACTATCCCAGATGTGTATAATATAGCTATGCCGGAAATTGCCAGTACCACGGCGATTATGACCATGTACTCCAGTGAGCCCTGAGCCTTCATGGCATTAAAAAATCAGTCTATGCTTATAAAATTGACGGAATCGCTGTCTCTTTGCAGATTAGATATAAGGCTGCGTACTCTGGCACGTTTTTTTCTTCCCCTACCTTGAACGGCCCCAGCGTCTGTTCTTTCAAAACAAACTCGGAAACGTCCTTTGTGAACTTTATCTTCATCGGGGGGTTATAGAAGACGACTGCGTCCCTAAACGGATCGAACTTGTCCAGATTATCTATATACATGCACAGTAGGCTGGATCCGCCGTGTAGAGTAGACGGCAGCCTGATGAGCCGGGATATGTCTATGGTCACGGATTGGTCTATCGCCGACCCGAGATGTATGATTTGCTCGTTCAGCATCTTGTCCCAGAAAGAGTGCGCCCCTCTGAACAGGTCATAATTGCCTTCAGACATTTTTTTGAGTATCTCTTCTTTTTCCATGAACTTCTTTTCCTCAGAGGTCTTGACATAATCATAGGCTGCTTTCGCCAGTCTGCCGCGCCAGCCTTTAGACTTTAGCGTGGCGCCACCCCGGATTATGCTCTTTACGTCAAGGTTCTTTGCCTGGAGGTAGTCGACTATGGCCCTTCTTGCCTCGCCGTTCAGGTGCTTGACCTCCTCATTGACCACATAGAGGTGGTAGCCTCTCGAACCGGAAAATGTTATCTTGATATCCTTCCTGTCGAACCCAAAGTCAGGGATGAGAAAGTCGTCGATTAGCCGCTGCGTGTCGTGCTTCGCCTTATCTAAGCACTCGCGACACGTCAGGCTATCGTGGTGGCACTCGGCGTCGAACTCGAATATCAGGTCAGCCGCGAGCATGTTCTTTTTCGGCATCGGCTGGGCGCCCGGGAACTCGTAATAGGCGGAAGAGAACGAAGCGTATAGAGGACTATTGGTCACAAAATAATTATTCAATTCCTCATTTTTCGTGAAGCTCAAATGGCGATAGTCTATTTTCTTGTCGTTGCCGAAGCCGAACTCGCGCTTCTCCATGCCCTCTGGAGCCATCACTCCCCTCTTCCGGTAATACTCGCGGAACTTTTTCCTTATGAAGTCGGCGGCTGGGTTCATTATAACCAACAATTATTTTGAGCATAAAGATTAATAAACACATTATTCGTAAGGTTTTTGGTGGTCGTATGGATGATAAAGTGCTGATGGAACCGCAACTTGATCGCGGAAAATTAATCTTTATGCGCGGGATTACTGCAACGCTCGGGATGGGAGTGGCTCTGGTTTTCTTAGCGCCATTTTTGTTGGTCGTGGCCGCTGCGCTGGGCGGATTGTTGGGAATAATCGTCGGTATTATGGTAACACTCATGGTTGCAGCCATCCCCGGATTCTTGTACAGCTGGCTATGGGTAGAGAGGCTGATATACCAGGTAACGAACGAGGGAATTTTCATCAAAGAGGGGATTCTGTTCAAGAAATGGAAGACGATACCTTTTGACAAGATAACCGACATAGTGATATCCCAGGGGCCGCTCGAGATGATATTCGGCTTAAAGTCAATAAGGATACAGACTGCAGGCATGGGTTATGGCGTTCCAGAGGGCACTTTCCATGGCATCGCAAATGCCGAGGAGACAAGGAACAAGATCATGGAAATAAGAAACAAGTTCATAGGGAGGTCAGTCAAGTACGACGAATAGAGTTATTTTCTAACCTTTTTGGTCTTCGCGTAATAGGTCATCGGATGGCTCCAACGACATGTACTGTCTTTGTAGCAGGTGTTGTAGCTCTCCATCTTAGAGCAGGTTGGAACGGAGTATTTTGTCTTGTTTGATTTCAGGCCATAGGAATGCTCCAAATAGTAACGGGTCTTATTCTCGTTGAAGTTGGACTGGTTCTTGAACAGGGCTATGGCCTCTTCTATCGGCATCTTAATGCTGGCCAGGAAAGCTGAGAAGACGAATCTGGGCATATGGCCCACCTTCTCTTCCGACTGGAGGTCGCGGTAGATTTTTCGCATGCACGGCGGGAAGGCCTCGAACTCCACCTTGCCTAGGTCTTCCGGCACGGCGTATCTCCTGTCCTTCTTGATCTCGCCGACAAAGTAAAGGAACATCTTATTCTTGATGTCGCGCTTGTCGATTTTTGCGGTGACTATGCCGCGCAGGACGTATTGGCTCACCAGCTTGGCCAGCTTCTCCTTGTCCAGTCCTATCCTGCCGTTCTCTATCTCCAGGTTTACTAGGGCGTATTCTTTCTCCTCCGGCATGTTGTTTAGGTATTCCTGGAAAGGCACCGAAAACACGTCCTTCTCTCTCTGGACGTGGAAGAACTGCTTCGCTATGCCGTACAGGCTATCGCCGTCCTCTAACTGCAGGAAGTAGTAGGCTTTTTGCGCTTCGGCTTTAGCGAACTTCTTCTTTAGGGCCCTATCTTCACTGAGGGAGGCCAGTATCTTGGACACTGGATAGGAAATCAGCTCGTTCATCAGATACGGCTCTTTCGACGTCCTTATCTGCTCCGATTTTTCCCGCGAGTTTTTTGAGAAATCCCCCAACGACTCGGTTATCCTCTTTGCGCCGTACTCTATCATCGCATCGTCCAGGTTGTCCAGGTTAATCTTCAAGAAATCGAGATAGTCTCTGGCCTCTTTTGTGAACGGGTATTTCGCGCAGAACCTCAGGTCTTCCAGGGTCATGAGTAGATTATGGCTGGAGAACTATAAACAATTATCTTTTCCGTCTTAGCCTCTGGAGCAATCCCTTTTTCCCGGCATTCATCAGCTCGGAATCTATCCTCTCTTGCGCCGCTCCAGAAGGTAATCCACGATATTTTTTAGAGACAACCAATGCCTTCTTCATGTATCGGTTGGTCTCTTTGACATGTCTTTTGAGCCCTTTCCTGCTTCTTGAGGAAGGCGTGTTGAATAGGATTGCCCGCGACAGCTGGTGGTATGGCGTATATTTCTCGAGCGCTCTCGCGTCTTTGTATCTGCCTTTGGCGAGAAAGAGCGCCTGTACGGATATCCCTTTCGGTTCGAGCTCCCTTTTCAGCGCATGGTAGAGCGGTGTGTGCAGCGAGCCGGCGCTTATGTAGATTTTCTTGCCCTCGAATCTTGGGAGATTTTCTTTAATCCATTTTAAGGTCTTGTCGTCCCTTAGCCTAGTCGCCTCGGCCAGGGCTTCGGCGCTCTTCAAAAAGTTGCGTCCCTTGAACTGTCGTTTAGACTGGAATGCGTGCTGGATATCCTCTTCCAGATCGGACAGCTTGGCACGCTCCTTGTTTGACCATATCTGCGGGTTGTGCCGGTCCTCATAGCCCAGGACCATCTTGCCATTGTCGCTGAGCTCTTTTAAACCGCGATAGATTCTTTCCGCGGAATCGGGAAAATAGCTCTTCTGCGCAAGCATAGGGGGTGTTATACCGCCCCTCTTCAGAAATTCGATGCCGTGTGTCGTGTATTCAAAGAGTATCACGTCTGCCTTTCTCATGTTGGCTAGCTCTTTATCCACAAAAGAAGGGAGATGTTGAGTGAACCCTATAACAATCTCCGTTTTCTTTTTCTCGACCATAGTCAATATTTTCTACGGCAAGGTTCTTATTTCATGTACTTAGAGATCAAGACGATTGCGATTACCGCTATCACAGTGACTACAACTGCGTTCAAGACCATCCAATACCAAACCGTTTGATTTTTGAGAACCTCGTTTATCATCGCTTTTATCGCATCGTTCCATGACAGTGCCGCGACGAAGCCGAACGCAGCCGTGACTAGGTTTGTTATCTGCTTCTTGACTTCGCCTTTAAGCGCACTTGCATGCTCTTTTACTGGCAGTACCATTCAATCACCAATTGTATTAGAAAAAACATATTTAAATAACAAACGCTTTATTCAGGCATGGAAGTCCTGTTGGCTCTCAGTCTGACTGCGTTCGTCATATTGCTCGGTTTCTTCGGCAATCTGATATTCAAGAAGACGGACGTACCGAGCGTGCTCTGGCTGATGCTTTTCGGGCTTGCACTCGGGCCAGTAACCGGGATAGTGGAGCCTAGTTTTTTCATGAGCGTCTCGCAGATATTCTCGGCATTGGCTATAATCATCATACTTTTCGACGGCGGCCTCTATCTCGACATCTATAAGCTCTTCAGCGAGTTTCCCCGGAGCATGACCCTGGCGATAACTGGCTTTCTTTTCACGATGGCCGCGACAGTGGCTATAATGGCGGTCTTCGGCTACAGCCTGTTGATAGGGATACTCATGGGCGCGATAATAGGCGGCACCTGCTCTCCGACGGTCATAACCATAGTGAAGAAGCTCAAGGGGATAGGGGAGGAGACCAAGACCATAATAGATTTGGAGACCTCGCTTACTGATGTTTTCTCGATAGTCATAGCGATAGCGGCGATAAACACCGTGGCGAGCGGGGTTGATGTCGGCGGGGCTCTGCAGTTCCTCGCAGGCGGCTTCTCGATAGGCGCGATGGCAGGCATAATAGCCGGAATCCTGTGGCTGCCTGCGATGAGGAAACTGATAAACTTCGATTTCTCTTATGTGGTCACACTGGCCATGCTTTTCCTCTTATATTCCGGGACGGAGGCGCTTGGAGGCAATGGCGCGATGGCCTGCCTCATCTTCGGCGTTGTCCTGGCAAACGGCAAGAAAATCTACGGCATGATAAAATTCGAGAACATGGCTTATGAGATCGACGAGACCACGAAAAGCTTCCATTCGCTGATCAACTTCTTCATGACCACGTTCTTCTTCGTCTATCTGGGGGTCGTGGTCACAATCAGCGATGTGAACCTGATAGCTATAGGCGTGCTGCTCGCCGTGGCCTCACTTTTCGTCAGATACCCGGCTGTATGGATTACCGCCTATAAGGGCAAGTTCAGCGAGCTGGAGAAGAAGACAATGTGGATGTTGTTCCCGAAAGGCCTGACTGCCGCTGTCCTGGCCTATCTGCCTATCTCCATGAAGGTGCCCGGGACCGAGAACTTCGCGGAGATAGTGTTCACCGTCATAATAACGACCATGGTGATTGCGACGATAGGCGTGGCCATAATCGAGAGGAAATACACTCCTAAAGACAAGCGTGTCGTAAAACAAGTAAAGGTTGAAGAAAACAAATTAGGGGTTAAATAGCGAGTCGTTTACCTCGGAAAGGCTCATGCTGTCCAGCGAATCGAACTGCTCGAGCATGCCGTCTATCGAGTTTATGTCGTTGCCCAAGTCAGTCACATCCTTGTCAGTATACGCCTCGTGCTGCGAGAATGTCGCGTATGCCAGCAAGGCGACCGCTACGGCTACCAAAGCTACCACTGCAAGATAGGTCAGTCTCATGCTATCACTGGACCGTGTTGTTTACGTACACTATCAGACTGATCTCTCTCGAATTGTTGTAATAGTCCTTGGCGGTCAAGAAGATCGTCATAGCTCCGTCCTGGGTCGTGTTCGTGTCCCATGAGGTATACCATCGCCCATCGCTGACATTGCCCGAATATAGAGACATGTTGGAGAGCGTTCCGTTGGCTCCTGCCTTAAAGGTCACAGAGCTGACGTTGCTGGCGTCAGACGCCGATACATTGACATAGATAGCCCCGGAGACGTTCTGGTTTGGTTGGAGGGTTATTATCGACATGTTTGGCGCTCTCGTGTCTGCCTCGGCTGGAACTGAGTTGTTGACGTTCACGCTGATGCTGATTTCGCGCGAGTTGTTGAAGTAGTCTTTGGCCATCACGAAAATGGCTACCGTTCCGTTGCTTGTTGAGCTGCTATTCCATAATGCGCTCCAGTTGCCTCGGGCTATCGTGCCTGCATATAGGGCCAGGTTGTACCAGGTCCCGTTTGTTCCTGCCTTGAATACGATAGAGCTAATGTTGGTGTTGTCTGAAGCGGACACGTTCACGTTTATCACTCCCGATACGTTCTGGTTGCTGATGGGAGTGATCATCGCCAGATTTGGGTGCGCTGTGTCTGCATGGTCTTCATCGTCGTCTGTTTCGTTCTCGTGGGCTATCGGCTTTCCGATCAGGCCTTTGATCTCTTTTGCCATGTCTTTTAGGATTCCATGGGCCTGTTTCAGCGCCTGCTGTGAGTTGCGGAGGTATGCGTGCATCTGGTCCATGGCTGCGTCCTTATCCGTTGCATTGGAGTATTTTTTTAGCATGCTATGTGCCAGTGTCCAGTTGCCGTAGGCTATATTTATCTGAACGTTGAACTGCGCGAACTCGGCTTTCAAACCGGTTGTGTTAATGCCCCGTGCGTCTAGCTGCTGTATAGTAGAATTGAGCTTTCTCGCCAGACCATTAGCGTTCAGGATTATCCCATTCATCTTATCGGAGACGTTCTCATTTATCCTGTACTTTGCTTTGATCTTGAAATCCTTCCAGTCGTTCTTCATGTCCTTGGCTATATCCAGGACCTCTGACTTGTCGGTCGCATTCATTATCCTCTGTCTGGTCTGATTCAAGAATAAGTCGAATTCCTTGTCCTTGACCCGATCTCTTAGCTTCTCTGCAAGGTCATCCATCTTGTCGAGACTATTACCAACATATTTCTGGACTTGTGATGTGAATTGTCTCTCATCCATGCCCCTGTTCTTGAACTGCTCGCGGGCCTGTTCGAACTGCTCTTTTTGGTCCTCATAATTCCCGGCCTGCGCCGACTTGCCTTTTCCATTCGAATCAGCAAGCGCAGCGACAGGGAATATGCTGAATACCATGACTGCTGCGATTAGCAAACTTCCTAATTTCATCCGATCACCGAGAGAGTTCTGTTATTTATCGTATATAAACATACTTTCTTTAAAGCGATTTTATGGCTCTATAAACGCTCCTTTTGTCAAATAAAGCTTTATCCTGCCTTATTCTCCCTGGCAAAACTTTATATTGGTGTCAATTCAGAATAACACCATGCTTGGAAAAACATTCATCTGCCTTGCGCTCATGCTGTCGCTCTCTCTAGCCGCGACTATATATGGGACTACCTACGACTGGTCGACGCTGGAGCCATTGAACGATTGTATACTAGAGGTCAACTCGACGCCTGCCCAGCAGCTGATCTCTAAGGACGGGAACTATTCTTTCAATTTGCCTATCGGAAGCTATCAGATAATAGCGAAATACTATGAGAACAACAGCCTCCTGCTGGAATCGACAGACAAGGTATCAGTTATATCCGATGGCAGCTATCTGATGGATATCATAATGTTCCCTGCGATAGACCTGGGCGAGCCGCTGTTCAATGAGACGGACCCCAACCTAGAGGAGCAGTACCTGTTTACCGACCAGAACGGCTGGATGAACCTTGTCTTTTTCTCGATAGCGCTTGTCGCCGTGACGCTCCTAGTGGCGTCAAAACTCAGGACCCATAAGAAGGAACCAGAAAAGACTATCGAAGAGAGACCAGGGAGGCTCTCTAAGGAGGCAAAGCAGGTTCTTGAGATTATACAAAGAGAAGGCAGGATGACCCAGAAAGAGCTCAGGAAAAAACTGCCGTGGTCAGAAGCCAAAGTCAGCCTTATTATAGCCGACCTAGAGGAGCGCAGCCTGATAAAGAAGATAAAGAAAGGCCGGGGCAATATCCTCAAGATAGACTAGTTTTCTCTAGCGCCTTTATCCGCTTATAAGTCAATGGATGGGTCATGAATATTTCCATGAAGCCGCTCCCTTTCTCTTTCTCCATCTGCGCGGAGTATTTGGAGCTCACCTCATCCGCGATATAGAAAGAGCGCATTGCGGCTGGCGATGGCGTCCTGGTCTGGGTCAGGTTATAGCTGATTTTGGCCAAGGCGCTGGCTAGATCATTTGGCTTCTTTGTGATATTGCTGGAGTACGAGTCTGCGTAATACTCTCTCACCCGCGACAAGTATAGGACTAACAGGGTAGCCAGGAACTGGGCGACCATGCCACCGATCCAGGCGCCCATATAGTTAACACCGCCATCCCTGTTGCGCGAAGACGCGGCTATGACTCCGAAGTAGATTATGTAATATAGGATAGCGGGCAGAGCAGATGCTAACGTCATAACTATCATGTCCCTATGGGCTATGTGTCCTATTTCATGCGCTATGACCGAGTTTACTTCTTCCTGGCTGAGCCGTTCGAGAAGGCCTGTGTGCAACGCTATATTCGAGCTGGCTTGGGTCCTGCCGAATGCGAAGGCGTTTGGCGTAGGGTTGTTGACCATATAGACACGGGGCCTCGGGATCCTGGCTTTGTCCGCTATCGCATAGACCATGGCCAGTATTCTCTGGTCCGTGCATTCTTTAGCTCCTGTAGTCATTCTTACTATCGTCGGCCCTATCAGCCACTGTATGAAGACCATGAAGCCGATGAATAGGAATACGCCATACATTAGAGCAGAGCCGGTAATCCCTAACAGCCATGCCACTGCCCAGAATATCCCCCATAACAGGGCGCCCATGATGAAGAAGGTTATGAACATTGCCCAGGCTAGCCGCATAAGAACACCGAAGATGTTTTGTACATAATCCTTAATTAACTTATTTTTTGCCGGTCACTTTGCAGCCTAATTTTGTGAGCGCTGTGTCCGTGTGCTTGCCCATCACGTCTATCAGGATGTAAAGGCCTATCGATACGCCAACCAGGAGATAAACCGAGGTGAAAAGCTTTCCTATATCAGTCAGCGGGACCATCGTGGCATGACCTGCCGTGGTGATATAGGAGATGGAAAAGAAGAGCGAGTCTATCCAGGACCAGTTCTCGATATAGTAATAGAATATAGTGCCAATCGCTATCATTAGGCCGATTACGAGGACAGCTCCGACTAGCTTTGGCTTGACCATGAGGATAGTTAAAGAAATAGGGTTTAAAAAAGGTATGCTTAGGCGCTCTCTATTCTTGGAGCGAGGTAATAGACGACGGTCGCCTGGCCGATAGGATACTCAATCCTCAGCGGATTGTCCGTCTTGAGATCCAAACTTACAACGGCCTCGTTATCCGTTGTCCTGAGCAGGTCGTTCAGGTACTCCAACGGGTACATTGAACTTGATTCTGCATTAACCGTGTGCTCCAACAGGACATCATCTTCTTTCTTCGCCTCGATCAGGACCTCGCCCTTGTCTCCATGGGCGGATATCTCGAATCCGTTTTTGTCCGCCTTCAGGACGACGTGGGAAGATATCAACGAAGCGTCCTTCAGCCCTTCCTTGAGGGTGGAGCCGTTTATCTTGATTCTTGAGTCGAACTCTATCTTCGGCTGTTTGGGGGTCATTCCAGACACGTCTAGCAGCGGCAGGTTGAAGCGTCTAGTTGTTTTGCCTTTGAACACCAGCTCCAGACGCGAGCCAGTTTTGTCTAATCTAAGAATCAGCTTCTCGCCAGCTCTGACTCTGCTCGTGACTTTCGATAGATCATCTAGGTTCAGGCCTATCTTGGTCTCGCTCGGAACGTCGTATTTCTCCAGCGCGCTCTTGGGATAGTTGAAATCTACCATAGCTATCTGCGAGGGGTCCATTGCCCGTAGCTTTAGCCCTTCTTTGGTTATCTGGAACTCCCCCTCATCTATGAGCGTGACTAGCGCATCGATACAGTCCTTGAAAATCTTCGCGTTATCAAACACAATCTCGAACATCAGAATCACCTATGCTGCCTGATATAGTTATGGCTTCGCTGGTATAAAAAAAGGTGGGATTGATAGCAGAATTAGGTTCTAGGCAGACCAGTAATTCTGAAATCGTCTATTGTGGAAAGGTCCTTGTATGGATAGGCACCATTGCATGTCCCGGGAGGGACACGTACATCATGTGAATCGTACGCCGTAATTCTCACTGCGAAATTCTGATTTTCATTAGCAGATGCTGGCAGGGCGTATGATTCAATGGTCCAGGGAGTGACGCGGTTTGTATCAAGGAGAGTTGTCCAGGCCGAGCCGTCAAACCACTCAACCTTAAGAAACTCTCTGGATATACTGCCTCCACCCGCATCTCCACAGGTGAGTGCATAGAATGAAAGCAGTATGTCTTTATAGCCGAGAGTGGATTGCGCGCGAGTGATTGTGTAGGCTGAATGAGAGTCTATGTATGCCCCGGTGCCAGTGTAGCCGCTGTTTATGCACCACCCTCCAGTGTTAGTACATGAACCAGATAGCTGCCCAGTCCAGCCGTTGAGATTGTTGAAAGGATCTAAATAGATGTCGGCCCTGGATCCGTATGAATAGCAGCCCGGAGAATTGGCGTATATGAGATTGCTCATGGTATGATTACAACAATAAATGGCACCGATAAAAATCTCTTTACCATTCGTCTGACTTATGCAAGCGTTATTGCAGGATAAACACGGGTCGTTGGGGCTGGACATTTTTGAAAGAGCGCATGTTTCTGACGCCTGCTTGCACGTGGCCACTGAAACCTGCGAGCTCTGCCCCTTAAGCAATCCGGACATGTAGAGGGTGGTTATCCCTGCGATTGCGAGCACAACGGCTATTATTACCATGTACTCTAACGAACCCTGCGCCTTAGGCATAATAGGATTAGAGATAGCAGCTATAAAAACTTTCTTGGTGAAGTGGGGCGTCAATACTATCAAAGGTTAAATAGGAGAACCACACGACTTGCAGCGGACGGGGCTAGTAGCGCAGCATCCACTAGCACATGGCGAACAACTTTCCTCTACACTCTCGGATGAGCAAGAACCGCTACCTCCGCAGGAATAATGTGTATAGCACTGGCCTACACCAGTCCAACCGTCGCAACAGCAAGAACTAGATCCGCTATCCGGCGGGCAGTCGCAGGTACCGCATTTGTTCACTAGGTTCCCTAAGTCGCAGTACTTGGGCTTGGTGGCGGAGCATTGTCCGAGCAGCGTCCCGTCCGAGCATCCTGGGAGCAACGCCCTAATCCTGACCGTGTCCACCCAGCATGCGTCATTATCATATTCGTGTGAGTCGCCGCAGAGGAACCTTATCGCAAAGTTTGCATTGTTTTCTGCAGAGGCGGGCAGATTGTATGAGTAGTATGTCCAAACACCACTGTAAGGAAGTGTGTCCATGCTGGTCCAAGTGGTGCCGTCAAACCATTCAAGACGCATTATTTCGCTTGCAAAACCACCAGGACCACCAACCGTATCTCTGAGCATGTTCTTAACCCAGAAGGACACGTTGATCTTTGTGGCGCTCGCAGTGCTTTGTGTATGGGTTATATACTCACCCGAATAATTGTCTTTATAGACCGAACTGGTAAGGTTAAATGGAAGCGTGTTATTGATATGCCATGCATCTGGGGCTATGCCGCCTGTCCATGCGTTAAGAGTAGTGAACTCGTCGTAGAACAGCTCCACCATCTTTAGCGGCGTGTAGCACGAATTATCAGACACATTGCAGGCTTTGTTCGGCGGGCAGCCGCAGTTTCCAGGAAGTCCGCAGCTGTTTATTAGGGTGCCGCTGCCGCAGTACACCGGCTTGTTTGCTGTGCAGGTGTTGTACGGGGTCCCGTCACTGCAAGATGGATAACATGTTTTTGTCGTCGGGCTGCAGGTTTGTCCTGATGGACACGATGGGCATTGCTGGCAGTCTGGAACCAGTGAGCCGCTGGATGTGCAGTATGTGTTTGCTGTAACTGCAGAGCACGTATTGATCGGGGTGCCGTCGCTACAAGCCAGATAGCACGCTTTGGATGTCGGATTGCATGCGTATCCTGTCGGACAGTCGCAAGTGGAACAGTCATTAATCAGATTTAGGTTTGCATCGCAGAATTTTGGCTTGGTCGAGGAGCAGGTCATCTTGACCGTGCCATCATAACAGGTAGTCGTTGAATAACCGCCACCACACCCCCCAGAATCCTCGAAAACCATGTCCGGCAAGGCGTGGTTGCAACAATAGGTCGCGCCGTCGAACAGTTCGACGCCTGCGGAAGTCTTGCACGAGGTGTCGCAGGCCGTGCACGGATCCGTCGGACTGCCCATCTTTGAGAGCTTGCAGTCGATAGAGGCCTGCTTGCATGAAGAGATAGAGACCGATGTTTTCTGCCCTCCGATAATGCCTGTCGTATACACTATTACTATTGATGAGATTGCAAGTATCACGGCGATTATGACCATGTATTCTAAACTGCCTTGGGCTCTCGCCATGGTAAGGAATAGGATTAATTAATATAAAAACTTATTGAAAGAAAGACTATTGGGCAATAACCGATATTACTATTAGCACATTCCAGTCGATGTACAATGGACTGATCCAAAGTTTCCAACAGTACAGCAACATGACCTAGAGTTGGTTATGTCGCGGCCACAAAACGCGCCTATGCTACTGGGGGTGCAGGTGGTTACTGTCGCGCAGTATGTCGTGCTGCCGGAAACTGTACATATGCTACAGTCGCATGGGGTTTCAGTGACTGTGATCGTGGGAGCGCAGACGTGATTAATGTCGTCGCATGCGTATGTAGTGACGGTCTTAACACTCCATGATTGTGCTCCATGCGCGACTCTACAGGACCATACAGTTGTGGTTGGTGGGCAGCCTGTGGAGTAGCCAACGGGTTGATATTTTACGTCGCAGGCAGCAATACATCCGTCGGCCGCGTTTGCGCAGGTCTTGCTGAGTAAGCAGATTGCATCCCCTGTGCTCTGGCAGGCAGTGTTGACGTTGGCCACGGTGCATGCCGGAGTTTTGCATTGCCCGGAGCAGCATGACTGGCCGGATGCGCATTTGCTGGGATCCCTGCATCCTGCGACACAAACATTATTGCTGTTGCATATATAGCCCGAGGCGCAATCGTTATCCCCCCTGCATGCCACGCACTTGTTGCCCAGGCAGTATGGCGTCGGGGCAGAGCAATACGTGCCTTCCGTGGCCTGCGTGCATACGAGGCACTGGTTGTCTATGCAGTGCGTGCCTGCCGAGCAATATGTGCCTTCTGTGGCTGGCGTGCATACGCGGCAATCGTGGTCGATGCAGTGCAATCCGGCGCCCGTGCAGGGGTTGGTGTCGCTGCATGCGTAACATCCTGGAGAAGTCGCAAATACCATATCGGGCTGGCCACGGTTGCAACAATAGGTCGCGCCGTCGAACAGCTCGACGCCGCTGGAATCCTTGCACGCCGTATCGCAGGCCGTGCACGGGTCGCTTGGAGACAATAGTTTTGAGGCTTTGCAGTCGACAGCGACCTGCTTGCAGCCGGTTATAGTCACGGAAGACCTCTGCCCGCTGATGATGCCCGTCATGTATCCGATGACGATTCCAGAAACTGTCAGTATGACCGCGAGTATGACTAAGTACTCAAGAGAACCCTGCGCTCTTGGCATGATAGAAAGAGGGATAATAAGTATAAAAAGATTACTAGCAGCTCAATGTATATCGATAGTCTGTGCCTAGGTTCGAGTGGCCGTCGCACAATTTGCCTAGCGTCAGGTCGCAGAAAAAGAGCTTCAAGTGGCCCAATAGGGGGATGGGTATCAGTATCTTTTTCCCGACGAGCATCCGCTGAGTCACCGGCGTCGATATGCAGCCTATGTTCTCGTCCAGGCAGCTCTCGCCGGTCTGGGTCATCTGGTCCAGCGCCGTGTTGGCATCGCCCTTAGTCAATAGCAGATAGCCGTCGTTGGTCTTTATCTTGACGAACACCCGATGTATTATCTGGACGCCGCTAGGGTAGGCGCTGTAGACTATTATGTCGTTAGAGCGATTCAGCGAGACCTGTTTGCTGCCTATTATTAGTTCTGTGACCTCCCCGTTTTCATCGAGTATCGGCGTTAACCCCTCGTATCTATCGACTACGACCTCTGGCGCGTTGATGTCCTTTATGCTCGTGCCCTGGACCACAAGTATATCGCCTATATTCAGATAGCCTTTCTCGGAACAGGACGCGACGACCACGCCTGGAGAAGAGGTTCCGAGTATCGCAGGGAGCACTATGAAATAGATGACAGCCGCCACCACGAAAGACACGGCCCAGTCCTTGAGCTCCTGGCTGGCGCTGAAATTCTCATAGCCCAATAGCTTCTTTATCCTATCCGCTAGGTTTATCTTACGCCCTTTTGGTCGATTCTCCATATGTGACACCAGATGCTATCAGATGCGCCACTCTGACTGGCTCGGGTAGATTGCCTATCTTTATCGTCTTGTCTATCAGCTCTTTGGCCTCGCGTTCAGACATGCCGGCCATCTGGAAATATAGGCTTTTATGACTATATATCTGCCCCGCTTTCCTCATCTTATCCAGTCTTTTTCTCTTGTCCGGGAGATGGCTCAGCGCTCTCTCGACTTTTTGCTGGTTCGGTCTTTTCCTCAGGACAGCAGTAACAGGCACTCTTGTCTTCTCATAGAGTTCATTGATATCCAGGATATTGAACCCGCCGAAGGTCGTGCCGTTGGTGATAATATATCTTAGCTGGTTCTTGTGCCTAGAGCCATTCACTAGCCCTATCAGCCTCTTGGTCGAGTCGCTGCCGTCTCTGGTGATGTGGCAGGAAATAACTCCCTCTAAATCTTTATTCCCTCTAAGAATGGCTCCGACAACCAGAACTTTTTTGCCTTGGTGTTTTAAGAAATAGCCGTCATCTACGCCGAGAACTCGGACTTCGTCTTTCATTTCAAGTCCTTTATATGCTTTTTAATGTTCTTGACAGCTTTCTTCAGCGCGTCTCTAGGGGCCCCTTTCTTGGTCCTGAGATAGAACGCTGGTTCCCCTGTAAGCGGATGTGCAATATCGTATTGCGCTATCTCCACCTCGTCGTCCCTGAGTAGCTCGTCGACCAGCAGTCTGGAGAAAGTATGGTCCTCGCCTTTCAATACGAACTGCATCTCGTTCTTCTTCTCGCTTTTGACCTCAAGCTGCATAAGTTCACCTCAGATTGCCAGAACCGTAGTCTTCCGCTGTCTTCCTGCTCTCCACGTCTCCGCATCTGCCGCAGATTAGTTTGGCGCCAGAGCTTCTTAAAGGTTGCCTGCAGCGGATGCAGAACGCCTTTATGACCCCCAAGTCGCGGCCGTCGATAGTCAGTTTAGTGGTGTGCTCGCTGGACTCTATTATCCTGGTCCGTATTATATCGCCGATCCTCAGCTCGTCTCTAAGGTCCTTGACAAAGTCGCGCCTTATGTTCGAGACATGCAGAACGGCTGAAACCCCGTTAGGGACCAAAGAAACGCCCTGGGAGTCTATCTGCGCCAAATCGATGATAGCGACGGAATCGGAGGTCTGAGCAACCATCCCTATCGTGACTGTGCCCACGCCCTGGAGCTTTGGGATTCTCGTCTTAGGCTTGACTCTCGCTGAATGCGTTTTAACATCGAGCTCCAGCTTGCCTAGATTAGACGAATAGACCCCGTCATCAGAAGAGAACGTGCCTGTCGATGGCATATACTCCTCGATAGAGCCTGCTTTGTCCCCCGGTAATACATCCATTAAAACACCAAAAATAAGCAGTCTAATTGTGTCCGTCGTGGTATTTAAATCGTGCGCTAAAAACGATTAACCAACACAATTGTAGCACATGTTAGGACATGATGTAGTTGTTACAACACATCCAGAACAGTCGGGGGCGGAGGTACATGTGCACCACTTGCAGTTACCAATATCGTCACATTCCCCGCTGGTCGGCTCTCTACACGCTCCCCCAGAACATACTTGACAACTAGATCCACAATCATTCGGGCATGAGGTTCTTGGAGTAGTCACGACTTTCCCGCAGGTTCCGCTCCCATCACAATAGGTGCTTTTGGTATCATAACATATCTGGGTACCGTAGCAGTATGGGCCGATAGTTTGATCTGTCGCGCATTTTACAGTATCGGGCTGGTTTTTCAATACGCAAGTGGCCTGGCTCGGTGGGCAGGAACCAGAATTGACGCATTCATAATACTGGCAGGTGGGGGTAGTCCCGCAATCGGCGGCAGAAGTACATGCGGGCGCTTGGCACTGGTTATTGACGCAACATTTAGCATTGGGGTCGGTGCATTCGCTATTGTCAACGCAGCCAGCACAATCCGCCCCTGTCGCACCGGCGTATATGTTGTCCACTTTTCCCAGCCTGCAGCACTTCACCGCGCCCGTGGATACCTCTGTGCCGTCGCCGGCCTTGCAGGAGGCGTCGCACGAGGTGCATTTGTCGAGCGGATTCGCAGAAAGGGAGGCCTTGCACGCGGCAGCCGCGCTCTTGCAGTTGTTGAAGGAATACGTGCCCTGCTGGTTGCCGAGATAGGTCACGGCTACGAGGGTCACGACAGTCGCAATCGCAATAACGACTGCTATCATGATTAGATATTCCAGCGACCCCTGCGCTTTAGTCATGAAAATAGATAGGGATAACTGATATAAAAACTTATATCATCACCGTTTTAGAATTAGTTGTTTAGGTCGGGCAAGCTAAGCCGGGTGGGCATGGACTGCTTCCGCCACATTCTGTATCAGAACAATCGCAACTTGCGGTGTAAGTGCATGTCTGGTCAGCGTTGCATGTCGAAGTGTAGCAGCATACGCATACGTGTAAGTTTTTGCAAACAGTTTCGCAACCAGTGGTCGGCGCGCAGCCGTTACAATCTATGCATTTTTGCACGAGAGCCCCACCATTGCAGTACCAAGGCTTGTTATCCGCAATGCATCCAGTGCCGGTGCATTGAGATACACATTTTCCATCTGATTTGCAGACCGGAGCACCCAGTAGACAGTTGCACTTCTGGCAGTTAAACTCTAATAAGCCAGTCGATGGGTTGCAGTAAGATGGTCTAACAGCACCGCAGCCACCGTATGGTGTGCCATCACTACAGGCGGGTCCGCATCCGGTCGCGCCTGCGTATATTTTAGCGTTCAGTCCCTGCACACAACATGTAGCGGCAGAAGGAAAGACCTCCGTGCCGTTGGCGTACTTGCAGGAAGTGTCGCAGAAATCGCATTTTGCAGTGGGGTCGGCGATGAGAGTAGACTTGCAGGTGGAGGCGGCACTCGCGCAAGAAGCCATGACATAGTCGCTCTGTCTCTGGCTGAAAGAGTTGACCATGATCATGCTCACTATCGCGACTATAGCGATAGCAATGCTTATTATGATCAGGTACTCCAGTGACCCTTGGGCTCTCGCCATGATAGGATAACAGATAATAAGTATAAAAAAGTTGCTATTGGGAAGTTTTTTAAGCAGGATAAGGTTTACTATAATCATGATCGAGTCTCTCCTCTCGCCGAGCAGCGCCGAACGGAAGCCGTGGACAGCGATAGGCGTTGGCTTCCTCTTCACGGTCATAGCGGCGTTGATAACCTTTGTCATAGAGACGCTTTCCGTCTGCCACGGAGCAGGCTATCTGCTGGTCTCTTTCATAACGATAGCCGCCGCCCCGCTCTTCGTTAGGGTTTTCTGCATAGAGGAGCACAAGAAAAAGGGCAATATCTTCGAGAGGCACTGGCCGATTATAGAGGTATACGCCTATTTCTTCCTCGGCGTGATAATAGCGAGCTCGTTCTTCTTCGTGCTATACGGCGACCGGGGCTCTAC
>Ga0315286_10001469_pt1 | contig 21298 bp, 16 predicted proteins | sample YL17G10_0_MG_FD_205038 | JGI IMG/M metagenome (GOLD analysis project Ga0315286, IMG submission 205038) | Sediment microbial communities from Yellowstone Lake, YNP, Wyoming, USA - YL17G10_0 | ecosystem: Environmental > Aquatic > Freshwater > Lake > Sediment | place: USA: Wyoming | collected...
AAGTCTCAAGTGCAACTTTGAAGGTTGAAAGAGGTAAGCTGAAGTAGTATAAACCTCTCAAGACCGCCAAGTCAAAGGAGCGCTTATGAGCTACACACAGCTTACCCAAGAACAAAGATACCAGATATATGCCCTGCTGAGAATGGGTCATAACCAAACTGAGATAGCAAAAGTGATAGAGAAACATAAGTCCACAATAAGCCGGGAACTGGCACGAAATACAGGATTGCGCAGTTATCGTCCCAAGCAGGCCCAGCATAAAGCTTTTAGTCGCCGTAATCACACCAGAGCACACATTCTGGCAGAAACCTGGGAATTGATCCATGAAAAATTTCGTATGGAGTGGAGTCCTGAGCAGGTTTCCGGGTGGCTGAGGAGAAACCTTGGCATTCCTATCAGTCACGAATGGATATACCAGCATATTCTGAGATACAAATTTGCTGGAGGTGATCTGTATCAACATTTACGCCTGCAAAAGAAGCGCCGGAAACGCTATGGCAGTTATGACCGCCGCGGTACGCTGCCTAATCGGGTCAGTATCGAAGAACGGCCAGCGATTGTTGCGGAGCGCCAACGGATTGGTGATTGGGAAGTGGATACGATCATCGGCAAACGACATCGTCAGGCTATTGTCACCCTGACCGAGAGAAAATCTCGTTTTGCGTTGCTGCGCAAAGTGGAGCTGCGTACTGCAGATCTGGTTGGCAAAGCTGTTATTGATCTGCTGCAACCTGTCTCGAACCTTTTGCACACGATCACTGCAGATAACGGCAAGGAATTTGCTGATCATCTCAAGATCTCTCAAGACTTGCATTGTGATTTATATTTTGCTCATCCTAACTCTGCCTGGGAAAGAGGTGCCAATGAGAATATGAATGGACTGGTCCGACAATATGTCCCGAAGGCGAGTGATTTCAATTCCGTTTCCGATTTAGATGTTCTTAGGGTCATAAATAGACTTAATCATCGTCCCAGAAAATGTCTTGCTTTTAGAACACCTTTTGAGGTATTCTTTGAGAAGCCTGTTGCACTTATAAGTTGAATCTAATAATTATAATAAAAGAGTTCTCGCTATTTACTAATTAATACCCGCATTCCACGTCAATTATTCTTGTTGAATCATAGTTGAGTCGCCTTATTGAATATCGTTATTGGTATAGAATGAGAAAAACATCAAGAATAATTTTGCTGGTCTGTGGCACTTTTTTTGTCTTTCTGAGCATTCTCGGTATATTCCTACCCATTTTACCAACTACACCTTTTCTCCTTCTAGCCTCCTTCTGCTTTGCCCGTAGCTCAAAAAGGATAAACGATTGGCTGCTATCCAATCGTTGGTTTGGTACTTATATCAGGAATTATCGAGAAGGTATGGGAATCACTCTCAGACATAAAGTAATTACAATCTCGTTATTGTGGCTATCAATAGGGTATACGGCTTGTATCATCTCGTTTTGGTGGTTGAAACTCATCCTGGTTTGCGTTTCTTTCGGCGTTACCTATCACTTGATAAGGATCAAAACTTTCAAGTCAAGTAGTCAGAAAACGATTCAACAAGTAAAACCATCATCGATAGAAGAGAATGATTGAACAAAAGCGAAATAAATATGAGCATGGCTGCTGTCAGACTGATGTTGAGGAGCTTCCCCTACAGAGCATACCTGAACCAGCTATTCGGTTGTTATACACCCCCCGTTGTTCTCCCCTAGTAATAAGCTTCGGCTTGGTCAATACTAATTTTACTTTTGAGATTTGCTAGATCTAAATTCATATCGTTCGCTAGTCGCCCCGTTGTAGGGTATGGCTGATAATCCATCTTCAATTTCCTATCGAAAGCACTTATAGTGACCAGGTAAGCGCTCAATCAGACACAGATTAGATTGCCTTGGCAGTGTGAATAGCCCGCCCGAGTTTTTCTGGTTCATCGCTACCCAAGCGGATTCGCTTCCCACTCATGAGTTGAATTTCAACAGCAGCAAGTCCTGATACGCTGTAGAGCCAACCGTGTGGAGTGGAACGAATACCCCAGCTATAAATCAACCGGTTTTTGACCACCTGGGCGCTTTCAATGTCCGTTAGCTGAATCGTCTTGTGGATCAGCCCTGGGCCAAAACGCCACGCCACATCCCTACTGTTAACCTCAATGGTCATTGCGGGGAACGTGATCACACAAGCCAACAGGAGAACACACACCGCAATCAAGATAGGGTGGCTACCTGCCGTCAGAATCGCGCCGAGGATGATGAGGATACCGAAGCCTAACAGGGCAAGACTGGCAAAGCCTATTTGGGTATGCTTGTATATTTCAGTCATAGAACTAGCTCCTTGCTTCAACTTGTGTGCGACAACGAATGTGTGTCTGACGTGGGATTTCGATATTATTGAAGACCTTAATTAAGCAATTGAAAGAAATAATGTTGACAGGATATTTTAACTCTCTGTAATAGTGTTTATTTATGAGTTAACTTGGGAATATTCATAAGGTTGGAGTTGATAATTCTTCTCTTTCCTTTTCGGTAGAGTCGTTGGTTGGTAGCCAACTAATCATAATATATTAGATTTATTAAAGCATGTCAACAATTAATTATTACAGCATAAGAAATAACCCATCTGGAGCCAAATAATTCCATTAATGGGAAATTTCGCTAAATCTTACTGATGATCATATTGTCGAATCTTGATAATAAGATCTACATCCCACCTAATAACGATCAGCGAATGGAATTGGAAAAATTACTACAGAATATATCCGATCGATTTAATTTCTAAGGATTCAATTAAAGTCTTCGTTTGATCATTCCCGTTTGTATGGTTTGAGAACTGCAGCAGGACCGGTCACTCGTCGGCCAGCAAAAGCAAGCGCAATGATTGTCACGATGTAAGGAAGAGCCAGGAATGTTTCGTAGGGTAATTTCAATCCAATTGTCTGCAAGCGAAGCTCCAAGGCAAAAACCCCACCAAAAAGCAATCCTCCCCAGAGCACTCCCAGAGGACGCCAGTTCGCAAAAATAATCAATGCGATGCAAACCCAGCCACGTCCGGCTATAATTCCCGGAGAGAAGGCACCCAACTGTGCAACAGAAAGAAATGCCCCACCGACTGCCATAAGGGATCCACCAATTGCCAGCGCGAAATAGCGCGTTTGATAAACGTTTACACCCGCTCCATCCGCCGCTTCCGGATTTTCACCGACAGCCCTGATATTTAGACCAAAATTTGTGCGAAAAAGCAACAACCATACAAATGGAAGAATTAAGATCAGCAGGTATGTCAACCAATATTGTTGAAAGATCTGTCCCAGCCAAGGTAATTTACCAAACGGGTTCCATGGTGGAATATTCTCTATAGAAGGTAAAACCCTGAATTCAGGAAAGACAACCCGGGATAAAAAGAGCGATAAGCCAGTCAGCAACAATGTGATCCCTAATCCAGATACATGCTGGTTCACACCAAGTTTTACAGAGAAAAAACCCATTAGGAGCCCGCTCAAAGCCCCAATCAACAGAGCGCCAAGTATTCCCAATTCTGCCGATCCGGTGAAGTATGCGATCGCGAAACCCGAAAAAGCTCCCATGAACATGGTACCTTCAATACCCAGATTGAGTACTCCTGCCCGTTCACAAAACAATTCACCCAAGGTTCCATATATTAATGGAGTAGCAACTCTTAACGATGACGCTATAACACCCAGAATAAAACTTTCAAGATTCATGTGACCCTCTTGATCGAATAATTGCGCATTAGAATGATGCTTAGAGTAACCAGGAGTAAAAGTGCTTGAACGACATTACCAAGGTAAACAGGCAAGTTCATTGAACGTGAGACCGATTGGGCACCTGTGGCGATCAAACCCAGGAAAATAGCTGCCAATCCTGCCCCGAAAGGATTGAGATTCCCCAATGTTGCCCCGATGATGCCAGTGTAACCAAAACCATCGGAGATCGCATCGGTTATATGGAAATGAATCCCTGCCACCTCGGTTACTCCTGCCAGACCAGCAATCCCTCCACTAATCAAAGCGGTGAGAAAAAGTGTCTGACCGATATTAACTCCCATAAACCGGGCGGCGTCTTTGCCTCTACCTACTGCCCGCATCCGTAGACCCAAGGAAGTCCGGGAAAGGATAAACCAGACAAAAATAATGGCTAATATTGCTACGATGAACCCTAAATGCAAGCGACTTCGCTCAAGAAGTTTAGGAAGTACTGCAGAATCTGCAATGGTTGGAGATTGAGGCCAACCTGAAACCGGGTCACGCCAGGGACCATTTAAAAGGAAACTCAGGAAGAATAGAATGACATAATTCATTAAAAGTGTGGTCACGACTTCGTCTACATTCATTTTTACTTTAAGCCAAGCCGGGATAAATGCCCAAATCATCCCGGCAATGAAGGCACCCACGAACATCGTTGGGATGGCAAGGTAAGATGGCAAGCCGCCCACCTGTGTCCCCAAAAAGGCAGCAGTAATTGCGCCGGCGAAAAACTGTCCTTCAGCGCCAATATTCCAGTATCCAGAAGCAAATGCAAGGGTTACTGCCGAGCTGGTAAGGATCAAAGGCGTCGCTTTTACCAAAACTTCCAAAGCACTTGTCCGGCTGGAAAGCGGGGAGATTAGAATATAGTAAAAGGCTTCAAAAGGATTGGCTTTGGCAATTTGGAGAATGAGCATGGAAATAATAAATGTGATCACCACTGCGAAAACCGGCAGCAAGGCGATCATCCACAAAGGAGAAGGCGTGCGCTCGATGCGGAATTTAAACTTCATTGATCATCTCCTTAGCACCGCTCATTAATAATCCAAGTTCTTCTTCTGTGGCATTTTTCGCATTAAGAATACCAACTATGCGTCCTTCAAACATCACTGCGATCCGGTCGGAAAGGGACAATATTTCTTCCAGATCCTCTGAGATCAGGAGAACCGCTGCGCCATTCTTCTTTTCTTCCAACAAGCGGTTACGGACATATTCAGTGGCTCCCACATCCAACCCGCGAGTCGGTTGGGCTGCAATGACAAGTTTCGGCTTTCGACTAAGAGCTCGAGCAAGGATCAGCTTTTGCATGTTCCCGCCGGATAGTTTCCTGGTCGCATCCATTGGATTTGCTTTTATTTGGTATTGTGAGATAAGTCCAAGTGCATTAGCCCTGACCATCTTCCAATCCACTGTACCATAATGAGTAAATTCATCCAGGGTTTCCAGGGCGAGGTTTTCTTCAACTGTCAGCTCTCCCACCAGACCTTCATGGCGGTCTTCAGGTATGCGACCTACTCCGAAGCTGGTTAATTCTGCAGGGCTCGACCTGGAAATTTCCTTATCTCCCAGCAAGACTTGACCTTTGGAAGGTTTCAATAATCCACTTAATACTTTCGCCAATTCCGCCTGACCATTGCCAGAAACTCCAGCTAACCCAAGAATTTCGTTTTCACAAACTGTGATAGATATATCCCTGAGGGCCACCAAACCCTTAGAACCGAAAGCGGAGATGTTCATTACTTGTAAAACAGGTTTCCCCGTGCATTCTTCATCTTTTCGGGTAATCCCAAATGTCTCCCGCCCGACCATCATTCTGGCAAGATCAGCCTCACTGGAATCCGTTTTTGAAACCGTGCCAACGCACCTGCCATCCCTTAGGACGGTGATCCGATCACTGATGGTCATCACTTCGTTCAACTTATGACTGATGAAGATCACGCTTAAACCTTCATTGCGCAAGCGCGATAATGTTTCAAAAAGGATATCCACTTCCTGAGGGACAAGAACCGCAGTAGGTTCATCCAGGATCAAAACATTAATATTTCGATAAAGAGCCTTGAGTATCTCAACCCGTTGTCTTTCACCAACTGATAAATGTCGCACCAATGCAGAAGGGTTAACCACAACGCCAAATCGATCTGATGCTTTTTTTACTTTCTCTTCGATCGATCGCGGGTTCAACCGTAGACCAGGATTGAAACCCAAGACAATATTTTCAGCAACTGTCAGCGGTGAAACGAGGGTAAAGTGCTGTGACACCATACCGATTCCTTTTGATATGGCATCCTTTGGTGAATTAATCCGGCTTGGAACCCCATTGATCAAGATCTCACCGTCATCCTCGTGATACAGTCCATATAATATGCGCATCAAGGTGGTCTTTCCTGCCCCATTTTCACCCAACAGCGCATGAACTTCGCCCTGAATTAATTCAAAATCGATCTTATCGTTGGCAAGTACAAACCCGAAGCGTTTCGTTATGCCCCTCATTTGAACTGCATACATAATACTCCTTGAGGTACTTCAGTCTGTACCAGGCGGTGAGATCACGTTTTTTTCCTGGCTTCTGAACCGGATCTTACTGCTCAGAAGCCAGGATTAGCTTTTGGTTCTTAATTCTTATGGTTTATTGACTGAAGCAGGTTGACCTTCGTTAATGTCAACTCTGAACAAGCCAGCTTTTATCTGTTTTTCTTTGGCTGCGACCTTTGCAAGAAGATCAGCAGGCAATTTGGATTCCAAGCCATGGTACGGAGCCAGGAAGGAGCCACCATTGGCAAACATACTGAAGTCTTTCAGGTCCTGTGCGACGTACGAACCAGCCTGAATCTGATCCAGGACATATTTCACGGTCGGGTCCAAAGTCCAGGAAACACTGGAGACGACATAATCTGGAGCTAAGGAATTCTGATCACTCATATTGCCGAAAACATAGCTCTTATTCTCGGCCGCGACTTCAATGACACCAAAGCGTTCAGCATAGAAAACATCCGCACCGGCTTCAATCTGGGCGCGGGTTTGTTCAGCTGCGGTCGCCGGGTCAAACCACGAGTTAATGAAGTTCACCAAAACAGTGACCTTGGGATTGGTCTCGCGGGCACCTGCCGTGAAGGCATTTACCAAACGGTTCACTTCAGGAACTGGAAAGCCACCAATTACACCGACGATATTGGACTTGGTCAGACCTCCTGCCAGCATTCCCGCCAGATAAGCAGGTTCATGAATCCAGTTGTCGAACACACTCAGGTTGGGAGAGCTCGGACCAAACCCTGAGCCAAAAATGAATGGGGTTTCGGGATAAAGGGCGGCAACCCGTCGGACTGCCTCTTCGTTCCCGAATGCATCACCGAAGATCGCCAGTGGATGCTTTTGCTCCACGACTTCGGATAAGACACGTTCCATGTCCCCGGAGTAACCGATGTTTTCGGTATATTCATAACGGATCCGACCTTCCGCTTCAGCAGCTTTCAGAGCAGCATGAATCACACCATCCCAGGGTTCTTCGATCACACTGGCAAAGGCGGCAAAAACAAGCGGTTTTTCGGTGCTGGGAGTTGGAGTGGCGGGGGCGCATCCAGCGAAGAAGGTTGACGCCAAAATTACTATAAGCAGGTAAGACAGTATCTGTTTCTTTTTCATAACATTTCTCCTCGATTTGAGTGGATAAAAATCTTTTTATGGAAACGATCCTGAATTTTGCCTGGTATCTATATCTTGTGGGTTTTTCACCTCCTGGATTTCACTTTTTGTATGGCTTCTTTCACCCGAACTGGTGTTGCAGGGATCTTATTTATTCTTGCACCAGTTGCGTTGTAAATTGCGTTAAGGATAGCTGGCGCTGTTGCCAGAGAAGGAGCTTCGGCAAATCCTTTGGCACCTTCCGGACCAAAAGGATGAGGAACCTCAACAATAACGGGGATGATCTCGGGAATATTATTCGCATATGTCATGCCACATTTGAGTAAATTATCCGTCAAATTGATGCCATTTTCAACAATGAATTGTTCAGTAAGTGCAAAACCCATACCCATGACTACACCCCCATGGATCTGACCAATGATGGCTTCATAATTTAATATACGACCAACGTCATTGGCCGAGATAAGTTTAAGGACATTGACTTTTCCGGTTTCTTCCTCTACCTCCACGATGGCAACCTGGGTGTTGTAGGAATAACAAAAGTGGATCGGTCGCGATGCAAATCGTTTCGTGCCGAATTCGCTTATCTTTCCAACTTCATGCATTTGAACGCTGTTTGGGGCATGGTAACGCTCATTAAAGATAAATCTTTTCCCCAATTCTTTAATGGCAACACCTTTTCCAGATTTTGGATCCACGATCCTATCCCCTTGCAGAATAAGTTGATCCGGGATAATTCCCAGATGATCGCCCGCGCGAGATGTGACCTCCTCACGTAATTTCCTGGCCGCCATCACCACCGCATTGCCTGATAGAAAAGTCTGACGTGAAGCGGTAGTAGAACCAGTGGGAGGAGTCAGTGCAGTATCTGGACTTATATATTTGATCTTCTCAGCCGGGACACCAAGTTCATTCATCGCCAGCTTGGTGAGTCCCACACGAGCTCCCTGCCCATATTCATGTTGACTGGCAGACAGAATGACCGTCCCATCCGGTTGAAGCTCAATGATCGCTCCAGAGGATTCAGGGATGCCATGCCCAAAACCAATATTTTTGACTGCAGAAGCTACACCGAAACCGATCTTTTTCCCCGAAGAAGCGACCGGTAATGGATGTTTTCTAAATTCATCCCTTGCCGCAATAATTGTTTCTTTGATTGCCACTACACCTTTTTCCATTACCTGGTCTGAGGCGGAAGCAAGACCAACATCCAATCCATTTATTAATCTGAATTCAAACGGATCAATGTCGAGTTTAATAGCAAGCTCGTCAAATTGCTGTTCGAGCGCAATCGCAACTTGATTTACACCAAATCCTCGCATGGCGCCGGCAAGGACATTGTTGGTGTAATAGGAAAATCCATCCAATTTTAAATTTGGAACATAATAAGGTCCAGCCCCAAAAACGACCACATTCTCGAGAACATCCAAGCCCAGAGATGCATAAGCACCAGTATCCAGAACAGAAGTCGCCTCGATAGCCAATACCTTCCCTTTTTTATCTGCGCCACATTTGTAATGAAGTTTCACCGGATGACGTTTGACATGGACCCGGAGGGACTCCTCACGAGTCATCACCATCTTTACCGGACGCTGGCATTTTAACGCGCCGAGGGCGAGGTATTGCTGCAAGATCATATCTTCCTTGCCACCAAATGCCCCGCCTATGGGAGTTTGAATAATTCGTATCTTCTCTTCAGGCAAAGCCAGGATCTCTGTCAGCTGCGTCCGATCATCAAAAGCGGTCTGTGTCCCGATATGGATCTCAACTCCACCATCCGCCATAGGAAAAGCCAGACCAGCTTCCGGCTCAAGGAATCCATGTTCAATAAATGGGGTTTGATAATCCCCTTCAACAATTACTTTACATTGCTTGAAGGCTTCCTTGACATCACCTCGCTCAATTTTCGCATGGTGCATCAGGTTACCTTTTTCGTGCACTCTTGGGGCATCCGGTCTGGAGGCTTCTTCTGGTGAGAAAACTCCCGGTAATACTTCATAATCGACCCGTATCAGGTCCAAAGCGGTTTCTGCGATCTCGAGAGTTTCAGCGAATACAGCTGCAAGCGAATCGCCTATGTATCTGACCTTGTTAAACGCAATGGCAGGCTGGTCTCGAATTACATTCCCACATTGATTTTTACCTGGAATATCCCTGGCTGTGACAACAGCAGTTACACCTGGTAGAGCTTCCGCCGATGATGTGTCAATATTCAGGATCGCGGCATGAGGGTGGGCAGACCACAGGATCCTGCCATGCAATACACCGGGTGGGTTGATATCATCGCCATATTGATAAGAACCGGTGACGATCGCGACGGATTCAGCCTGGATGCGTGAGTTACCGATTGCTTCGGGTCCCAAAGATAATAATGGTTGTCTTTCTTTGCCAGAAATCCAACGGGCAGCCAATTGAATCGCTTCAAAGATCTGGATATATCCGGTACAACGGCAAAGGTTGTGATTTCTACCAAGATGGGTCTTCACATCTTCAAGGGAGGGATCTGGATTGGCATCCAATAGAACCTTGGCAGACATGATCATACCGGGAGTGCAAAATCCACATTGTACGGCATTTGTTATTAAAAATGCCTGCTGCAATGGATGAAGAGTCCCGTTTTGTGCCAATGCCTCGATCGTTTCGATAACGGCACCATCAAGGCGGGACATCTTTACCAGGCAGGCACGGATCGCCTTTCCATTCATAATGATCATGCACGCGCCACAATGCCCGGTTGAACAACCGTTCTTAGGTCCTGTCAAATGCAATTTATCGCGCAAATAGCCCAGGAGATTTTGCGATCCGGGTACAGAATCTGCGATGACCCTGCCATTGACTTGGAATTGTATATCTATGAGGTTAGTCAAAGAGGAATTATTCATTTGTTCGAATCAAACTAGAATTCTTAACCTGGAAATGCGACCTTTTTGAGGGTTTCCTGGTCCACCAACCTGCCATGGCTGATGACAAAAGCAGGGGCTTCATGAAAACGAAGCGCTTCAAGTGTGTTTGGTTGGGTCAATCCGACCAAATTTGCTGTTGCACCAACTTTTATTCCATAATCTTTCACATTTATGCATCTGGCAGCATTGACGGTAATCATGTCATAAAGGGTTTCCATGTCTTCTCGTGTCATGAACCATAGCAGATGCGAATTCAAGAAGGCAACTTCAAGCATGTTATTTCTTCCATATGGGTAATATGCATCAGAGATATCATCCTGACCGAGGCAGACAAGATTTCCGTTATCCAAAAGTTCTCGTACCCGTGCATGCAATGGACCAGTGTGAGGGTCACTCACCACCCCCATGTCCGCCTTTTTGAGCAGGAAAGATAATTTTTGAAAATAACCCTGTGGATAGTTGCTCATCGCCCTGGCATGATGCCCAAGGGAACGTCCCTGCCAACCTCGCTTGATAGCTTCCAATGCCTGCAATTCGAGTGATCGTAAACCTGGATCGCTGGAATCATCTACCAGCATGGAGACATCTTTATTGAATTCTACAGCCAGATCAAATACCTGACGCACGTGGTCAGCAATATCATCATCTGTGTACTCGATCCAAGGGATACCACCGGCAACATCACAGCCCATTTCCATCGCTTTGTGCATAAGTTCTTTCGCGCCTGGTTCCCGCGCGATTCCATCCTGAGCAAAAGCACATACCTGGATGTCGACAATCCCTTTGAATTCCTCGCGGATCTTTATAACTGCTTTTACACCTTCCAACCTGGCTTTTGTATCCACATCGACAAATGCCCGCAAGTGTGTACATCCATAGATCGCTGCCTGCGCGATCGCTTTCCTAACATTAGGTGTTATCCAGGATTCGTCATATTTTTCCTTAACCCTCATTGCCAATTCAATACCGGTCATGGCTTTACCCATCCCGCCACCGGTCTGATATGCTTTTAATGCTTCATCATCCATCATCATCAAGGTGTAAACTTTGCACAAATGCATATGGGTGTTTACAAATGATTCAGTCACCAATTTTTTACTTGCATTAAGAGTTATTTCACTTGGTTCGCTTATTTTTTCAGCAATCATGGCAATTTTGCCGTGATTGATTCCAATATCAAAAAACCTTTCAGAATTTGTTCGCAATCTTGCATCTTTGATCAAAATTTCATATTTTTCAGACATAAACCACTCCCAAATTTAGAAAATTAATAATGTTGTGATCTGGTGGGCAAATTCATCTATTAATATAAGTTGATTAATAGTACAAAACCATTAGGGGAAAATCAAGTGATTAATGTATGCAAACTTCCTGATATTATGATAAGGAAAATGGAGGATAAAATTTTCTTGAGATGATTCCCTATCGAATTAAGACTTTCAAGCAAAAAAGAATTAAACTTGCTCGATGAGAATTAACGTGGACCAATTACAATTGTATAAAATAATTGAATTCTTATGGATGATCTCTCAGGTAATTCATCTAATAATGTGATATTTTTTCACCATACCAGCCACAGCCAGGTCCATTAACCAGGGCATGGAATTTCCCAACCAGATCACCGGTCCCATCCAAATTGGGACGATCAGCTCCCTTCGTGGTCGTTCAGCCAGGGAAACGACGCGGTTTGCCACAAAGATAGAGGTCATGCGGAAGAATGACGGCACTTTCACCGCACGTTTCAACGGCGAGTTACCTGAATGCTGACTGAATTCGGTGACCGCACCTCCCGGATATATCCCGCAGACATGAATACCAAAAGGTTTCACTTCCCTGCGTAGCGCCTCCGAAAAACCTCGCACCCCAAATTTCGTGGCTGCATATACAGAATATAAGGGTGGCGCAAGTTTTCCAGCAACGGATGACATGTTAATTATGACTCCGGACCGTTGTGCGAGCATACCTGGCAAGATTTTCCGGGTCATCTGTATCAACCCACGCAAGTTGACATCGATCTGGGCATTAATATCTTCCTGCCTGGCAAGGTTTTCCAACCAATCCAATCTTCCAAAACCTGCATTATTGAATAGGATATCAACACTGCCGTATTCTTTAAGTACATTATCAACCACCGACTCTATTTGAGATCCATCGCGAATATCCAGCTCAGCCACTAAAGCGTTTCCCCCCTGCGAACGGATCTCTTCGGCTAATTGGCTCAAGCGATCCAACCTGCGAGCAGCTAGAACTACCCGGCAACCTTTCGCAGCAAACAATCGCGCCGAATCTTCTCCAAACCCAGAGGATGCCCCCGTGATCAACACAACTTTATTTTTTAAGCAGTTAATTCTGGGCATCTTCAGTTTCAGAGACTTCATCCCCTCGTGAACGTGGTTTTGGAGGATCACTTACCACTTCCGGGGACAGCGCAATTTTTAAAACCTGATCCATGTGGGAGACAGGTATGATCTTGAGTGCATCTTTTGCCGGTTTGGGGATGTCGACCAGATCTTTCAGGTTGCGTTCCGGTATCAGGACGGTTTTTATACCTACACGATATGCAGCCAACAATTTTTCCCGTGCACCTCCGATCGGCAATACCCTGCCCCGCAAGGTTATCTCACCAGTCATGGCGACATCCTTATAAATGGGTCGACCAGTAAATGCGGAAACCAGTGCACAGCATAAAGTGATACCCGCGCTTGGTCCATCTTTTGGAATGGCTCCTTCAGGAAGATGCAGGTGGATATCCAGACGTTCGAAAACCTCTCCGTCGATCCCTAAAATGCTGGCGCGGGATTTCAAGTACGAGAGTGCTGCCTGGGCAGATTCCTGCATCACATCGCCCACCTGACCGGTGATCTGTAAATTACCTTTGCCTTCCAGAACTGCGACCTCGATGAACAGAATCTCGCCGCCGTTTTCCGTCCAGGCAAGACCAGTCGCCACTCCGACTTCGTCCTTTCGTTCTGCTTCGGTCAGGAAGAATTGCGGTGGACCAAGGTATTTTTCAACAATCTTCCCACCAACCTTTTCTGGATAATTCTTTTTTTCTGCCTTGGTCCTTGCGATCTTCCGACAAATTTTTCCAATCTCCCTTTCCAGATTACGGACACCTGCCTCATAAGTATATTCCCTAATTATTCGTTTAATCGCATCCGGCTCAAATTTCAACCCGATCTCGTCAATACCATTTTCGTCCATTTGTCTTGGGATCAAGAATCGATCGGCTATGAATAATTTTTCTTCTTCAATGTAGCCAGGAAATTCGATCACCTCCATGCGGTCCAGCAAGGCAGGAGGGATTGTCCCGAGGAAATTGGCAGTCGTTACGAACATAACCTTTGAAAGATCAAAGGGAAGTTCCAAGTAATGGTCTGAAAATGAGTTGTTTTGTTCTGGATCCAGCACTTCCAAAAGAGCTGAAGATGGATCTCCCCGAAAATCTGCACCCAACTTGTCAATCTCATCGAGCATGAAAAAAGGATTTGCCGAACCCGCTCGTTTAATCGTTTGGATAATTCTTCCTGGAAGAGCTCCAATATATGTCCGTCTATGACCGCGAATTTCAGCTTCATCCCTTACTCCACCAAGAGAAATGCGGACAAATTTGCGACCAAGCGCTTCAGCGATCGACCGACCGATGGAAGTCTTCCCTGTTCCGGGGGGTCCTACAAAACATAAAATTGGCTGTCGTTCTTTTTTTGGATGCAAACTCCGGACAGCAATATATTCCAGGATGCGATCCTTTGCTTTTTTTAATCCATAATGATCCCGTTCAAGTATTTTGGAAGCATTACGCACATCAAGGTTATCAGTGGTAAAGTTCGACCAGGGTAATTCCACAATCCAATCGATATATGTGCGGATAATGCCAACTTCCGGTGCCATGGCTGGCATCTGCATCAGTCGTTCAATTTCCTTCAAAGTGGTTGCCCTGGCTTCCGGGGGTAAATTGGCTGCATCCACTTTTAACCGTATTTCGGCGATATCACGAGCGTAAATGTCGCCTTCACCCAATTCGGTCTGGATGGCTTTCATCTGTTCCCGCAAATAAAACTCTCTTTGGGAGCGATCAACCTCCGATTGTACCCGGTTGTGAATATCCTCCTCCAGCTCTAGAACGTCGACTTCCTGTGCCAGAAGTTTATGGATGTGAGCCAGGCGTTTGACAGGCTCAGGTGTCATCATTAATGTTTGTCGTTCTTCCAATTTGATCGAGACAGCAGTGGCGATCATATCCGCCAACCAACCTGGTTCGGATATATTCATAGCAAACATATGGGCTTCTTCGGGGATGGATCTATCCAGTTGTACACAACTTTCAAACAAGTCCAAAACAGAGCGCATTAATGCTTTGGTTTCACGATTTGCCACAAGAGGTTCGTTAATAACACGGGCTCTTGCCTTTAGAATCGGGCTGATACTAATAAACTCCAGGATCTGGACACGCCTCCTGCCCTGCACCAACGCGGAACTGGAACCATCCGGCATACTTAATAATCGACCAACTGCCATTTCAACGCCGATCTTCATGAAATCGCCCGGACCGGGTTCTTCAACTTCTGAATCGAGCTGGCTCAAACCAATGATTGTCTGAGTGAGTTTGTGAGCTTCCTGTATTGCACGCAACGAGCCCTCGCGAGCGACGAAGACAGGGCTGACCATGTGTGGGAAAATAACCATATCCCTCAATGGAATTACATAGGCTTCAATGATGCCATCATCATCCGCCAGGAAATTTGGAACCCGATATAGTTCCTCCGTTCGCTGAGATAATGCCAAGTTAAAGGATTCGTCATCCTCTTGAAAAGACCATTCTTTATGGGGCATTCTTAATCCAATCTATGATTCGATCTGAATCAACCGTACATAGAATAAAATTTTGCAGATTATTCACTTAATATAGTCTCCCTTCTGCCAGGCAGTCCGCACTTCTGCTGTAACGAACATGCTGCCAGCAGATAAGACAATTTCACCTGTTCTATCGGAAATTTTCAGTGCTTTTTCCAGAGCAGCCTGCACAGGACACACCGCTTCACTCTCAATTCCCAACTTCATTGCCATTTCAGCCAAATCTTGTGGATCAAGTGCGCGCGGGTGATCCGCACGGGTAGTAATGATCTTGCTTATGGATGATTTCCATTCGGAGAACATGGCTGTCACGTCTTTATCCTCTGAAGCCCCAAATATCAATATTATCTTCTTACCAGGAAAATATTCATTGAGGGTTTCATGTAGTTTGATGGCGGAATCCTGGTTATGAGCCGAATCAAAGATGACAGGTGGGTTCTTGCAAACAATTTCGAAACGCGCCGGCCAAAATGTTTTTAAAAAACCCTGCCGGATATGCTTTTCAGATATCTTTAGCCCATACGCGCGAGCAACCTGTAATCCAACATATGCCGTGACTGCATTTTGGACCTGGTGACCACCCAAGAGCTTCAACCGTAATTTTTTTCGTTCGCCGTTTTTTTGCCAGACGTACATATCCTGCCCAGTTAAAGTCCCCTCACCCCGGGAATACTGCCAATCTTTCCCCACCAGGTAGAACGGAGAAGAACATTCACTCGCAATTTCTTCAAGGACTTTCAACGCTTCTTCCTTTTGTGGCGAACTGACTACTGGAACACCAAGTTTAATGATCCCGGCTTTTTCCCGAGCGATCAATGGCAATGTGTTTCCCAAAACAGCCATATGATCCATCGATAAAGAAGTGATAACAGACACGATAGGTGTGATGATGTTGGTCGCATCCAACCTACCTCCCAAACCTACTTCAATGACCGCAGCCTCCACTTTTCTTTTTGAAAAATACAGGAAAGCCAGGGCGGTTGTCAGTTCAAATGTGGTAATAAATGGTATCCGAGAGACGGCGGGTTTGATTCCTTCGACAAGGTCAACCAGCTCTCCATGGCCGATCGGTTCTCCATTCACCTGCATGCGTTCACAGAAATCCTGCAGATGTGGGGATATATATAATCCGGTTCGATAACCTGCTTCCTTTAATGCTGACGCCATGAAAGCTGAGGTCGAACCTTTCCCTTTTGTCCCGGCAACATGCAAGGTTGGGTAATTTTGTTGGGGATCTCCCAAAAGGTTCATCAATTCGCGCATCCGCGAGAGGTTAAATTCCGCCTTTACCAGTTCGGAGGTATGTTTAAGGCTATAATCGACAAATGAATACAGGTAATCCAAGCTAGCATTGTAAGCAGTCTCTATATCCATCGTGAAAACATTGTAATCGGCGCATGTGCTTAAAGCAAGAGGAAGTGAATGTACCAGTTAGGAGTGCTATCAATCCAATTAAAGTTCCCTAACTGCCGATCATTAAAAGATAAACGCAGCCGATTAAAGCCTTTGATCATCCGATTGCACCGTGAATTCAATATCTCGGTTGCTGAGATAGATCTGCAGGATAACTGGGCCAATACAATTATTGCTTGTACGATGGCAGGAAATGATGCCTCTCACCTGCAACGCTCATTGGAATCGGTTAGAAAGTGGGTTGAAGCCAATTGGCCGGATGGTCAGGTAATTGACAATAAGATTGAAATAATCAAGTAATTTTTCTCAGGAGACCAAATGGACTTGAAATTGATGGGGAAGACGGCTTTTGTGGCAGGAGCATCGCGCGGACTTGGTTATGCCATCGCCAGGGAATTATTGCATGAAGGGTGCAAAGTTGCCATAAATGGTCGATCTTCAGATAGATTAAATGCAGCGGTTTCAAAGCTTCGGGCAGAGATTCCCGGTGAGGTGATCGCTTTAGATGGCGATCTGACTGATGCGGCAATCCCTGAAAAATTGATCAACTCCACAATAGATACCTTTGGCAATCTTGATCTCCTTGTAACGAACGCGGGCGGTCCCCCCGCCGGGCGATTTGAAGATATTGATGATCAAACCTGGCAATTGGCAATTGATCTCTCGCTCATGAGCCACGTCCGATTGATCCGTGCTGCGATCCCGTATTTAAAGCAATCCAAACATGCCAGTGTGCTTTCCATCACCTCATATTCGGTCAAACAGCCCATTCCGAACCTGGTGTTGTCCAATAGTGTTCGGTCTGCCAACGTTGGGCTCATCAAAACTTTGGCGCTTGAATTGGGTCATCAAGGGATACGATTCAATTCCATTCTACCAGGTTGGACTAATACTGAGAGAGTAACAGAATTGATGACCAACCGCGCATCCCAGAACGGCACAACGGTTGAACTCGAAATCACCAGGCAATTAGGTGAAAGCGTGTTCAAGCGCATGGCAACTCCACAGGAATTCGCCAATGTTGCTGTATTTCTACTTTCTCCGGCAGCTTCTTATGTTACCGGCGTCATGCTGACTGTGGACGGAGGTGTTTATAAGGGGACATTATGACTTGAATGATCGTTTTTAATAAGAGGAAAATTGGAATTTATTATTAATAGGAGTTATTAGAGTAAAATAACCGTAAATAAGAATATCCAAATAATATTCCAGGAGCTAGAGATGATTCATTGCTTAAATTGCAATCGGTCTGAGAATGAAATACCGCTTATATCCCTTCATTACCAAGGTGAAAAAATTCATATCTGCTCTGTTTGTTTACCTATTCTGCTCCATTCTCCAGTGAAATTAATCGGAAAACTTGCGGATGCAGAAAAAATTCACCCAGCGAATCATGACCATTAATCAAAAATGGTACTGTGAATTTTACGGAGACCATTCAGTCAGGAAATTATTCATCTTTCAATTTCCAAAACCAGTAAATTCGTTGGCATGACCAGCTAATGACCCAATCCATCAATGATCAATCCAAATGAAATTGAATCCCGCCTTGAGCGGGTCTTGTTAACGGTTCAAAAACCTGGCAGGTATGTCGGCGGGGAATTGAACATCACAGTGAAAAACTGGGATGAAATTGAAACTCATGTCGCACTTGTCTTTCCCGATATTTATGACTTGGGAATATCCAACATCGGTCTGAAGATACTTTATGACCAGGTAAATCTCAGACCGGATGCTCTGGCAGAACGTGCCTATGCCCCCTGGCTGGATATGGAAACCGTTCTGCGTGTGAATCAAATACCACTTTACTCCCTGGAATCCAAACATGCTTTGCAGGATTTCGACATAATCGGATTCACACTTCCTTATGAGACCCTTTATACCAATACCCTGAATATTCTCGATCTGGCGGGAGTACCCATTTTTTCACAAGATAGGGATAAGAACCATCCAATTGTTGTCGCGGGTGGGCATGCCTGCTTTAATCCTGAGCCGATGCACCCCTTTATCGATGCCTTTGCAATTGGCGAAGGCGAAGAAGTGATCCACGACATCATTAATGCCCAACAAACCTGGAAAAAATCAAATAAAGAACGAAAGGAATTACTCCTGGCACTGGCGCAAATCCCAGGTGTGTATGTACCTTCTCTATATGAGCCTTACTATTTAGAAGACAATACAATTTCATCTATTAAACAACTTTCAGCTGAGGTACCTAGTTCTGTCATCAAACGGGTAGTTGGAAAGCTTCCCCCTCCCCCCACACATTTTATTGTCCCAAACATCGAAGTTGTCCATGATCGCATCTCAATCGAGGTCATGCGAGGGTGCACACGCGGATGCCGTTTTTGTCATGCTGGATTCATTTCGCGACCTATTCGAGAACGAAGCGTGAAAGAAGTCGTGGATGCTGCCGAAACGGCCATTCGTTCAACTGGTTTTCAGGAATTTTCATTGATGTCCTTATCATCTTCTGACTACGCGCATATTTCGGATCTTGTAACAGCCATCAGTGATCGCTTTGGAAATGGGAGATTAACTATCTCCCTCCCTTCCCTGCGAATTGACACTGTATCTGTTGATCTCATGGACCGCCTGGGTAACCGCCGTGGAACCGGTTTCACCCTTGCCCCAGAGGCTGCCACAGAACGCATGCGCCGAATTATTAATAAATTCATAACTGATGAGCAGATCATCGACACCGCAAAGGCAGCATATTCTCATGGTTGGACGAACATCAAATTATATTTTATGATCGGTCACCCTTCTGAAACGGTTGAGGATGTGGAAGCTATCGCGCGCCTTTGTAATTTAATCCATAGCGAAGGTCGCCGTTTGATCGGAGGACGTGCCAAAGTACATGTCTCCGTAGGAACGTTCGTCCCCAAACCGCACACACCATTCCAATGGGTTTCATGTGATACCTCTGATCAAATAGAACTTAAACAGAACATCCTCAAATCCAAATTAAAAGACCGCAACATTAAACTGACCTGGACAGCCATAGAAGATTCCCTTTTGGAATCCTGGCTCTCCAGAGGTGACCGTCGCCTTTCAGAAGTTATCTACACTGCCTGGAAGAATGGGGCAAAATTTGATGCATGGCAGGATCAACATCGATATTCCATCTGGATGGAGGCATTTTCAACCCACGATATTGATCCTGCGTTTTACACACACCGACCGCGTCGAGAAGACGAGATTTTTCCCTGGGATCACATCTCTCCAGGAGTGCGGAAATCTTTCTTGTTGAAAGATTACCGCATGTCCCTTGAAGGCAAGCTACGCCAGGATTGCCGTGAAATTTGCTTTGCCTGCGGAATTCTACCGCTTTATGCAAACCTGCGCCGAAAGAACCCGGGGGAAATTTGGAGATGCCCGGATGTGAAATCGCCTGCACAGGTCCTGGTTGGAAAACAGGAATGAGAGTCCGGATTACATTTTCAAAATTCGGAGCGTTGCGATATATCGGTCACCTTGACCTGCATCGAATCTGGGAACGTACATGCAGACGGGCTGGGATCGCCCTCAGTTATAGCCAGGGGTTTCACCCACAACCACGCATATCCCTGGCTGCAGCGCTTCCGCTTGGTTTCATTGGACAGGCTGAATTGATGGATCTCTGGTTGGAAAAAGATGAGGATTTAATAGAGATCATCAGACTCCTGCAAGAATCTGCTCCTGCGGGGTTAAAACTAACCGCCATTCAGTCCATCGAAAACCACCAGGCTGCCTTGCAAACGCAAGTCAAATTTGCAGATTATGAGATCATATTTCTTGATCCCGTTGATGGGGAAGAAATTGCCATAAAAATCGAGAGATTAATTTCATCGACGACGATCCGACGAACACGCCGATCGCGCCAATATGATCTTCGCCCTTTGATCGTTTCCTTAAAATTCATAATTTCAGACGATGACAATCCTGCCAGGCTGATCATGCGGTTGTCTGCATCGCCGGCTGCCACAGGTCGACCTGAGGAAATCCTATCCGAATTTGAGATCGAACCTGAAAATACCCGGATAATCAGAACCGGATTGGTTTTAAAGGCAGAGTAAAATCACTGGTGAATATTTTTATGTTTTATTCCTATCGATGTACGATTTAATTTCAATTTCACCCTCCTCGCTTTTGATGTAATTATCCATCATGCCATTGCTTGTCTCTTTCATCTCAGGTTTTTTACCCATGCTCATTTTTGCGTGGATATTGTATTGGTTTGACCGTTATGAAAAGGAACCCGGGTTATTATTGGGAGCTGTTTTTTTATGGGGTGCGATCGTTGCCGCTGGAAGTGCTTTTCTCATTAATACCTTTCTAGGATTGGGGTTTTATCTATTCACAGGCTCGGAAACAGTCACTAACTTTGCATCCGGTTCACTCATCGCTCCTTTTGTTGAAGAGACACTTAAAGGTCTGGCAGTTCTGGCTGTTTTCCTTGTTTTTCACCGGGAATTTGACTCAATATTGGATGGGATCATTTATGCAGGTATAACAGCACTGGGGTTCGCAGCTACAGAAAATACATATTATATTTATGCTTATGGTTTTCATGATTCGGGTTGGGTCGGGATCTGGAGCATGGCTTTCATCCGCGTTTTTTTGGTGGGCTGGCAACACCCATTTTATACTTCATTTACTGGCATTGGGTTGGCCACATCCCGCATGAATAGATCCAATTGGCAAAAGATTGCTGCCCCCCTGGTCGGTTTTAGCCTGGCAGTCTTCGGTCATTCAA
>Ga0315286_10001470_pt1 | contig 21297 bp, 25 predicted proteins | sample YL17G10_0_MG_FD_205038 | JGI IMG/M metagenome (GOLD analysis project Ga0315286, IMG submission 205038) | Sediment microbial communities from Yellowstone Lake, YNP, Wyoming, USA - YL17G10_0 | ecosystem: Environmental > Aquatic > Freshwater > Lake > Sediment | place: USA: Wyoming | collected...
TCTCAATAATCCGAATTTTAAACCCGTGGAATTCGACGGGTTTAGAAAACTTGCCGGGCTCAACAGTTTTACCCTGACTCCCAAACAGTGGATTGAGAAGACCTCTGCCATTGGCCTCATCTCAAAACCGGGACGGTATGGAGGTACGTACGCCCATAAGGATATCGCGTATGAATTTGCCTCTTGGATCTCAATCGAATTCAAACTCTATCTGATCAAAGAATTCCAGCGGCTCAAGGATGAAGAGCGTAAACAGCTCGGCTGGGATATCCGGCGCAATCTGGCAAAGATCAATTACCGGCTCCATACGGATGCTATCAAAGAGAACCTGATACCGGCTGAACTGTCCCGGCAGCAGATTAACACTATTTACGCTTCCGAAGCGGATGTGCTCAATATGGCATTATTCGGTATCACTGCAAAGGAGTGGCGGGAGGAAAACGCTGACAAGACCGGAAATATCCGGGATTATGCCGACATCTCGCAGCTCGTATGTCTCTCCAATCTGGAAAACCTTAATGCCCTGTTTATCAATGAGAATCTTTCCCAGCAGGAACGGCTCGTGAAACTGAACAGCATAGCGATTCACCAGATGAAACTGTTGACGGATGATGCAGGAATCAGGAAGATCGGGAGGGCGTAGTCAGGAAAAGTCCCGCATTCGTAAAAAGCATTGCACGGATTATTTTTCACAACTTCCCGGCAAACGCCTTCCCCATCACTGCCTGCTTACCCCCGCTCGCACTGCCGGCCCGCCACCTCACGCTCAGTCGCAGCCGCACGCCGGATAGGAGCGGGATGGGGCGGACGATCTCGTGCGGCTCCGTGAAAGATGGTGGGACATAAGCAGGATCTTTTCTTTCACCCTGCGCAGATGATCTTTTTATAATGCCAAGAATCTTGTGTAAATCAGGGATTTATGAAAGCCCACTGAGGCATCCATGGACGTTTTACTGTCAATTAAGCCAAAATATGTAAAGTCTATCCTCGACGGAGAAAAGCGGTACGAGTTCCGTAAAACTATCTTCAAAAACCGAGAGATCAACCGGATCTACATCTACTCTTCATCACCCGTGAAAAAAATTGTGGGGACGTTTGAGATCGGAGGCATTCTGGAAGATCATACGGTTGATCTCTGGGATACGGTGAAAGAATTTGCCGGTATCGATAACCGGGATTTCTTTACATACTTTGACGGGAAGTCACGGGCATTTGCCATCAAGATCCAGAACCTGCAGGAATTTACTGATCCTATCGATCCGTATGAAACTATGCCGGGGTTTGTGCCACCACAATCATATTGGTATATGGATGGGGAAAAATGTCCAGCAGCCCCCCGATGATGCATCAATCGCAACAAAAACAATGCTTCACCATCGGCTACGGGGATTACCCGATCGACCGGTTCATCACTGTTCTACAGAAAATCAGCAGCGATGTGATCATCGATGTCCGGAGTTCCCCGTACAGCCGGTTCAATCCGCATTTTAACCGGGAAAATCTTGAAAATTCCTTACACCGGATTGACATCGGTTACCAGTATATGGGCGATAAGATTGGAGGAAGGTATACCGATCCCGGGCTGCTCTTTCCTGACGGTACGGTCGATTACCGGAAGGTAAGGGATACTGAACCGTTCCGGGAGGGAATCAGCCAGCTCCTTTCCATCATCGCGAGCGGGAAGAAGATCGCGCTGATGTGTGCCGAGAAGGAGCCGGAACGCTGTCACCGGTTTGCTTTGATCTCGCCGGTTCTCCAGTCAAAAGGCATTTCCGTAATTCATATACGTCCTGATATGAGGTTGCAGGCAAACGAGGATCTGGAGCGGGAGCTGGTCGATTCTTTTTTCAATACCTCGCAGGTCAGTATCACCGGTGAGCCGGTGGATTTTATCGATTTGATGTATGAGAGAGTGAACCGGGGGATTGGGGGTAAATGGAAAGATAAGGATTGAACATAGATTCGAGTGTTGTTGAAAAATAAAAGATCCACTAATCTCAAACCCCTCAATTTCACACCACACGGCTGGGGTTTTATCATAAACAGTTTAAACCCATATACGGATACATTTCATTAAGCATCGGGAAAAACGGGCAATGAAAAAATATGCAACAACGCAATACTATGGACACGAGATCTCGGGCGCTTGAACATCTTATCCTCTTACTGTTAGGTGCACGGGATCAGAAAATTTCCCTCCTCCATCTTGAAAAAGAGGCTTTTTTCCTGTGGAATTTTCATCCAGATATTAAAAAATTCATGCGTTTCATCTCGCATTATCGCGGACCATACTCAGAAGAGATTCAGCAGGTTATCCGGAATCCGTTCAACCTGATCAATTGCTGGACTTATACCCCCCAAGCCTGGCATGACACATTGAGTGGCGGATATGTTGAACTCACTCCTCATGGAAGGGGTGAATACCAACGTCTCTATGCTGCCAGCTTAGCAAATCCCCAGATGGAACCAATCCTTGCTGCGATGACGATGGTCCGGGAACTGTACGATAAGCTATCTATGGAAGAATTGCTGCTCCTTATTTACGACACCTACCCTGAATACCAGAAAAAGTCGGACGTATTTGAGGCGATCCGGAAATCAAAAAAGAGATTAGCGGAAAATCTTGTGAAAAAAGGCTATATTGACGAAGACCGGTACGAAGATCTCATGGCGAGCAACTGAAATGAGAGTAAGTGTCGTAGCAGATTCAACGTTTTATAGTTGCTGTGCCTGCGACATTAAGAGAAAGGATCTTCTTTTCAGATTTCTTGTGTCGTATCCGTTCTATCTGGGAAACAAAATTTCCGGCGAGCTTCCTGACTCCATTGTTAATGATAACGATTTTTCACGGCTTGTTACCGAATACAATTTCGATTATTTCCAGCTCATAAAACCATTTTTTGGAAGAAGTCCCCGTCATGCCGATGATGGCGAATATGAGGCAATCGGAATCGGGTATATGCTGGATGTACAGGATAAGCTCCGGTTTCTCATTCTCGATGATCGCCGGCCCAACAAGTTTGTGAAGAAACATTTTGTCCACCTTGCATCCAGTGTGACCGGAACAATCGGATTTGTTCAGGAGAGCTGCTGTAACGACAACAAGATCTTACCTGAACATGCGCTCGAATTTCTCCACGAGATCAAACAGACGATAAAATCTGGCGGAAAGAAGCGCCCGTGCAGCCTTACTCCTGAGACCTGCAGGGCAATCCTTATGCCTGCGATTGAATATATTAGGAACTATCATGTCGGCGCGTGATTTTGATCCTCATATCTCCGTTGAACGGATCACGCACGCAAAAGACGGGGATTATCTCATCAAGCAGATCGAACTTGAACATCTACGGAAAAAGTTCGAAACGCCATTCAAGGTGCTGGCCGGGAACGGGATCAACGAAAATGATGCTGGTCGGATTCCGGGTATTCCATCACAACCCTTCTTCGAATACCAGAAGTTTGTTTCAAACATCCGCAGCTGGAATGCACTGCACACTATTCTTAACGATAAATCGAGTTCGGAACGGATCCAGGGCCTCGATTCGTTTTTCAACATCAAGAAGCGTATGTGGGATTCTGCATTAACAACCGTTTCGCTGGCTTTCCCGAAAAATCCGTTTGTCGCATTCTCTGCAGGTCCTGATGACGCCAGGAAAACATTTCCCGGACTTGATGAGAACGGCTACATCTGTCTTCTCGATTATATCCATTCAGCATCGAAGGCATTCGTGTTATGTCCTGATGTTCGGCTTGAGAAACGGGATGATATATCGCCGGCGCAGTACCTTGCATTCGTTGATCAGAGCATCAGTATTCTCATGGACCGGAACAACAAGCCGATTTTTGCTCCACTGCACATAGATTTGTCCAAAAAAAATCTTGAAGAAGTCCTTTCGCATTACAAATCCCGTGGTTATTCTAATATCTGGATCAACTTCGATGCAAAATCCTGCCATGGTATATACTCATCCCGGCTGAGAACCATCATTCATCTTATCGACAGGATCATGGAAAACCCGGATGTCACCTTATATTTTTCGCATATCAAGAAGGAGATCCTGCCCAATATCCAGGATGATAAGGCTCCGGCATCGGATATTCTCACGCAGTTCCACGGTGCGGATTTCATCGGAACTGACCGCGAGCCATGGCACCCGGTGCGGACCGACTGGAACAATGATGATGCTCTGCGTGAACTGGCAAGCAAGCATAATTTTGCGTCAAAGGAAGAGTACCTTGCGGCCCATGCTCTCCACAAGCACCGGATCTTCGATCCCGAATCCTATTATTACCGGAATCTCGATCACTACCCGCAGAAACTGCCCATCGCCTCCTCCACGCTATTACAGGACAATGCAGTCAATCAGTTTCTGAACAGCGCCCTGATACACGCGGAGGTAGAGAGGACGAAGGAGTCCATCGGGGAGATGCAATCGGTGAAAAAGTATCTGAAGACAAAGGCCGCAATCCGGGAGAATCCTGAACTTATGGAAAATATTGTTGTCCAGAAGACGCAATCAGGGCTTGTGGATTTTCTGGGGAATTTGTGAAGGCGTTAATTTTTTCTTAGAATGGGGGTCACTTCCCGGCACCCCCCTGCTTACCCCCACTCGCACTGCCGGCCCGCCACCTCTCGCTCAGTTGCAGCCGCAGACGCCAGATACGAGCGGAATGTGGCGGACGACCGGGCGGCTCCGTGACAGAGGGAGGCGCAGATGATCTTTTTTAAGAGGAACACTCAAAATTACGGGAAAACCCGGTAGATCTCTTCCTGGCTCTTTACCCGGTAGAATATAATCTCACCGTCAGATGAAATCTTACAACCGATCCGGTACAGTCCGGTTCGGATGCGATAATAATTGTCATAACCTTTCATCTTCTGGATATCAAAATCGTGAAAAATGTTTTCTGATGCCGGGATCTGATCAAATACCAGCCGTTCTATCCGGGAACGGTGACGTTTTGATATAGCAGCGAGATCTTTTAAGAAGATCTTCTTATATCCGCACGCCGGCATTTCAATCCTTTTTCAATGACCGGTAGTGTTTCTTTGCTTCATGAACTGAGAGGATTTCATCCTCTTCTGCCTCTTCCATGAATTTTGCAAGCCCATTATCTTCGATGATGGATTCCATCCGGTTGAAGGTTTCCAGATCGACAATCACCGCTTGTTTCTGGTTCTTGGCATCCGTGATATATTTCCGGGGTATCGCATTCATGCCTTTATCATTCCAGTGTTTATCTGGTTGAGTATAAAGGAGCTTCCTAGTGGACCGGGGGTCAGACACACACGAAAGGGTCTCTCCCATTTGTGCGACCAGAAAACGTATGATCTGGTGCACCCCCCGCTTACCCCCGCTCGCACTGCCGGCCCGCCACCTCACGCTCAGTCGCAGCCGCACGCCGGATAGGAGAGGAATAGGGCGGACGACCGGGTTGCTCGGCAAAGGGGTGTGGATGATTTTTTCAAGCGACCCACTTTCACTCTGCGCATGAGGACATTTTTTAATTACCCGATGAGTAAGGAGTGATAACAATAATTCTCATTAAGATTTTTGTTGAGAACAGGGAATGTTCAAAAACAGGAAAAATAAAATATCAACCGAATAAATTCAAGAACAGAGTTATTATATCCGGAGACTAATGAAAAAATATGACGATCCAACTGAGTGATGATACGATTGGATCGTTGCTCGCAGAGCGGAAAGTATTACCGGAAGATTTCCTGGATCAGTCGAAGTTAAAATCCAAACATGGGCATAAAGAGTTCGAACGAGAAATTACCGGGGAGAATGGATCATTATTCCGTATTGTCTTCCGGCAGAGCGAATCAAACCAGCTGGATTTTTCGATAATTCTCCTGTACATTCCGAAAGGATCAAACCAGCAGTTCCGGCTGCGCAGACATAATGGAAAAAGTCATGAACATACGAATCCGATAGAGAAAAATACCTTCTACGGATTCCATATCCATACCGCAACCGAACGCTATCAGCAGTCAGGCTATCGGGAAGATACCTATGCTGAAGAGACAAACCGGTATGCAGATTATCACGGTGCAATCGAGTGTATGTTACGGGACTGCGGGTTTATGGTCTCTACGCAAAACCGTAGTCTTTCACAATGGGGGATGAACTAAATGTCGGTCAAAGCAATCACGCAGAATTTTCGGCAGAAAGTGTGCGATCAGGTACGTGTGGAAGCCGAAGGTGTGGACCGGTACCGGGTGTTCACCCCGTTCCTCTTTGAAGACGGGGATCACCTTGTTGTCGTTCTGAAACAGGAGGATGGGCGATGGGTGCTCTCTGATGAGGGACATACCTTCATGCACCTCACCTACGATCTGGACGAGAAGGATCTGCAAAGCGGGGGACGGCAGAAGATTATTTCAAATGCCCTTGCTGCATTCTCTGTCGAGGACCGGAACGGAGAACTGATCCTCTCAATACACAACGACCAGTATGGCGATGCCCTCTACAGTTACGTTCAGGCCCTGCTCAAAATTTCCGATGTCTCCTATCTGTCCCGGGAGCGTGTCCGATCAACATTCATGGAAGATTTCCGGGAATTCGTGAAAGAGCATATCCCTGAAGGGCATGTCCATTCTGACTGGCATGATCCTGACCATGATCCTGACAGTAGATATACTGCTGATTTCATGATCGATAGTGAATCCGGGCCGATTCTTGTGTTCGCGTTATCGAATGATGACCGGGTGAGCAATGCAACGATCAACCTGCTCATGTTTGAAAAGTGGGGGCTGAAATTCCGGTCTATTGGTATCTTTGAGGACCAGGAAGAGATCAACCGGAAGGCGCTTGCGAAGTTAACGGATGTCTGCGAGAAGCAGTTCTCCAACCTGCATGGCAACAAGGACCGGTTCCTGAAATACGTACAGGAATCCGGTGGAATGGTGACGGGGTAGGAATTTCTGATACCCGGTCACAACTTCCCCCCTGAACGCCTTCCCCAGCACCGCCTGCGTCAACCGCTCGCATCGTCGGTCCGCAGCCACCACGCTCAGTCGCAGCCGCACGCCGGATAGGTGAGGAAGGGGGCGGACGAACTCCTGGTGTTTGGGAAGGGGCGGGAGAGTGATTGTGCATATTTAAACGAGGTCTTCTCTTTTCTTCAAATAAACATTTATAATTTTCAAAAGTTAAAAGGGAATAATGCTTGAATTCCACGATGACGCGATTTGTTTAAGTGGAATCACCGGCACTGCAATAAAATCTGAAATCATCGGCCAATATTATGAATTTTGGTGGAAAATTACCTCCGGGGGGAAAAAAAGGGACTACCAGAATACAACTGCAATCGTTGAATTGAATGCTGGTAGTGGGGAGGTCTTCATCAAAGAGCTAAATGAAACAATTCTAGGTTCAGCCGGACACTCAATAGAGCTGAAGAGAAAATTAGACAAATGGAATTGTCTGAACCTTGTATTAATCGAAGAAGATGCAACGTGCTATGCACATCTTACAAATGTAATTTCTCGAAGAATTCCAGATCTCCCACTGAAAATATGTGAGGGTTCCATTGATCAGAATCCAACGAATATTTTTTTAATGAATCTGAACCTTGATGATTCACTTAAAAGGATGGCTCAAATCCCAAAATTGGGAAATAGTATTTTTTTCTTTGATCCATTAAGAATGATTGAATGGGAAATCATTGAGAAGGTTGCGCAAGAACGAATAAAAAACTACTATCAAACCGGAACTGAATTCATCATATTCCTGTTTACCTCCGATTATTTCCTGGGTAGGGATGAATTTGCTGCATTTCCCACTAGTAATAATGAAGAGATCTGGTCAGAACCTGAAAGACGTTCGATAACTGAAGCGGATGAATTATTCGGAGATAAAAGCTGGCGATCAAAAATACTTCGTCCTGATGATATTTTACAACGGCAGAATGATTTTGTGAATTTGTATCAGGCAAAGTTACAGAAATGGTTCAGGTATGTGCTCCCTCTCCCGTTCAAACCGAAAAAGAACCAGCTTTATCATCTGATTATTTGTTCGAACTATGAGGCAGGAATCAGAGAGACAAAAAGTCATTACTCCCAAAGAATGGGGAATAAAAAAATTAATCAGGATAATACTTTTGCATATGGCAATTTTAAAATTCTTCATCACGATCTGTGCAGAGATTTTACCGGTACGACTAAACCCTTGGAATGGAAGATTTTATGGGCAATAATTAAACATGAGACCGGTATCCGTGATATGATGTGTGCGGACTTTAGACGGATTGAGTTGAATGACAAACGTCGAAACAATGCGATGAAATGGCTTGAACAGAATTCTTACCTTCTTCCTTTTGAACAATCCTGTGCATGGGGATCACCATATCAAAAATATATGTTAAACTGGCAATATTGTAGGGATACTCTTGGTATCGATTTGCCATCTTCATTGATCCCAATATCGCCGGATTCTTCCGCACCCCCACTTTCCATATTTGAACCAGCAAAAAAAGGTCAATTTACGTTTGATCAGTTTTAGTAAACGGAGTATCCGGATGAAAGATAAAAAATCCAATTGTTCACTTGAAAAAATTCCCACCGGGACAAAAGAATGGGCTGATCATAATGTCAATTGCATAAAGGGCTGCTACAATAACTGCCGGTATTGCTATGCCCTGCTGATGGCGAAGCGTTTCGGACGGGCCACCAATAATACCTGGAAAAATATGATCATCCGTGAAGATGTCGTAAATAAACAATTTCGAAAATTTTCCGGCAGAGTAATGTTTCCCAGTTCTCATGACATCATTGATTTACCGGAATTTGAGGAAGCCTGTTTTACGGTCCTTGCAAACCTGCTAAAAAGTGGTAATGAAGTATTAGTGACCACCAAGCCGAGATTGGCTATTATCAAAAAAATCGATAAAGAATTTTTAGAATATAAAGAGCAGATTCAATTCAGATTCACAATAACCTCGACCGATGACCAGTTGTTGAAATTCTGGGAGCCGAATGCACCGTTGTTTCAAGAACGATTGAAGTCTTTACAATATACTTTCAAGAAAGGGTACAAAACCAGCGTTTCTATCGAACCTTTTCTGGATTATGATCCCAAACCGCTCGTTGATACAATTTATCCCTATGTCACTGAGTCCATCTGGCTTGGAGTGATGAACTATATTCCACGAAATAATGTTCGAAAAACCGAAGTTTCATATTACGATTCGATACGGAAAAATTACAGCGAGGTGCATTTGAAAGAGATTTATGAAATCTTTAATGAGTGTCCAAAAATTCGCTGGAAAGATAGTATCAAGACAAAATTAAATTTGGTCGTGTGATTTTCTTTTCAGGGAAATTTGTTATTTTGGTAAAAATTTCAAAATATTATTTCCATCATCTGTAATTATAATTCGTGCAGCCTTACCCTTTCCCTTAATCTCAATAAAACCTTTTTGAGAAAGGGGTTCAAGGTATTTTTTATTCAACTGAGAGTGTTTCGCAGCTTCCGTATGATCACTGTCAATAACAATCAATTTCATTGCTGTGAATTTTTCTATAAGAATTTTTTTACTTACAGAATCATTGTCCTGAATTATTTTCAGAGCAGATATAAGCACTTCTTTAGGACGCTCAATTTTATAATTGGGAAGCTGGATTATACTTTTAAATCCGCTCGTAAGTTGTTGCCCTTTCTTCGGTTTGATCTCATAATTTTCCGGGACAACATAATAGGGTGTTGCATCTATCGTCTCGTTATTGAAAATCATAGCCGCCATCATACCGGCAATTGCTTCGATTTTACTTCCTGTTGAAACATTAATGAAGATTTGATGGTGTTCTTCTTCTTCGATAATCATCCGGTAAATGTTCAGAAGATCGAATAAAGATTGAATATCACACCGACGTTCATCAAAATCAATTTTTAATTCTTGGACACGTTCTTTGACTTTTTTATAATGAACACTTGCATCACTTGTCTCAATCGTATTATCGACGATTAACCAGACTTTATCTGCCTTTAGTTTAATCAGAGGTTCGATCACCCGGTCGATTTCAAAACCGATGGGTGCAATGTGAACTCGCAATTTGAGCATATTCTATCAGGCCTATTTAGAATATTTAGTTTATTTACCTTAATAAGATATTTAAAATTAAATAATAGTCAATACAAAGACCTAGTAAGGAGGTGAGAGAGGTATGGTTTCAAGCCTTAGTGCGGGAACGGGTCCCGCTGCTGGTATTCTCATCGGCGGCGTGTTAATCCTCGCTGGCAATGCCATTGGATGGCTAATTCTGTTCGGTGGTTTTGGCCTCAGTATTCTCTGGGCAGTCAGGTAAAAAAAATTCAAAATTTTTGCAATCGAAGAAGAAAAAAACAAATTTTAAGGTAAAAACATGACTTTTATCATTACATTATGGACACAAGAGGGAATAGTCATGGCAAGCGATAGCCGACTGACCCTCAATACGTTAGCTCAGCAGAATAATCAACAAGTACAATTATCGTTCCCTCAATCTGATGCGAATTATAAGACATTCCTAGCACCGGGAAATATTGGGATCTCAACGTTTGGAGCTGCAGAAATTCAAGGAGTTCCTATCAGTGGCTACATCGAATCTTTCATTCATGAAAAACTCGATCCTAACCAACCTGATATTCAGGCAGTTCCTAAGCAACTCCTCGATTATTTCCGATCTTTTAAAGTAGTACCCGAAACCGGTTTCCACGTAGCTGGATATGTTAATGAAAATGGAAGGCAAATACCCCATCTTTGGCGTATTTGGATAAGCCAAAATATCGTTAACGAAATGATTCACCCAGGACAACAGGGAGCTGCATGGGATGGTGAGACCGAGATAATGACACGATTAATTTCGCCGATCACTATAATGCAGAAAGATGGAAAACAAATTTCATGGCCTGAAGCCCCCGTTCCATGGCCATTCTTTACCCTACAAGATGCAATTGATTTTGCGATTTATGCTGTGAAAGTAACTAGGGATACAATGAGATTTTTGGCTCGAATAAAAACTGTCGGTGGCCCTGTCGATGTATTGATAATAAAACCTGGCCAAGGTCAAGATCGTGCTGTTTGGATCCAACGGAAAGAACTCAGTGGCAACGGCCGAGCTTTCTCATTCTAATTTCATTTTTTATCAATAGAAGCACTCTCTTCTCACCGTTAATTTTTAAAATTTCCAAAGGTGTGACCCCGTGAAATCTGGCGGTTTTTTTCAAGCCTTTACTATCACAACTTCCCCGCAAACGCCTTCCCCAACACCGCCTGCGTCAACCGCTCGCATCGCCGGCTCGCCGCCAAAACCTCGCGATCGAACGCATCCGCACGCTCAAATAGCAAACCGACACGACGAACTATTTCGTATTGCTCGGCAAGGGGTGGAATAGGAATTGGAAGGGTTGCAACTGATTTCGTATTGAAATGTGATAGCGCAATTCCTACAGTTCCCAAATCTATCCAATTTTGGGCAAGCGAATTAACGTAATATGCACCAAATTTCGGAACAAAGCCGAACGGTTTTTTCACCACAACAAGATCAGAGCAATTCGCTTCAGTTAAAGATTCCGGGATGATGCAACAGACTCCGACATTGCCGGATCGAACCACAACAAGATCACCGGGTTCGAGGGCAGATTTTTTTAATGATTCGTGAAATTGTGGCGAAATGAAAACGAGACCTTTAGCATCAAAATAGTTTTCCCGTACATTTTGACATCGCAAAAATGGAATTCCATCTGAACGATATTCATTTTTCATCGGACCAACATGCCCAACAGTCACACGTTCAGATAGCTGCTGAATAGTTGACCAAGTCCATGTAATGGGCAATTCGGGAAATTTTTCAAAAAATGTATTATCTTCGAAAGTCTTGCCGATCTTTTTAATCTTCTTCCTGCTTTCAGACAATCGTTCGAGAAGTTGTGATCCAGATTCCACATCCGGATTTTTTTCTCTCCACCCCTCAGTCAACCTCCCGGAACACGCAGCCGCCAGTACCGCCTGCCGGAACCGCTTCATGATCAACGGCACCCGACTCAACTGATCGCGGGCGGCGTTGACGTGCGTCAACAGGGCTTCGACACGGGCGACGATACGCTGCTGTTCAGCGAGTGGGGGGTATATGAAAGGGATTTTCTTGGCACGAGTGCCGGAAATTTCTGCAAATGTTGAGCCACTTCCCATTCCTTCAAGATAGGGATTCAGATATTTTATCCAATAATAAACGTACTCTGGTAAGATTCCTTCGTGGCAAATAAAATTTTTAAAACCCTGATTCGTGCTGATTGGATTTGCGGCAATGGCTACGTATCCAATAGGAGCACGGCTCGACATGAGAACCGTACCTTTGGGCAGCATTTTTGCAGCACTGGTTTGGAGACCTTTTTTACTGAGTGAGCGACGACCATGCTGAATATATACAGAATCATAGTTGCTGAGATCTGCGGGTGTAATCCAAGGATAACCCTCATCAGAGAAATTGGTTTCATCGGAAGCAGTCGGAGTTCCCCCGGCAACCACATCAGCGATCTCGCCGAAAGTACTCAAAATCCATCCATCGGGCAGATCATCCGCATCGATCTCAAAGTTAGATGATCCGTCACTTTCAGATTTCATGATGATTTCACTTTTGACGTTGGAGTAGATTCATCCCCGTTCCCATTCTCCAGCAACACCAGAACCTGCTGAATCTCATCCATCGCCAGCCGCAGTTCCTCAATCGCTTCAACCGCAAGCTCCTCCGGCTCCGGTAACGAATCCGCATCATCGAGCGAATCATCCTTGAGCCACTTGAGCGAATCGATCTTGTAGTTCCGCTCCTTCACTTCAGAGATATGGAAGGAGTGCCAGCGATCCTCTTTCGAGTCCGCAGCATTCCGCTTCGAGCCGCCGTTCGGATCAGCGCCATACACCCGCTCGAACTCCGCGAAATACTCCGGCGTTAAGGGCCGGTCCTTCTTGGTGATACCCGGCACGTTCGTCCGGTCATCGTACACCCAGAGGGTCTCGGCGGGAAATCCCTTGGTGAAGAACAGCACGTTCGTCTTCGTGCCCGGGGAATAGGGCGTGAAGGTGCCGTTGGGGAGCCGTAGGATCGTGTGCAGGTTGCAGTCTTCGGTCAGCACCTTGAACACCTCACCTGCCTGGTCTGCAAAGAGCACGTTGTCCGGCACGACAACCGCTGCCCGTCCGCCGGGTTTGAGGATCGTAATGACGTGCTGCACGAAGTTGAGCTGCTTGTTGGAAGTTGAGATCGTGAAGTCCTCGCGGTCCGGTGCCTGGTTCGCCCCTTTCGTGCCGAACGGAGGGTTGGTCAGCACGATATCAAAGCGCCGGCTGTCCGGGTTCTCGTAGATCGAATCGCCGAACCTAATCGAGGGTTCGACATTGTGCAGGAACAGGTTCATCAGGGCAAGCCTTCGCGGGCGGGCAACCAGTTCCTGCCCGAAGTACGTGCCCTTCTTCACCCGGAGCGCCACGTCACGGTCAAGCGCCCCGCCCTTTGTCTGCTCCAGCAGCCACTCGTACGAGCAGACAAGGAACCCGCCGGTACCGCAAGCGGGATCGCAGATCGTCAGGTCGGATCTTTTCCGGGGATCGGGCTTCATGCACCGGACAATCGACTGGATCAGGATACGCGGCGTGAAGTACTGCCCGGCACCCTTCTTCCCTTCGCTTGCCGCTTTCTCCAAAAGCCCCTCGAACGCCTCCCCTTTCACATCGATGTTGAGCTCCGTCCACTCCGTCTCATCGATCAGGCCGATAAGGCGCTTTAAGTTCACCGGGTTCGTGAACCGCGAGAGTGCACCGGCAAAAATATCGCCAAGCAACCCTTTTTGTGTCCCGAGTTTCCGCAGCACGTCGACATAGTGATCAGTCAGGTCTGTTCCGGATTTGGAAACAAGCGTCTTCCAGTCGCAGCCCTCAGGAAGAACAACACTCCGCTCATCTGCCATCTTGATGAACAGGAGATAGGTGATCTGCTCGATATAATCCCCGTAATCGATCCCGTCATGCCGGAGCGTGTGGCAGAATCCCCACAGTTTCTGGACTATATCGCTCATGTTGATAAGGATAGAACGGTTACCCGCATTAACTATACGCAAATGCCGGTATGCATCACCATGCATACACCAGTAGCCTGATAAGATCATCAGTACTACTAATACGCATGGAAACCATCCCCATCAGGATCCGGAAGGAGACCAAAGAGGCACTCACGAAATTCCGGGTGCACCCACGTGAGACTTACGATGAAGTGATCGCCCGGCTCATGTCCTCCCAGACCGACCGGGATCCCATCAGCGAAGACACCCTCAGGGCAATCGAAGAGGGCCTCGCTGATATCCGGAAAGGAAAAACCCGTGAGCTCAACGAGTTCTGCGATGCCCACGGGATCTGAATGTATACCGTTCATCTCTCCCGAAAGGCTCAGAAAGATCTCCTGAGCCTCCCCAAAGAGGATGCACGCCGTATCCGCGCAACCTTAAACGAGCTCGCAGAGGAAACCGAGCCGTGGCTTGTCGTCAAAAAACTCCAGGGCCACGAAGAAGTCCCGCTCTATTCGTGCCGGGTCGGGCATTACCGGATAATCCTGACCATTGATCACGGGCATCTCGTCATCTTCGTCGTCACGATCGATCACCGCCGTTCCGTGTACAGAAATATATAGCCGGGCGCCGCCGGGTCATGCTGCAATCGCCTCATTCCACTGCCGGATCAGCCCCGGCAACTCCCCGTTGAAAACCCGGTTCGCCCTTCCCCACCCGCCTTCGTTTGCAAAGATCGGGATGATATCGAAGTCGTCCTTACTGATTGAGAGATTCGCAATTAAATGTTCACGGATTTTGTCCAGCCACTGCTGCTGATCCGCGGTCAGCGAGGAGGAGAGGGTCATCCGGTCTAATACCCGGTGGATCCGTTCCTCTGCGGTATAGAGCGGTTCTTCCTCGCGGGCTGCATGCTTTACCATCGAGATGATATCCACGAGTGCCTTGTGGTACCGCACCTTGTGGGCATGCTGGAGGTTATCGACCGTAAAGCGGAACCGGGTTGCCGCCAGTTTCTTCTTTAACTCGGACAGGGCATCCGTTCCCCAGTCTTTCGGCCGGTCCAGCAGGATACGGATAGCCTCGATATGCTCCGGGTTCTCTTTGACAAACTGCGAGAAGGCAACGAGATAATCCTCCGGCTTGTACTTGTTTCCTTCCGAATCCCGGATGAAATACCGTGAACTGACCTCATCCACATTCTCATACGCAACCATGATCGAGCGTGGGGGCCGGGGATAGTGGACCAGCAGGTTCTGGAACGCCGGGTTCCGGAGCAGCGTCATGGTACCCGTAAAATCCTGCTGGAGTGCATGCTGCACCCCGGCAGCGTAACGCTTCATGTCACCGGAAGGCACATACGCGGCGAACATATCGCGGGCCTCGCCACTCATCTCTTTTTCGATCCGCTGCAGCCTGCGCACCAGCACCCGGGCATTGTACTCCCGGTCCCGGTTATCCCAGATATCTGTAATAACCTGCACAATCGGCCGGGTCTCCTTCTCGGGCGGCTCTGCGGTGATACCGGTCGCCAGCCGGAAATATTCGAGCAATGTCCCGCCAAAACAATCGAAAACCACAAAGTGGGATTTATCGAGGCATCGCTCACCCTTCCGGGTTCCCCTGCCCAGCATCTGCTCAAAGAGGATACGGGACTTCACCGGCCGCAAAAAGACAATAAATTCAAGATCCGGAATATCCACCCCGGTTGAGAGCATGTCCACCGTCATCACAACCGCCGGCATCGGCCGGTTCCGGAATTCACGGATACGCTGGAGCGGCCGGTCTACCTTGCCGGTGATCTTCTGGACAAACGAATCCCCTTTCCCGAACACATCCCGGGCAAGATCCACCAGCTGGTCCGCATGGGAAGTATGGGGCAGGTCATTTACGGCAAAAATCAGGGTCTTTGGGAACCGGCCGAACCGCTGCTCATGCTCTTCAGCGTACTTCCGGATCTCGGCAAGGATCTTCCGGTTGGAATCCGGCGAGGTGATGGTCCGCTCCACTTCCGTAGTATCAAACTGCCGTTCATCCTCCATGTTGTCAAACGACTGCGCACCCGTTGACGCGTCAATCACCCCCACCTGCTCACCTGCCTGTAAGAAGATCCCGTTCATCCGCACGTTCGAGTCAAGGGCAACCGCATCGTAATCTACGAGAAACCCTTCCCGCACTGCCCGGGCATACTCGTACCGGTACACGATCTCCCTGAAATAAGCCATCGTGTGAGCCGCCGGTGTAGCTGTCAGCCCGATCTTGATCGCATCGAAATGGTCCAGCGTCTTTCTCCACACCGATTGTTCCGCAGCAGAATACCCCCGGTGGCATTCGTCTGCGACGATCAGGTCAAAGGCATGGATGGGGATTGCCATCTGCTCGGCATCCTCATCGATCGGCTCGTCGTCACCCCCAAACACCGCATTGCGCCCGAAAAGGTTGATCGTCATCCGCTGGATAGTGCAGATATAGACAAACGCATGGCCGGGCTTTGGTTCCAGCAGGTATGGGGAAGGCAGCACCTTGGGATCAAACTTCTCGTCCTCCTCAAAATCCTCCCGGAAGAACCGCTGGCTGTAGACTTCATACGTCCGGTCGAACTTCAGCCCCGGCCGTGCTTCAAAGGATGCAAACGCCTTGACAGCCTGTGCAGCCAGAGCCCGGCGATCCACTAAGAAGAGGATCCGCTTTGCCACGCCGGATTCCATCAGCCGGAAGATCTGGTTGACCATCGTGTAGGTCTTGCCGGTACCGGTTGCCATTGCCACCAGCATCTGGCGCTTCCGGTCACGGATGGCCTGCTCAATCGCTGCGTTTGCTTCAGCCTGGTAGGGGCGAATCATCGGGTGCGCATTTTCCCATTCAGAAAGACGCTGGCAGGATGCCTCGAACTTCTCTTTGAGCCGTTCGGTGAGTGCATCCGGTGTATGGAATTGTGCAACCGGGCGGGATCGGTTTAATGGATTGCGGAGATCGTGATACCAGAGGATCTCACCATTGGTTGAATAAATGAAGGGTACCCGGAATCCGGAGTAATTGAACGGGCTGCCGGCAATCCCGGCTGCATACCGTTCAGCCTGCGTCAGGACATTCTGAGGGCCAAGCGTGACTTTCTTTGCCTCGATCACGGCAACGATCTTCCCGTCAAGGCAGAGAGCGTAATCTGCCGGGCCGTTGTCCGTGGGGAATTCTTCGAGAGCGCACTTGTTGAACCGGGTGAGATCCATCCCAGCCTGATATGGCGCGATGGACCAGCCCGCAGCTTTAATCTGAGGATCAATTCGCTTTTTCCGGGTAACCCGCTCGCTCTCATATGTCATTGATGTTCAGACCGGTAACCGATAGGATATGATTTCTATAAATGCTGTAACGTTATGTGTTGCGGTTTAATATCATTAAAATGAGGATTCATCATTTCCTCCGCGCTCTCCCCCCCTCCAAATCCGGCAACCAATCGCCAGCCACAGAGCAGTCGGATTTCATAAATAACCACCAAAATACCCGTAGCGACCAGGAACTATTTCTCCTTATTTCTCTTTCAATGGATAATCACAATGCCATACGATTTCTGCACCCGACTCACGGCGAAGATAAGGAGGCTGGGGTACACCCGCTGGCACGCGGAGCGGCTCGCCCCTGTCGCGGAGAACCTGGAGCGGATTCGTGAGCAGCAAGTGGCATTGGGAAAGGAGATCGGGGGGTTGTTTGAGGGGCTGATGCAGAGGGCGTTTCGTGGCCTGAACAAGACACCGATAATTTGCATTTCATAGAATATTCAGAACAAATCCTCACAAAATATTCCCTTTATATCATTTCGAGACATAGTATTCCTCATGCCATGTGATTTGACAGACATGGAAATACAGATTTTATACATCCTTTACCGTAACAAAAATTTCAAATTTGATGCCGGATATCACAGCGCGAAACTCAAAAAAATCCTTCGGAAGAAATACGATCAGGACTTCGATGAAGCCATCTCAAATCTGAAAAACACGGCATACATTGCAATAATCAAAAAACAAGAGCCAAAATATTACATCCTTGACCTCGGCAAATCATATTCAGTCCTGAAAAACCACGGGCTGAACGTTACTCCCCTTGGTGGTGGCAGGGTCTATCATATTGATTGACCGTGCCGTTTCTGTTAACTTTTTTTAACAACACTTTTATACCTTGTTTGCAAACATCTTGGAAATAAAAATTCTATAGATTGCAAAAATGTAACCCGTGATGAAGAGCACAATCCGGCATCATAAAAAATGTGATGATAATGAAACAACCGTTTGAGGGATTATTCGGCGACACCTGCGAGACCCGGCTGTTGCAGTTTCTGCTACCCATGTATGGGATCGAATTTGATATGGCCGAGCTGACCGAAGAGATTAAGCTGACCCGGCAGTCAATTGCAAAAGCGATGAAGAAGTTCTCAGACCGGGGTATGGTGAAGATAAGGAAAGAAGGACGGACCTGGCTCTACTCGATCAATGAAGAGTCGCCTCTGGTGAAACGCCTTGAGGACTTCGACAACTCGCTCATCGAATCGATGGTTGGGCCTGAGGAATTCAAAAAGATCCAAAATGCACACGAAAAACACTTCAGGGCATCTTCCTCCAAGGCATCCGGAGAAGGAATAAAAAAAGTCCAGTTCCAGCATGACCCTGCCGGAGAGGTTGTCCCTTGTGTTGCAAGCCGTGCCGGTAACTATCGGACAAAAAAAGGGTCGGTCAAGCCCTAATTATACGCCTCATCGTGATGAAGTAATTTTAAGAAAACAATTGCGTTTTCCTTTGCATCAATCACGTAAAACAGGATAAAATGTCCGATGTGAACTCGCCACTGGCCCTTGAGCGGGAAATGGAGCGGCTTACCCGATTCCGGGTTTTCAACAAGGAAAATGATTTTTTTCTTGAGTTGCTCATACCGTGCAGGACTCTTGGCCCGGAGCTTTCTGCAGGTGGAGACCAGATCGGGATGAATGACAACCCGGTAGCTCATGCTTCAATTTCCTTAAAAAAATCATCAATGGAATTATACGTTTTTCCTTTCCCTTTTTTGATATCGGCGTGGGCTTTTTTTACCATCTTGATAAATTCAGGTTTAATCGCTGACTCCGGCGGATAGACATTCTCATCGATCTTGTCTTCGATCCGTTCCAGCCTGGACACAATATCGGTGAGCATCTGCTCAACGTTCCGGTTCGTGCCCCGGACCGGCAGCGAGGACTCGCTCACACCTCCGATATGATAGGGAGTGGCACCCGCAAGAATCAGTTTAGCCGGAGTTTTTGTCCTGTTCTTTGGTTCGGCTGTTACCTTGTAATCCATAGCACTATTCAGATCTGTACTCTGTGTATTCAATAGCCTTTTTGTTCTGAATATTCGTCTGCTGGTAACCCGGCACAAAAAACCGATTTCCCTTAATCTCCCCATCACCCAACTACTATCAGGAGTCTTTCACCATGCGTCTCGCCCTTATCGTGGAGAACCTGGAGTGGATTCGTGAGTGTCATGCGGAATCTTGATCGAACAAAGGGTTTTGTATTAAAACATCGTGATACGTCAGTACCATTGTTCAGAAAATGTTTTCTTTACAATCATTCAGCCCGAATAATAATTATGCCATGTGAGCAAACAACCCGTTTTCAGATCATTTTGTTGACGCCGACAAAAGGTCCCCAGTTATTTTCACCCCACGGTAACACACTATAAAAGGCCAAACATCCGGTTAAGACTAAGTAAGCAGTGTTGTAAGGAGAGAGAACTATTGAGCGATAACCCAGTTCCGGAACCGGTCACTCATTCTCAGATCCTTTTCTATCAGTCCGAAAACGGAACAAGCCGTATTGAGGTGCTGCTCGTAGAAGGAACCGTCTGGTTATCACAGGCCCTGATCGCAACATTGTACCAGATTACAAAACAAACAACCGGTCACCATGTGAGGAGTATTTTTGACGAGAAGGAACTCTCTCCGGAGGCAACGGTAAGACAATATCTTACAGTTCAAACCGAAGGATCCCGAACCGTGAAGCGCTCCATCGAATATTACAATCTCGACATGATCCTCGCCATCGGTTACCGGGTCCGCTCCCACCGGGGCACGCAGTTCCGCAGGTGGGCGACCGAGCGGCTGAGCGAATACCTCATTAAAGGATTCGTACTTGATGACGAGCGGCTCAGGGAGGGGCGCAGTATCGGTGCGGATTACTTCGATGAACTGCTTGAACGCATCCGGGATATCCGGGCATCCGAGAAGCGGTTCTACCAGAAGATCAAGGATATCTACACCCTCGCGATCGATTACGATCCGTACGCAGAGACAACGCTCGAGTTTTTCAGGATCGTGCAGAACAAACTGCATTGGGCAATCACCGGCCATACTGCTGCAGAGATCATCGCAGAACGGGCTGACGCATCCAAATCGAATATGGGGCTCACGACATGGAAAGGGGCAAAAGTGAGAAAGAGGGATGTCACCGTTGCGAAAAATTATCTTGACGGAACGGAGATCCGGCAGCTCAACCGCATCATCACCATGTATCTTGATTATGCAGAGATGCAGGCTGAACGAAAACAGCCAGTCTACATGATCGAATGGAAAGAGAAACTGGATGCATTCCTCACATTCAATGAACGGGAAATTCTTGAGGATTCCGGGAAGGTATCCATGGAAATTGCACAGCGTCTCGCATTAGAAGAATATGAAAAATTTTCCCTGCGGCGGATTTGCGAAGATAATGCTGCTCCGGAAACAGAATTTGAGAATCTCTCTAAAAAGATTGAACAAAAGAAACGCGAAGACCGGAAAAATCCGTGATTGATTGGATATTTTTATTATTTTACTGACGTCAGCAAAATGGTCCTCCCGTCTTTCGATCTGCATGTTCTTCGTCGCCCTTGTAACGTGCAAATTGGCGTTATGCGATGAGATCGAAGCGCGGCTGAAGGACTAGACGGTGTTCAAGGAAACTTAGCTTGACTTCATCCCGCGCTCTCCCTCTCCTTCCCGCCAACCCGGCAGCCAATCGCCCGCCAAATGTCAGCCGGATCTCATAAATAACCGCCAAAATTCCCGTAGCGACCCAGTACTATTTACCCTCAGATCTCTTTCAATGGATAATCACAATGCGATACGATTTCTGCACCCGACTCACGGCGAAGATAAGGAGGCTGGGTTACCCCCGCAGGAACGCGGAGCGGCTCGCCCGGTTCCTTGTGCCCCGTGTGGTGCTGATCAGTGCATGGCTCGATGTACA
>Ga0315286_10001471_pt1 | contig 21294 bp, 20 predicted proteins | sample YL17G10_0_MG_FD_205038 | JGI IMG/M metagenome (GOLD analysis project Ga0315286, IMG submission 205038) | Sediment microbial communities from Yellowstone Lake, YNP, Wyoming, USA - YL17G10_0 | ecosystem: Environmental > Aquatic > Freshwater > Lake > Sediment | place: USA: Wyoming | collected...
TGCTCGCGAAATAGGTGAGCGTCCCCCATTTCCCGACGGCGATCCTCGCTCGAACGGGAGCGAGGCGATGGTGCCAGCGCAGCAGCGGCATCGCTGCAGTGCCGCCTCGCTCCTGCGCTCGAGCTTCGGCGTTCGACATGGGGCGGCCAGGAAGACCCGGCCCGCCGATCCGTGCCCTGTCGGTTCGTCGCTGACGCGTTGCTTCAGAGCGCCCCGACGGCGCGAGCGAGCCGCAGCTGCGCCAGCCCGGCATCGAGCGTGGCGTCGTCCCGGTTCTTGAGCGCCTGCACCCGCAGCGTCTCCGCTTCGAGCAGCTGCGTCTGCGTGCCGAGACCCGAGGTGTAGCGTTCATGGGCGATGCGGAGATTCTCGTCCGCTTGCTCCGCAGCCTGCGCGGTGACGATTACCCGCTGGCGCGATTCCTGGATGCCGAGATAGGCCTGCCGCACCTGCAACTCGATCTGGCTGGACGCGTCCGCGCGCTGTTGCTCCGTCGCGCGGCGATTGCGATCGAGCGCTGCGGCACGCTTGCGCGACTGGCCGCCATCGAACATCGCCCACTGCACGCCGATGCCTGCCATGCCGACCGTCTCGTCATCGAGGAACTGGTTCTCCAGGTACTGGTAACCACCGCTCAAGGCGACCTGCGGCAGTACGCGCGATCGCTCAGTGCGCGCGAGCTGGCCGTAGGCTTCCGCCTGCGCGTCGAACGCGGCGAGTTCCGTGCGACGCGACTTCGCCTGCTCCACCAGCGTCGGCAGGTCCTGTGACAGCTCGGCGGGCACGGCGAGGGTCTCGCTCAACTCCACGGGCCGGTCGAGAGCCGCGCCCAGGCGACGGTTGTAGGACGCGGCCGCGACTTCAGCCGCGTTGGCCGCGCGCAATTCGTTCTGGCGCGCATCGGCCAGCGCCACCTGCACGGCAAGCAGTTCGTTCTTCGGCACCAGCTCGCGCTCGAACATGCTGGTCGTATCGCGGGTCAGCGCCTCGAGCGTCTGCACGTTGCTGCTCGCGACTCCGTGCGCCTTGCGGGCCCGCAGCACCCCGACGTAGGCGTCGGCCACGGCCAGCTTGACGTCCGACGTCGCGACCGTGACCTGGGCACCGACGCCGCGCTCGTGCGCCTCGGCGGCAGCGATGCTCGACGAGATTCGTCCGCTCGTGAACAGCGGCACCGTGACCATCGCCGAACCCGCCAGAAAATTGTCGTCCTTGAACAGCTCGGGGGGCGTGATGGGCAAGCCGGTAAAAGAGAAGTCGAAAGCGGGCGAGTCGTCGAGCTGTGTGTAGGACCCGCCCACCGCGAGGGTAGGCCAGCGCTGCGCGCGCGCGGCCTGCGCCTCGAAGCCCGCGGCCTCGGCCTGGTTGCGCGCCGCCGCGAGCGAATGATCCTGCTGCAGGGCCAGCGCCCACGCATCCGTCAGCGTTTCGGCGCGCGCCGCTCCAGCGGCAGCACCGAACAGGACGAACGCGATCGCCCAACTCAGGATCATTCGGCGCAGGGTCATGACTTCAGGGCCTCGATACCCAGTGTCTTGAGCACGTACTTCTCGTAGATCGGCGTGATCGAGCCGGTCTGCACCTTGCGCAGGAAGTACTTCTCGAACGCGATCTTGGCCACGTGCACCCACTTGCCCTCGCGCGCCCAGGTGACGTTGCGCGGCGGGATCTGCGGCAGCGCGACGAACGCGGCGCCGGTGTCGCCGAAGTCCGCGAGGCAGATCGCGTTCCAGGTGCCGCGCGCTTCCGCCTTGCGGCCCGCGATGTCGGCCGCCACGTTCTCGCAGATCGCCGACACCATCGATTCGATCATGAAGCCCGTTTTCGGCGCACCGGTCGGCACCGGCGTCACCTCGACCGGCGGTATGGCGACGCAGACGCCGGCCGAATAAATGTTCGGGTATTTCTTGCTGCGCTGGTGCTCGTCGATGAGCACGAAGCCGCGCGGGTTGCAGAGATCCGGAACCGACGCAACGGCATCGACGCCCTTGAACGCCGGCAGGATCATCGCGAACTTGAACGGCAGCTTGTGCTCCTTGCGCACCGCGCCGTCGTCGTTGAACTCGGTGGCGTTGATTGTGCCGGGCTCGACCGACGTCACTTTGGCATTGGTGACCCACTGGATGTGACGCTGGCGCAGCGTCGACTCCATGAGTCCCTTGCTGTCGCCCACGCCACCCAGGCCCATGTGGCCGATGTAAGGCTCCGACGTCACATACGTCATCGGCACCTTGTCGCGGATCTTGCGCCGGCGCAGGTCGGTGTCGAGGATCATCGCCAACTCGTAGGCGGGACCGAAGCAACTCGCGCTGCCCGCGGCACCCACCACGATCGGGCCGGGGTTCTTCACGAACTCCTGGTACTGTTCCCAGGCCGCGAGCGCGTGCGCCTGCGTGCAGATCGAGACAGTGTGCCCGTTCGGACCGAGACCCGGCACTTCGTCGAATGCAAGCTTTGGACCGGTCGTGATGGCGAGGTAGTCGTAGGATTCTTCCGTGCCATCCTGCAGCAGGAGCTTCGAATTTGGCGCATCGATGGCCTGCACGAACTGCGGCAGCCAGCGCACGTTCTTGGCGGCCAGCGGCCCGGCCAGTTCGACCCGCGTCTGCTCGGGCTTGCGCCAGCCGACGGCGACCCACGGATTGGACGGCGTGAACTCGAAGTACGGCGAGCTGCCCACCAGGGTCACCTGGTGCGCGGCGCCGAGCTTCTTCTTCATTTCGTAGGCGCAGGCGACACCACCGAGGCCTGCACCAAGAATTGCGACTCTTGCCATGACTGCACTTCCTGCGGCCGTCACGCGGCCTGCGTCGTCCGGTTGCGATAACTGAAATAGAGAATCGGAATGAGCACGAGCGTCAGGGCCGTGGACACCAGGATTCCGAAGATCAGCGAAACGGCGAGCCCGTTGAAGATGGGATCGTCGAGGATGAAGAAGGCGCCGATCATGGCCGCTACGGCGGTGAGCACGATGGGCCGGGCACGCACGGACGCCGCGCCGATGACGGCATCGGCCAGTGGCTGGCCGCGCGCGACCTCGATGTTGATGAAGTCGACCAGCAGGATCGAATTACGCACGATGATGCCGGCGAGCGCGATCATGCCGATCATCGACGTGGCGGTGAACTGGGCGCCGAGCAGCGCGTGACCCGGCATCACACCGATGATGGTGAGCGGAATCGGCGCCATGATCACGAGCGGCACGGCGTAGGAACCGAACTGTGCGACGACCAGCAGGTAGATCAGGATCAGGCCGACCGAGTACGCGAGCCCCATGTCGCGGAACGTCTCGTAAGTGATCTGCCACTCGCCGTCCCATTTCACGCTGGGTTGGTACGGGTCGTCCGGCTGGCCGAAGAAGAACTGCCGGACGGACGGCATCTGGTCCTTCAGCGTGCCGACCATCGCGAACATGCCGTAGAGCGGACTGTCGGTCGTGCCCACGGAATCCGCGGTCACCCACGACAGCGGCAGCAGGTCCTTGTGATAGATCGCGTTGTCCCAGGCCCGACGCTCGATCGTCGTGATCTCGGCGAGCGGCACGCGCGCGCCGGTGCTTGATCGCACCTGCAGCGCCAGCACGCTCGCGAGGTCTGCCTTGGCCGGCACATCGAGTTCCAGCCGCACCGGGATTGGATACGTTTCGCGCCCGATTCGCACGTAGGTGGCGTCGATTCCGCCGAGTCCAGCGGCCAGCGTCTGCGCCGCATCGGCCTGGCTGACCCCGAGCAGGGCGGCCTTCTGCCGGTCGATTGAGGCGACGATCCTTGGATTCTGCGACTCGATGCTGTCGTCCACGTCCACGACGCCAGGCGTCGAGTCGAAGACCTTGCGCACGTCGCGCGTGAGCTTCTGCTGGGCTTCCTGGAACGGTCCATAGACCTCCGCGACCAGCGGCGCCTGCACCGGCGGTCCCGGCGGCACCTCGACGACCTTCACCGAGCCGCCGTGCCTGCGACCGATCTCTGCGAGCGCCGGTCGTACCTCGAGTGCGATCTCGTGACTCTTTTTGTCGCGGTGGTGCTTGTCGACGAGGTTGACCTGGATGTCGCCGACCTCGGGACCGCTGCGCAGGTAATACTGGCGCACGAGCCCGTTGAAGTTGATCGGCGCGGACGTGCCTGCGTAGACCTGGTAGTCGGTGACTTCCGGGCGCCTGGCGACTTCTGCCGCCAACGCGTCGAGCACGCGGGCGGTCTCCTCGACGGGCGTGCCTTCGGGCATGTCGAGGACGATCTGGAATTCAGACTTGTTGTCGAACGGCAGCATCTTCATCACGACCCACTGCACGACGGCCAGCGAGACCGCGATGCCGATCGCCGCGAGCGTGGCGAGGTAGAGCTTGTGCCGATGCGGACGGGCGGAATCCCCACGCAGGAAAGGCGACATGAGGCGGTTGAAGAAGCGGTGCAGTCTCGTCTCGGAGTGATCCTGCGATCCGTGCGAGGCGTGGCCGTGCGCCAGCAACTTCTGCGACAGCCACGGCGTGAACGTCAGCGCGATCGCCAGCGAGATGACCATGCCCATGCTGGCGTTGATCGGGATGGGGCTCATGTACGGACCCATCAGGCCGCTCACGAATGCCATCGGCAGCAGCGCCGCAATCACCGTGAACGTCGCGAGGATCGTGGGGCCGCCCACTTCGTCCACGGCGCGGGGGATCAGCTCGCCGAGCGCTGCCCCGGGATGCAGGCTCATGTGGCGGTGGATGTTCTCCACCACCACGATGGCGTCGTCCACGAGGATACCGATGGAAAAGATCAGCGCGAACAGCGAGACGCGGTTGATCGTAAAGCCCCAGGCCCAGGACGCGAACAGCGTCGCCGCCAGCGTGATGACGACCGCGGCGCCGACGACGACAGCTTCACGCCAGCCGACGGTCAGCCACACGAGCAGCACGACCGACGCTGTGGCGAACATCAGCTTCTGGATCAGCTTGACGGCCTTGTCGTTGGCCGTCTCGCCGTAGTTGCGCGTGACGGTGACCTCGACTCCGTCCGGGATGTAGGTGCCGCGCAGGTGCTCCATGCGCGCGAGGACGGCATTGGTCACGTCGATGGCGTTCTCGCCCGGCTTCTTCGAAACGGCGATCGTCACCGCCGGCGAGACGCCGTGGAATTCGATGCCCTTCTGTGACGCGGCCGGGCCACCGCCGAAGGTGACGTACTGCTCCGGCTGGTCCGCGCCGAACTTCACGTCGGCGACGTCCTGCAGATAGACCGGCCGCCCGTCGCGCACCGCGACGATCAGCTGCGCGACGTCCTCGCGCGAAGCGAGGAACTGCCCGGCCTGCAGCGGCAATACGCCTTCCGTGGTTACGAGCGAACCGGCGTGCTGTACGACGTTGGCCGCCTGCAGGGCGCCCACCAGCTCCGGGACGGTCAGGCCGTGGCCGGCGAGCCGCTGTGCGTCCAGCGACACCTGCACCGTCTCGTCGGGGCCGCCGATCGTGTAGACATTGCGGGTGCCGGGGACGCGCTGCAGTTCCGATTCGACGGCATGCGCGACCTGCTTGAGTTCGTGCGCGCCCCGCGCCTCGTCCTTCGTCCACAGCGTGAGCCCCATGATGGGTACGTCGTCGATGCCTTTCGGCTTTACGAGCGGCTGGCCGATGCCGACGCCGGGTGGTCGCCAGTCCTGGTTCGAATAGATCGCGTTCCAGAGCCGCACGATCGCGGCCGTGCGTTCTTCGCCGACCTCGAACTGCACGGTGATGACAGCGGCGCCGGGCCGCGACACGGAGTAGATGTGCTTTACGCCGGAGATCTCGGCGAGCACTTTCTCCATCGGCGTGGCGACGAGGCTCTCGACCTGCTGCGCGCTGGCGCCCGGGAAAGGCACGATGACGTTCGCCATCGTGACGTTGATCTGCGGCTCTTCTTCGCGCGGCGTGACCAGCACGGCGAAGACCCCGAGCAGCAGCGCAGTGAGGCCGAGTAGCGGCGTGAGCGAACTGTCAAGGAACAGTCGCGAGACGCGTCCGCTGAAGCCCAGTCGTTCACTCATGACGCGCGGCCGGAGCAACTCCGCGTGCCGCAAGGCCAGCCGCGGCAGGGTCAACGGCGACCTTTTCGCCCGGCGCGAGGCCCGCAATCACTTCGATCCTGTCGCCCACGGGCCGCCCGAGACGGACCTGTCGCAGTACGACGCGCCCGTCCGGCATCACGACGTACGCGGCCCGCAGTTCGCTGCGCTCGACAATCGCGCTGCGCGGGACGAGCACGCGGCTGGCTTCGCCGGTCATGAAGCCGACTTTTGCATACGTGCCCGGCGCCAGCTGCGTGCCGGTCTGCGGCAATTCGACGCGCGCCCGGAATGTTCCGGACTGGGGTTCCGCGGATGGGTACAGCGTGACCTTCGTTGCCGTGATCCGCTCGTCGCCCACATACACCGTGGCTTGCCGGGACGTCTGCACAGCGCTGGCCGAGGTCTGCGGCACTTCTGCGACGACGCGCAATGCATCGAGCGCTGCCACCGTCAGCAGGTGCATGCCAGGTGACACGGCCTCGCCAACCTGCGCATGCTTCGCCGTCACCACGCCGTCGTATGGCGCACGCAATTCGGTGTAGGAGACACCTTCGCGCGCGGATTCGACGCCGGCACGTGCCGCGGCGAGGTTGGCCACGGCGGCGTCGCGTGCGGCGACTGCGTCATCGTACGTCGTCCGGGCCACGACCTTGCGTTCGTACATGTCACGGATGCGGTCGTGCTGGGCCCGCGCCTGCGCGTCCCGGGCAACGGCCGCATTCAATGCCGCCTGCGCCTGGCCCAGTCCCGCAACCTGCTCCGTCGCGCGCAGTCGCAGCAGCAGGTCGCCCTGCCTGACACGGTCATTGACCTCGACGCTCACCTCGGCGACGCGTCCTGCGGTCTGCGCAGACAACGCCGCCTGCTGCACGGCCTCGACGACGCCATCGAGCAGCAACTCGGCGGGCGCGGCTTCAGCGCCGACAGTGATCGTCGCCAGGTTCGACGTGGCTGCGGGGGACGCTGCAGGATTGGGCTCTTTGCCGCCGCAGGCTGCAAGCGTGAAAGCGCTGATCGCGACGATCGCGACCAGGGGACGAGGGCTGCCGACGGGTCGCATGAACCTGTTTCCTTGCTCGCGGATCAGAAGGCGGCGCCCGGCTGCACGCCGAACCTGCGCAAGATCATTGCGAGCGGGCAGAAGCCCGTGAACGACGCCTGGAACAGGTTCGCGCCGACAAAGGCGGTCAGCCAGAACCAGTTTGGACTGACGTAGATACCCAGCAGCAGGCTGGCGAGGATCATTGCCCCTGCGAAAGCCATCACCATGCGATCGATGCTCATCGTTGTCTCTCCGTAAATTCCGACCGACTTAGAGAGTGCCGCGCTCGATGACCTGACCGGTCGCCGGATCGATCCGGATCAGGGGCAGGCCGGCTGCCTTCCAGGCGTTGATGCCGCCTTCGAGGTTGACGACATTAGTGTGGCCAGCCGCCACCAGCGCCTGCGCGGCGCGCATCGAGCGGACCCCGCCCGCGCATTGCACGACCAGCCTGCGCCCCCCGCCTGGGATCGCTTTCGGGTCGAACGTGGACAGTGGGTACAGCAGCGCGCCGTGAATGCGCTCAAAGGCGTACTCGTTGGGCTCGCGCACGTCGACGAGCAGGACTTCGCCGCTCGTGAGGCCGTCGCGGAGCTGGGCGGGCGTCGCCTGAGTGATCTCGGTCATTTGGTGCTGTTGCCTGTGTTGGGGTGGTCGCTGGGTTCACGGCTTCGGCTTGCCGATCACGTTGATCGGCACGCGCAGATAGTTGACTCCATCCGTTGCTGCCGGCGGCAGGTGGCCGGCACGTATGTTCACCTGCACGGACGGGATGATCAGGTTCGGCACGTCGAGCGTTGCGTCGCGCTCGGTACGCAGCTGCACGAACGCGGCTTCGTCCACGCCGTCGCGAATGTGCGTATTGGCGCTGCGCTGCTCGTCGATGGTCGTTTCGCATGCCGGCGCCCGGCCGCCCGGCGAATAATCGTGGCACACGAACACCCGGGTTGCGGCCGGCAGCGAAAACAGGCGCCGCACGGATCGATACAACTCCGCAGCGTTGCCGCCGGGGAAATCGCACCGCGCCGACCCGCTGTCGGGCATGAACAGCGTATCGCCGATGAAGACGGCATTCCCGACGAGGAAGCTCACGCTGTCGTTGGTGTGCCCTGGCGTGGGGATCACATGGATTGATCCGGTCCCCAGGGGCAGCGTCGTATCGTCGTCGAGCAGGCGGTCGAACTGGTTGCCGTCGGGCTGAAACTCCGGACCAAGGCCGAAAATCGTCTTGAACGTGCGCTGCACCGACCGGATGCCCTGCCCGATCGCGACCTCGCCACCGAGCTGCTGCTTCAGGTATTGAGCGGCTGACAGGTGATCGGCATGCGCATGCGTCTCGAGGATCCATCTCAGCTCGAGACCGGCCGTGCGGCAGTGCGCGACGATGTGCTCGGCGGCGACGGTTGCGGTTCGCCCGGACTTCCAGTCGTAATCGAGCACCGGGTCGATGATCGCGGCTGCGCTGGTCGACGGATCCGCGACGACGTAGCTCCACGTGCCCGTGGCCGCGTGATGAAAGGGCGTGACGGTAGGTTGCATGGTTCGGTTGCGCTCCCTTGTCCGGGCAATATATTCGTAATTGCTAATTTAGTCAATACTGATATAATGCCCGCGATGGAAAATCGACGCATGCCGCGAACCGCAACCCATCCAGACCTCGACCGCCTGGACGAGATGCACGAGCACGCTGCCGAGGCGGCGCAGCTGATGAAGGCGCTGGGCAACGAGCAGCGCCTGCTGATCCTCTGCAACCTGCTCGAACGTCCGCTGTCGGTCGGCGAGATCAACGAGCGCGTGCAATTGAGCCAGTCGGCGCTGTCCCAGCATCTCGCGCTGCTGCGCGAGCAGGGCATGGTCGAGACGCGCCGCGAGGGGCAGTCGATCCATTACTCGCTCCCGCCGGGACCGGTCACCCGCGTGATGGCGCTGCTGCAGGAAATTTTCTGCAGCATTCCCGTGCCAACGGCGCGCGGGACGACTGCGCGCAGGACCGCGACGCGCCGACGCTCGGTGTGCTGACCGCACGCGTCGGCACGCCAGGTCGCGTGGCGGGACGTCATCTTGTTTGGCCTGCCCGGAATGGCCGGCGCCTGGGTCGGGGCCTCCCTCGCGCATTGGATTCCTGGCGTCGTCCAGCTCTCGGGGTATGCGCTCGCGCTGCCCGTGCTCGCAGGCGCGATCGTCGTGGACGTCGCCGGATGCGCAGCGTGACGCTCTAGACGCCCGTCACTCCCCGGTCCTCAGGCTTCACGGGCGCCCTCGAGGTCGGCGAGCCGCTGCTCGAGCGCAGCGAGCTTCTCGCGCGTCCGCCGCAGCACCGCACTCTGCACGTCGAACTCCTCGCGCGTCACGAGGTCGAGCCGCGTGAGCTGCGACTGCAGCACACCCTTGAAGTTCTGCTCCAGATCGCGCCGCAGTGCGCTCAAGTTCTCGGGGACGGCGCCCGCGAGGCGGCGGGCCAGGTCGTCGATCAGTCGGGGGTCGAAAGCCATGGGGGTAAGTAAAGCTTCGTTGGCCGGGTCGGTAGTTTAGCGGCAGCCACGCTGTGGGAGCGGTTGCCACGGCGTGAATCGGTGCATCCTGAGCCGGTCGCGCTCCATCGTGGTGCACAGCCTTGGCTCCCCCGGCCCGTTTCACAGGACGGAGCCGCGGCAAAAGCGTGGCACGCTTCCTGCATCGAGGGTTTCCGACGTTTACGCGCGACAACCGTCGCCGAGGGAGACCCGCGATGAAACTCATCACCGCCGTCATCAAGCCTTTCAAGCTCGATGAAGTGCGCCAGGCCATTGCCGATATCGGCGTGCAGGGCGTCACGGTGACCGAGGTGCAGGGCTTCGGCCGGCAGCGCGGACACACCGAGCTCTACCGTGGCGCGGAATACCGCGTCGACTTCCTGCCCAAGACCAAGATCGAGATTGCCGTCGACGACACGATCGTCGAGCAGGTGATTGAAGCAATCACCAACGTCGCTCGCACTGGAAAAATCGGCGACGGCAAGATTTTCGTGACCCAGCTCGCCCAGGCCGTGCGCATCCGCACCGGCGAGTCCGGCGCCGACGCCGTCTAGGTCGCGTTTCGGATCACCACCCCATGACCTGCTGCACAGATTCATCGACAGGAGAACACCAGTGAAGACCTTGACCGCCGCGCCAAGCCGCCCGTGGGCCGTAGCGCTCGCACTGGGCGCCATGCTCGCGCCCGCCTTGGGCTTTGCCCAGGACACGCCCGTGCCCGACAAGGGCGACACGGCCTGGATGATGACCTCGACCGTGCTGGTCATCCTGATGACGATCCCCGGCCTCGCGCTCTTCTATGCGGGCATGGTGCGCTCGAAGAACGTGCTGTCGCTGTTGATGCAGGTCTTCATGACGTTCTGCCTCATTTCGCTGCTGTGGGCGATCTACGGCTACAGCCTCGCTTTCACCAACGGCAACGACTTCATCGGCGGTTTCGACCGTGCGTTCCTGCAAGGGCTGACTACGAGTTCGGTGGCGGCGACCTTCAGCAAGGGCGTCTACATCCCCGAATTCACATGGTTCATCTTCCAGCTCACTTTCGCGGCCATCACGCCTTGCCTGATCGTCGGCGCCTTCGCCGAGCGCATCAAGTTCAGCGCGGTGCTGCTGTTCGTGGTGCTCTGGTTCACCTTCGCTTACCTGCCGATGGCGCACATGGTCTGGTGGTGGGCCGGTCCTGACGCCTACACCGACGCCGCTGCCGGCGCGGCAGCCGCGGAAACCGCGGGCTTCCTGTTCCAGAAAGGCGCGCTCGACTTCGCGGGCGGCACGGTAGTGCACATCAACGCGGGAATCGCCGGCCTGGTCGGCGCGCTGATGGTCGGCAAGCGCATCGGCTACGGCACCAGCGCCATGCCTCCGCACAACGTGCCGATGGTGATGATCGGCGCTTCCCTGCTGTGGGTGGGCTGGTTCGGCTTCAACGTGGGTTCGGGCCTCGAAGCCAACGGCTTCACCAGCATGGTGTTCGCCAACACGATCCTCGCCACCGCCGCTGCGGCGCTGGCCTGGTCGTTCGCCGAGTGGATCCACCGTGGCACGCCGACAATGCTCGGTGCCGCCTCGGGCGCAGTCGCCGGTCTCGTCGCGATCACCCCGGCCTGCGGCTGGGTCGGCCCGATGGGCTCGATCGCGATCGGCATCATCGCCGGGCTGCTCTGCCTCTTCGCGGTGGTCGGCCTCAAGTCGAAGCTCGGCTACGACGACTCGCTCGACGTGTTCGGCGTGCACTGCGTCGGCGGCATCGTGGGTGCACTGCTGACAGCAGTGTTCTGCGATCCGGCCCTTGGCGGTACCGGCGTGTACGACTACGTCGCCAACGCCGTCGCCCCGTACGACATGGCCGCGCAGTTCAAGGCGCAGTTGTGGGGCGTGCTGACAGCACTGGTGTGGTCGGGCGTGGTCGCCGCGGTCGCCTTCAAACTGATCGACCTGACGATCGGGCTGCGCGTGCCGGAGGAAGCCGAGCGCGAAGGCCTCGACACCGTTTCGCACGGCGAGCGCGCATACAACTGATGCAGTAGGTGTCTGTGGAGGGCGGCCGGTTCCTGGTCCGGCCGCCTTCTCCCCCGCTTGCGGGCGCTTCGGCGCCCGCTTTTTTTTGCGCTAAATCCTTGAACTGGATCATGATTCGCGCGACCCGGCGAGCCGCTGCACGGCGCGGCGGCTGCTACACTTCAAGGGGCCAGGGGATAGGGGTTAGGGGTTAGTCGGAATGGGACGCTTCGCGGAGCGTCTGGTCCGACTAACCCCTGGCCCCTGACCCCCGGCCCCTTACTCCACCGGAGTGCGCCATGCATCGCTTACTTTTGCTAGTCGCGTCGCTGGTCGTGCTGGGCTCAGCCCAGGCGAGCGAAGTGTTCGTCACCAAGGACGCCCAGGGCCGGCCGACCTACACCGATCGCCCCGAAAGCCTCCCGGCACAGAAAGTCCACGTCGCGTCCAAGAGTACCGACCCGGCCGTGGTGCAGCAGCAGTACGACGAGAAGATGAAGTCGTACCCCGAAGCCGACAAAGCCAATGCGGACGCGGCGAAGAAATCGATCGACCCGCAGCAGGCGAAGGCACTCTCCGCCGCGGACAAGGCGAAGCGCTGCGAGGAATCCCGCACGCGCTACCAGAACATGATGAACGCGCGCCGACTGTACGAGCCAGGCTCCTCGCCGGACGAACGCCGCTACCTCGACTCGAACGAGATGGATGCCGCGCGCGCGGATGCGAAAAAAGTGATGGACGAGTTCTGCGCAGGTCAATGAAGCAGTGACTGACGCCCGCGTCGGATTCGCAGGCCTCGGCGCCATGGGCCGGGGCATGGCCCGCAACCTGCACAAGGCGGGTCTGCTGCGAGCCGTGTGGAACCGCACCACGATCCATGCCGACGAACTCGCCGCCGAACTCGGCATCGTCGCGGCTGCCAACCCTGCGTCGCTCGCGCGTGATTGCGACGTCGTCGTGCTCTGCGTCGCGGCCGACGCCGACGTGCTCGCCGTCGTCGACGCCCTGCTGCCCGGTTTGCGCGCCGGAGCGCTCGTCATCGACTGTTCGACCGTCAGCGCCGACACGGCCCGCGAGGCTGCGCGCCGGCTGGCCGCGAAAGGCGGCGAATTCCTCGACGCACCGGTGAGTGGCGGCGTCGAAGGCGCACGCGACGGCACCCTGGCCATCATGGCCGGCGGCACCGAGTCGGCGTTCGCCAAGGCGCAGCCCGTGCTGCAGGCCATGGGCCGCACGGTCACGCATTTCGGCCCGAGCGGTTGCGGCCAGGCCGCCAAGGCGACGAACCAGATCATGTGCGCCGGCGTCATCCAGGCGGTGGCGGAAGCGATGGCGTTTGCCAAGGCGCAAGGCCTGCCGTTGCCACAGCTGATCGAAACGCTCGGCAAAGGCGCGGGCTCCAGCTGGTACTTCGTGAACCGCGCGCCGAACATCGTGCGCGATGCGTTTCCGGCTGGCTTCCGCGTACGGCTGCACGAAAAGGACCTGAAGATCTGCCGCGACATGGCGGCGCAGCTCGGCGTCGAGCTGCCGGTGGTCGAGGCCACCCTCGCCCAGTACCGCGAACTGATCACGCAGGGTCACGGCGACGAAGACATCTCCGTGCTGTTCCGCCTCAAGGACGCGCTGTTCGCCGCGGCCGCTGCGCAGTCCAGCGGAAAATCCCCCAAACCCGCATGAGCGTCCCGGCGTCCCCGCCGGAGCGCAGTCGCGTCGACGAACGCGACTTTTTCATGCCCGACTTCTGCGAACCGCTGGCGGTGCTCGCGATCGTGCTGATCGCTGCGCTGCTGGGCTTCGTGCTGGCGCTCGCGCGCCAATCCAGTCACGGCATGTTCTGGTTCGACCTCGCGCGCACCGCGGCTTTCCTGCTCTGGGCCGGACTGCTGTGTGCCGCCGTGCTGTGCCGCTCGCGGTCCTGGCTCGCGCGAAAATCGTTGCGTGCGGGGATCGCCTGGTCGCTGCTGCTGATGGTGGGAACGGTGGCCGTGCTGTCCGAAGCGGTCTACCTGCTCGGCCGGCTGTGGGCTGCACGACTCGGCGCGCCATCCGCCATCCTCCCCGACACGCACTGGCGGTTCGTGCTGCCGAACGTGCTGATCGCGGCCGTGGTCGGCGCGCTCGCCCTGCGCTATTTCTACGTGTCGCAGCAGTGGCGCCGTTCGGTCGAACTCGAGGCCCGCGCGCGCATTCGTGCGCTGCAGGCACGGATCCGGCCGCATTTCCTGTTCAACAGCATGAACACGATCGCGTCACTCACGCGGTCGAACCCGGCGCAGGCCGAGGAAGCGATCGAGGACCTGTCTGACCTGTTCCGCGTCAGCCTGAGCGACGCGCGCGCGCAGATCACGCTGGAGGAGGAAATCGAAATCGCGCGCACCTACCAGCGAATAGAAAGACTGCGGCTCGGCGACCGGCTGCAGGTGCGCTGGGACGTCGGCGACCTGCCGCCGCACTGCGTGGTGCCCAGCCTGCTGCTGCAACCGCTGCTCGAAAATGCGATCGGGCACGGCATCGAGCCCCTGCCGCAGGGCGGCGTCGTCGACGTGCGCGGCCGGCTCGACGATGGCACGGTCACGCTCGAGGTGACCAATCCGAAGCCGTCGGGCACGCCGCCGCCGCTCCGCCGCGGTCACCGGATGGCGCTCGACAACATCCGGCAACGGCTGGACCTGGCCTTCCCGGGCCGCGCGACCGTCGCCGTCGACGATGCGGAGAGCCAGTACACGGTCCGGCTGCGATTCCCGCACACCGAAGATCAATCCGTCGACCCGGCCGCTGCGCCGGAGAGCGGCGCCGTGATGCCTTCGTGACACGCGGCCCGGTCCATCGGACAATCCAGGTCCGCGCATGGACGAAAGTACCCCCTCTGCCGCCGATTCGGAAAAGCTGCGAGCGCTGATCGTCGACGACGAGGCGCCGGCACGCGCGCGACTGCGTCGCCTGCTCGAGGAGCTGGGCGACGTGACGATCGTCGGCGAAGCGACCAACGGCGCCGAAGCGCTCGAGCGCTGTGCGACCCTCGATCCCGACCTGGTGCTGCTCGACGTGCACATGCCCGGCATGGACGGCATCGAGGCTGCCCGCCACCTGGGCGCGCTCGACGAACCGCCGGCGGTCATCTTCACCACCGCCCACGACGAATACGCGCTGGCGGCATTCGAGACCGAGGCCGTGGGCTACCTGTTGAAGCCGGTGCGCCGTGAGAAGCTCGCGCGCGCCGTGCGACACGCGGCGCGGATCGCCGGCCCGCAGCTCGCCCGCCTTGCCGAACAATCGCAGCTCGGCCGCCGCCGTGCGCAGATCTGCGCGCGCCTCGGCGAGCAACTGCGGCTCGTGCCCGTCGAGGACGTGCTGTATTTCAGCGCCGGGCAGAAGTACGTGACCCTGCGGCACCGCGGTGGACGCGAGCTCATCGACGAATCGCTGCGCGCGCTCGAACAGGAGTTCACGCCGGACTTCATCCGCATTCATCGCAACTCACTGGTCGCACGCCGCTACGTGCAGGTCGTCGAGCGCAGCCCCGAAGGCCATCTGTTCGTGCGACTCACGGACAGTGACGAGACCCTGCAGGTCAGCCGCCGGTACGCGGCGGAGGCCCTGCGCCAGATCCGCACCGGACACTGAGACCCCATGAACTCGTCCCGCGAAGACGTCGGCGAAGCAACGATCACCCTGCCCGATCCGCAGGCCGCCGCTGCGCAAAAGGTCTTCTTCGCCCGAGTCGGCACGCTGTTGCTCATGGCAGGGCTGCTGTACCTCGTCTGGCGCATCGTCACGCCCCTGTGGCAACCGGTCGTCTGGGCCATCTTGCTGGGCGCGTTGCTCGCACCCATGACGGCCCGGCTTGCCGCGCGGCTCGGTAATCGCCCGCGACTCGCCAGCAGCCTCATGACCGCCGCCGTAGTGCTGCTCCTGCTGCTGCCCATCCTGGCGCTCGGTGGCGCCGTGGCGGCACAGGCCGCGCAGCTCGTGAAACTCATCGATACCTCCTCGTTGCGCGCGTCGAACCTCGACCTCGCGGACTTTCCGGCGCTGGCAGGGCCACTCACGTGGCTCGAGGCGACGGCGGGCCTGTCTCTCGCGCAGATCGAGGGTTGGATGGTCACGGGCGCCAAGCGCCTGCTCGAGGTCGTGGCCGCGTCGGGCGGCGCCGTGTTCCTCGGGGCACTCGGCACGATCATGAAGTTCGTGCTGATGCTGTTCGTGCTGTTCTTCATGCTGCGCGACGGCCCCCGGATCGCGCAGACATTCGTCCGCATGCTGCCCATTGAGACCCACTTGCGCAGCAAGCTGTGGCGGCACTTGCTCGACGTAACGCGCGCGGTGTTCATGGGCATCGGACTGACGGCGCTGGTGCAGGGGACGCTGCTCGGCATCGGCTTCGCGATCGCGGGCCTGCCTTCACCGCTGGTATTCGGCGTACTGGGCGCGCTGTTCGCGCTGGTGCCCATCGTCGGCACCGCCATCGTGTGGGTGCCCGCGACACTCTGGCTGCTGGCGCAGGACCAGCCCTATTACGCGATCTTCATGCTGGCGTGGGGCATGGTGGTAGTGGGCGCTGTGGACAACGTCCTGCGGCCAATCCTGATTTCCGGGCGCACCGAAGTCCCTACCCTTGCCGTCTTCATCGGCGTAATGGGCGGTCTCTCTGCGTTCGGGTTCATCGGCCTGTTCCTGGGGCCGATCGTCCTGGGCCTGCTGGTTGCGCTGTTCCGGTTCACAGCGGAAGAGCTCGCGCCCAGATCGAACGAAGCTTAAGCCGCCTGGCGGCACGAGGAGTCGAGTCTTGTCGAACACGCCCCTGCGCATTGCGACCCGCCGCAGCAAGCTCGCCATGTGGCAGGCGGAGCACGTGCAGTCACTGTTGCGCGCAGCGCACCCGGAGCTGCCGGTCGAACTCGTGCCGATGAGCACGCAGGGCGACCGTGTGCTCGACCGCGCGCTGGCCGAAGTCGGCGGCAAGGGTCTCTTCGTCAAGGAACTCGAGGTCGCGATGCAGGAAGGCCGCGCGGACATCGCGGTCCACTCGATGAAAGACGTGCCGAGCGAATTGCCGCCGGGTTTCGCGATCGTGGCCGTGCTGCCACGCGCAAACCCGCTCGATGCATTCATTTCGCGTCGCTTCAAGCGTTTTGAAGACCTGCCGCACGGCGCACGCGTCGGCACGTCGAGTCCGCGTCGTCAGGCGCAGCTGCGCCACGCGCGTCCCGACCTGCGCCTGGAACTGCTGCGCGGCAACGTCGATACCCGGCTGCGCCGCCTCGACGAAGGCGCGCTCGATGCGATCCTGCTGGCCTGCGCCGGGCTCGAGCGTCTCGGCATCGACCACCACATCACGCAGCAACTCAGCGTCGAGTTGTCGTTGCCGGCCGTGGGTCAGGGCGTGATCGGTATCGAGAGCCGTGCGGACGACGAGCGCAGTCGCGCGGCCCTGGCAGCGCTGCATCATGCCGATTCGTTCACGCGGCTCGTGGCGGAGCGTTCGTTTGCCGCCACGCTCGGCGGCAGCTGTCATTCCCCGATCGCGGCCCATGCCACGCTCGACGGTGGCACGCTCACCGTGCACGGCTTCATCGGCGCACCCGACGGCGGCGAAACCTATCGTGATCGCGTGGATGGGCCGGCCATCGAGGCCGAATCCCTCGGCCGCGAACTTGCCCGTCGCATGCAGTCGGCCGGGGCGGAAACCCTGCTCGAGCGCCTGCGGCAGGAGGCCGCCGCAACGTCGTGACGCTCCCGCTCGACGGCGTCACCCTCGTCGTTACGCGTCCGGCAGCCCAGGCCAGCCGGTTTCTCGCGCTGGCGCACGCCGCCGGCGCCGTGTGCATTCCCTACCCGACGCTGCAGATCGACCGCATCGCGTTGGACGACGCCACTCGCGCGCGCCTGCAAAGTCGCACCTGGGACTGGGCCATCTTCACCAGCGCCAACGCAGTTGAATCGGCGCTCGAGCGATGCCCCGCCCCGCTCGCGACACGGCATGCGGCCATTGGCCGGGCAACGGCACGCGCGCTCGAACAGCACGGCGTCAGGGTCGACACGCGTCCCGAGCGTGCGAATTCCGAAGGGCTGCTGGATTTGCCGCAGTTTGCAGCACTGGCGGGCCGTGCCGTACTGCTGGTCAAGGGCAGCGGCGGCCGCGCGCTGCTGCGCGATGCCCTGCGCGCGCGGGGCGCCGACGTGCTCGAACTCGAGGTGTACCGTCGTTCGTTCACAGCACCGGCAGCGGCGGCGACCGCGCAGCTGCACCTCGCCCTGGCGAGCGCGGGTCCACTGGTCGTCGTGGTGACCAGCGCTGAAGTCCTGCAATCCTTGCTCGAGCACGTCGACGTCGACGACGGCGCACGGCTGCGGACCCGGACGCTGCTGGTGCCCGGAGCTCGAGTCGCTGCGGCCGGCGAGCGTCTCGGCTGGACCGGGCCGGTCGTCGCAGCGGCTACCGCCGAAGATGAAGCGATGCTCGCCGCCCTGCAGGACCTCGCGGCAGGGTCCAAGCCACCTGCGTGATAGCATTCGTGAGCGCCGGCCCCGGATGGCCCGCGAGTGCCGATGACCAACGAAATCGAATCCCTCACCACGGACATGAACTCGCGCCGGACCGGCAGCGGCGCAAGCCCGATGCTGTTCGCCGTCGGCGGTCTTGCACTGCTGCTCGCCGCCTATGCGCACTGGCGTTTCGCCCAGTTCGACGAGCGCATCGACCGGCTGCGCGGGCAGGTAGTCGAATTGCGCGCGACGCAGGATCGCCTCGACGAGCAGATCGGAGTGGTCGGGACGCAGCTGCAGGCGGCGCATGCCGAGGTGCGGTCGCAGATCCGCCTGCTGCGCGAGGTACCCACGCAGCTGGGAGAACTCGGCCAGAGCGTCGCCGAACTGCGTGCCCGCACCGACGCGCCGCAGCGCTCCTGGGTGCGCGCGGAAGCACTGTACCTGCTTGAACTCGGTGCCCGGCGCCTGCGGCTGGAACACGACGTGCCCACGGCGATCGCCGCCCTCGAATCCGCCGATGCGCGCCTCGCCACACTGCCGGACCCCGCCGTGGCCGAGGTGCGGGCTCAACTCGCGCGCGAACTCACGGCGCTGCGCGCGGTCGATGTACCCGACATTTCATCCGTGCTGTCGCGGCTCGCAGCCGTCGAGACGGCCGCTGCGGATTTCCGCGTGCTCGGCGTGCCCGTCTCCAACGCGCGTCGCCTCGATCAAACCGAAACCGGGGTCGCCGAGAGCACATTCGACCGCGCGACCCGCCGCTTGCGCCAGGCGTGGCGCGACCTGTTTTCTTACCGGCGCGTCGATCCAGCACGCTCGCGGCTGGTCACGCGCGAAGAAGAATCGCTGCGCCGCCAGCAGTTCGAACTGCAGCTGTTTACGGCGCGGATCGCTGCAATGCAGCAGGATCATCCAGGCTACGTGCAGGCGTTGCAGTCGGCGACGGCATTGCTCGACCGCTCGTTCGACGCGCGCGACGAGACCGTGCGCGCGGCCCGCACCGAACTCGCGCTACTCGCTGCGATTGACGTGAACTCGACGGCGCCCGAGATCGGCACCGCCGCGCAGCTGCTGCAGCGGGTGATCCGCGCGAGCTCGCCCGCGAAGCCATGAAGGGCAGCGTACTCACGGCGTCGGCGCTGGTCGGTGGCGGCCTCCTCGCGCACCTCGTGCTGGACGATCCGGGCTACGTCGCAATCAGCGTCGGCAGTTCGCTGTTCGAGACGACAGCGCCCGTGTTCCTGCTGCTGCTCGTGGGCCTGTATTTCCTGGCGCGCGCAATCATCGAGTCGCTGACGGCGCGACGCCGCCTGGCGACGTTGCGCATGGAACGCCGCAAGCGCCGCGCACGCGACGACACGCAGCGTGGCTTGCTCGATCTTGCGGCGGGACGCTGGCGCAGCGCCGAAGACCTGCTCTCGCGCGCCGCCCCGGAAGCCGACTCGGCCGCAGCGAACTATCTGGTCGCGGCCCGCGCCGCCGACCTGCAGGACGCCGTCGAACGTCGCGACGAATGGCTTGCGCGGGCGCAGGAGGCCGCTCCCGCTGAACGGGCGGCGGCGCTCGTCACGTTCGCCGAAATGCAGATGCGACGCGGACAGGACAGCGCCGCACTGCAGACCCTCGAACAGCTCGACGCGTCGGGCGACCTGAATTCGCGCGGGCTCGAGCTCATGGCGCGGCTGTGCCAGAAACTCGGACGCGGCGAGCAGCTGCGCGCCCTCGGGCCACGCCTGCGCAGCGCGAAGGAATTGCCGGAGACACAGGTCAACGAGATCCTGGCGCAGGTGCAGCTCGAAGAAGTCCGGTCGGCGGGCGAGCGTCGCGACATGCCTGCTGTGAACGAGGCCTGGTCCAACCTGCCGCGTGCGACGCGCAAGCTGCCGCAGGCAATCGCAACCTACGCTCGCGCGCTCGTCACCGCAGGCGAGACAGTGGCGGCCGAGAAGCTGCTGCGCGAAGCGATCGACGATCGGCGCGAACCGGCGCTGGTGCGGCTCTATGGCGAACTCGTGCTGCCGGATGCGCTGACTCCGCTGGACCGCGCAGAGAACTGGTTGCGCAAGGCGCCGGAAGATCCCGACTTACTCGCTGCCTGCGCACGCCTCGCGCTGCAGGCAGAACTCATCGGCAAGGCGCGCAGCTATCTCGAGGCATCGCTCGCCCGCAAGCCGTCGGCCGAGAACAGCCTGCTCTACGCGGAGCTGCTCGACCAGCTGGGTGAAGGCGAGCGCGCACGCACCGTGCTGCGTGACAGCGTCGCGCGTTCCGTCGGCCGTCGACCCGCATTGCCGCGCGTACGTTTGCGGCGACACTAGACGGACGGCAGCAATGCCCGGTAGTTCAGCGCGAACCGGCGGACACAGGGATCCGGAGAGTTCCGGAAGGCACGCCGTAAATACGTCCCTGTAGGCTCGCGCGCGACGTCCGGCGGTCTCAACTGGTCGATGCAACACTGATCCCCGCTGGGGAAGGAGTGTTGTATGCCAAGAGCTATTCGTCCCTACCTGACGGCGGCAGAACGGGCGCAGATCTGGGCACGCTGGCGAGCGGGAGAGCCGATTTGGCGGATCGCCCGGGCGCTGGAGCGGCGTAGCGGTACGATCCGTGACGAGTTGGATCGTAGCGGTGGGATCAGCCCTCGTCGGCGCCGGCGCGCCTTGCGTTCACTCAGTGAGGGTGAGCGCGAGGAGATCTCGCGGGGTCTGGCGGCGCAACGCTCACTGCGCTCGATTGCCCACGGCCTGTGCCGCTCGGCCTCGAGCATCAGTCGCGAGGTGCGCCGCAACGGAGGGGCGGGCGCCTATCGAGCGGGCCGCGCCGATCAACGCGCTTGGGACCAGGCACGACGACCCAAGGTGTGTCGCTTGGCGCAGCACCGGAGGCTGTGCGAGTGCGTGGCGGAGAAGCTGCAGCTGCAGTGGTCGCCGCAGCAGATCACCGCGTGGCTTGTGCGTGATTACCCGACCGACCACAGTATGCGGGTGTCGCACGAGACGATTTACCGGACGCTGTTCGTGCAGGCCCGTGGCGCCCTCAAGCGCGAGCTGACCGCGCACCTGCGCAGCCACCGCAAGCGCCGTGGCGCACGCCAGGCGGAGGGCGCCGGCGCGCGCGGTGGATCGATCGTCGGCGAGCTCTCGATCCGCGAACGGCCGGCCGAGGCCGTGGATCGCGCGGTGCCCGGGCACTGGGAGGGCGATCTGCTGTGTGGCTCGAAGG
>Ga0315286_10001473_pt1 | contig 21291 bp, 21 predicted proteins | sample YL17G10_0_MG_FD_205038 | JGI IMG/M metagenome (GOLD analysis project Ga0315286, IMG submission 205038) | Sediment microbial communities from Yellowstone Lake, YNP, Wyoming, USA - YL17G10_0 | ecosystem: Environmental > Aquatic > Freshwater > Lake > Sediment | place: USA: Wyoming | collected...
ACAGGGAGTAGTATCTCCAGTCCCGGCCGAACCGGCGGATATATTTCACGGAATAGACGAGCGAGGTCAGGGCGATGAGGCTGACCATGACCAGCATGAAGGAGCTGAGAGCGTCCTGGACGAGGTTAATGCCGATGGGGAGCTTCCAGGCGCTCATCCTGTAGACCAGGGTTTCCCCGCTCCGGACGAAAAACGCATACCCCGAAAGAAGAACGAGGGAGAACACGGAGACCAGGGAGAGGAACGCGGCCCGGCCGTCCGTGCGTTTCGACACGAGCGGGATGAGAAAAGCCGCGAAGAGGGGGATGATGACGAAATAGGGAAGGATCATCCGGAGAGCCTCCTGATCTTGGTGATGTCATAGGTCCGGTATTTCTGGAAGAGCCGGATCGCCAGGGCCGCGAGCAGCGCGGTCACTCCGAGTTCGATGACGATCGACGTCAGGACCAAGGCCTGCGGCAGAGGATCGACCATGGCCGCCGCCTCCTTGCCCTTCTCGAGGATGGGATAGACGGCGCCGCGGCGGTATCCGAAGAGCACCAGCATCAAGTTACAGGCGTAGCCCATGATCCCCGAAGACAGGATGATCTTGACGAGGTCGCGTTTGGTCATGATGCCGTACAGGCCGACCAGGAACAAAACGAAACAAAGGACGTAGAGTGTCATTCGTCGGCTCCTAGATTCAGGTCGAATTCCGCAAGGGCCAGAACGACCAGGAATAGGGACAGCCCGACTTTAACGCCGATGACAATGTTGAGCGGCAGGATGATCCCCGAGCTCAGCAAGGCAAAGAGCTTCCCCTTGGACAGGACATTGGCCAGAAATGCGCCCCCCCAGGCCGTGCCGATCAAACCGACGCCGAGGAAGAGGAGCGGGCTCGCGTGTTCGAGGTCCCGGAGGAATCCCAGGCGCAGCCGTTTCAGGGTGTCATCGCGGCCGTAGGCCAGGAGGACGCTCAGGAGCCCGAGCGCCAGGACGACCCCGCCGCCGAATCCTCCTCCCGGGCTCAGATGGCCGTGGAGTATGATGTAAAAGCCGTAGAGAAAGATCATTCCGACGATGATCCGGACGACCGTTTTGACGATGATCGTCATGCCCGGCTTCCCGTCCATTAGCTGTCACCCCCTTTTTTATTCCGGGCCCGGACGCGCAAGACGGTCAGGGTTCCCAGGATCGCCGTCAGCAGGACCGTGACCTCGCCCAGGGTGTCGTAGGCCCGGTAATCGAGGATGATGGCGGCGACGATGTTTGCCGCGCCCGTATCGGCGGCGGCGTGCTCCAAATAGTACCGGGAGACGTCCATGAGGGGCCGGCCGAAGGGTGGGAGAAGCCGGAAAACCTTGAGGCTCATGACCAGAACCGCGGCCAGGCCGATCAGGGTGAACCCGACGATCCAGCCGCTCGATTTGGCCGACTCCAAGGAGTGGTAATCCTTCCGGATGAACGCGCGGACGAGGATGATGAGGGCGAAGATCTCGAATAGGAACTGGACGATGGCCAGGTCGGGAGCCTGGAGGAAAAGGAAGGCCATGGAGACGGCCAAGCCCACAACCCCGATTGCGACAATGGACGAGAGGATATCCCGGAGTTCCAGGGCCACGATCGACCCCAGGATCATAAAGCCCAAGAGGAAGGTCAGCCATGTATCAACGGGCACGGGTTCCTCCTTGTCATGGTTTTCCTATCCGGCCAGGATCATGAACAGCAGAACGCCGAACAGGATGAAGAGCACATAGACCTGGAGAAGCCCCGAATGGGCTCTCTGCAGGAGATGGGACAGGCCGAACGTGGCCTTGGAACCCAGGTCGTAGATGTCGAAGGTCTTCTTTTCGGCCTGCCGGAAGAGTCCCCGGAGGGGCTTCATCTCCGTGATTTCCTTGTAGAACGCGGTCCCGGCGATCCGGAAAGCTTCGGACTGGGAGTTGCCGCACAGATAGACCTTATCGTAGCGCGTTTTCCGGGTCAGGAGAAAGACGATCAAGCCCACGAGAAAGGCTAAGCCGAAAAGAAGGAGCATGAGAAGGGGGCTGTAGAGCCCGAGAAACGCAGCCGGAGCCAGGCCGGCTTCTTCGGCCGCCGGCAGGACGAACATGCGGAGAGGGATCTCTCTCGCAAAGAGACCGAAGCCGACGCATAAGAAAGCCAGCGTCCCCGTCGCCAGCCATTGGTTGGCCGGGGCTTCTTTGATGCCGGCCAGGCGCTCCGGCCGCTGGCCCAGGAACACGGCGTGGAGGAATTTCATGAAGCTGGCCAGGGTCAATGCGCTGCCGAAGACGGCCAGGACAAGGCAGACGAGAAGCCAAATGGCATAGCCCGGAGCGAGGCCCGAGGCCTTTTCGAGGAGCCCCTGGTAGATCATCCACTTGGAGAAAAATCCGTTAAAGGGCGGTATCCCCGAGATCGAGAAGGCCCCGACGAGGGCCATGACGAACGTCACCGGCATGGCCTTGGCCAGCCCGCCCAGGTCGTCGAGTTCGTTCGTTCCGGCGCGCTTCTCAACGGAGCCGAGCGAGAGGAAGAGGTTGGATTTGTACAGGGTGTGGTTGATCAGATGGAAGAGGCCCCCGGCGAAGGCCAGGGCCGAGCCGCTGGCGATGCCCATGATCATATAGCCGACCTGGCTGACGGCGTGATACCCGAGCAGACGGCGGCCGTTGTGCTGGACCATGGCCATCATCACGGCGATGATAACGGTCAGGGCGCCGAGGCTGACGACGATCATCCGGACAAAAGGACCGACTTCGAAATACCCGGACATCATGCGCGTCAATAGATATATGCCGAGCAGTTTGTCGAGCGAGGCGGGAAGAAAGGCCGCGCTCTCGACCGGGGCGTCCCGGCTGAAGTCGGGCACCCAGGTATGGAGGGGAAACCCGCCGGCCTTGGCGAAAGCCGCGATGAGCAGGAAGACGAAGGAGAATGCGCCCGCCGGACTGCTCAGGGGGACGGCGGGGCCGACGAGGGACCAGCCCGAACTCGCGCCTGTCAAAGCCAGGCCAAGGATCAGAAAGGCGTCGCTGCCGCCGACGATGATAAATGTTTTCTTGGCCGTCGCCGCCGCGTTCTCACCCCGTCCGAGGAGGGCGAAGGCGTAGAGGGTGAGCCCCGACAGGCCCCAGAAGACGAGGAAGCCGAAGGCGTTGGGGCAGAGAACGGTCCCGTTGGCGAAGGCGAGCGTCAGGGGGTAGAGGACCAGGAATGACTTTTCCGTCCCGGCGTCCAGGCCTTTAAGGCAAAAAACGAAGATGATGAGACTCAGGACATGGATGAAGGTCAGGGCGAGCAGGCTTAGTTTATCGAGGGCCAGAGCGACCGACCCGAGAAGCTCGAAGGCCGGCGGCGTAGCGTTGAAGAATCCTTTGATCAGGAGAAGGCCCAGAACGAGGCCGACGAGGATGAGCGCCTTTCGCAGGAGCGACGGCAGGAAGAGGTTGAGGAACGCGACGGCCAGCGGCAGGGCGATAACCAGGACCAGCGGGCTATCCATGGACTTCCCTCCTCAGCAGCTCGGTTTTCCGGCGCGACAGCTGGATGAGGTCGGCCGTGACGCGGACGCCCCGCCCGTCCGAAATATGGATGGCCCGTTCCGTGCAGCAGTAGCAGGGGTCGATCGCAGCCAGCGTGATCAGGGCATCGGCCAGCGGAATGCCCTTGCACGAGGCCGAGCACGTCGGGATGTTGACGTAGCTCGGCGCGCGGACCTTGTGGCGGAGGGGACGGTTGGAGCCGTCCGTCCGCACGTAGTGAAAGACCTCGCCGCGCGGGGCTTCGTGCCGGCCGATCCCTTCCCCGGCCGACACCTCTTTAACGTCGTTGAGGATCGGGCCGGGGGCCGTTTTGAGTTTTTCGAGGCACTGCCGGACGATCTTGATGGATTCCACGGTTTCCAAGACCCGGAGGACGAGCTTGTCGTAGACGTCGCCGTTCTCGAGGACGATGGCTTTAAAATCAACCAGGCCGTAGGCGTCCTTGGGCTCGTCCTTGCGCACGTCGATGGCCACCCCGGAAGCCCGGGCCGTTGGCCCGACGGCGCAGTAATCGATCGCCGCTTGTCGGCTGAGGACGCCGACGCCCTTGAGGCGCGACCGGAGCACGGGGTCGTCGGCCGCGGCCTTGGCGATCATGTCCATTTTGCGCTCGACCATGTCGAGGGTCTGCAGGAGGGCCGGAACCGCTTCCGGCGGGATGTCGCGGGCGACGCCGCCGACGCGCATCATGCCGTAGTGGTTCCGGTTGCCCGTGATCGTCTCGAAGACTTCGAGAACCGGCTCCCGGTACCGCCAGGCCCACATCCAGAGGGTGTCGTAGCCGATGAAGTGACCGGCCAGGCCGAGCCAGAGGAGATGGCTGTGGATGCGTTCGAGCTCCGCGATGACCGTCCGGATGTAGGCGGCGCGGACGGGAATGTCGATGTTGTCGACGTCCTCGACGGCGTGGACGAAGGCGAGGGGGTGGGACGTCGAGCAGATGCCGCAGATACGCTCGACGAGGTAGATCGACTGGGTGAACGTCTTCTGCTCGGAGATGAACTCATGGCCCCGGTGCATGTAGCCGATGTCGATGTCGATGTCGGTCACGGTTTCTCCGTCCACGTGGAGCTTGAAAAACTCGGCCTCCTCGAGCAGGGGATGGAACGGCCCGACGGGGATGACGGTCTTGCTCATGGTCTCCTCTTCAGGCGCAGGGGCTGGTACGGGGGCTTGGGGTGGTCCCTCGTCAGAAGCCGCTCCGGGTGAGGATGCCCGTCGAAGGCGATGCCGAAGAGCTCCGACATCTCCCGCTCGATCCATTCCGCGCCCTTGACGATCGGTGCGATCGAATGCATCTTCGGATTCTTGAGGTCGGTGATGACTACGCGTGGGCAGAAGTACCGTCCCGTGGCGTCGTGGGAGAACTGGTAGAGGACTTCGAGCCCGCGATACATCTCCGTGGCCGTGGCCGTCGACAGGCGGCAGCCCTTCGTCAGGAAAAGATGGCGGACGACGTCGTGGAGGTCCTTGTCGGCGACCTCGAAATAGAGGCGCCCCTTCTTGGCGATCGTCCGGCCGATCTTGCCTTCGAGACCGTCCAGGAAATGGTCTTTTTCAGCCATTGAGCACCCCCACGAGCTTCACGATGGCGTCGATCATCGCCTCCGGCTTGGGCGGGCATCCCTCGACGTAGAGGTCGAAGGGGATGACGGTCTCCCGGCGGGGGCTGATGTTGTAGCTTTCCTTGAAACAGCAGCCCGACGTCGGGCAGGTCCCGATGCCGACGACGAAAACGGGCTTGGGGGCCTGCTCGTAGAGCCGGCGGACCAGGGGCGCCACTTTGTCGTTGATGACCCCCGTGACCAGAAGGACATCGGCGTGCCGGACCGAGCCGACGAGCTTGATCCCGAAGCGTTCGACGTCGTAGCGGGGCGTCAGGAGGTCGAGGATCTCGATGTCGCAGTTGTTGCAAGGGGAGGCGCTGACGTGAAAGACCCAAAGCGATTTGGCCAGGCGTTTGTTGTACCAGCCCATGTTCAGACTCCCAGGACGGCCAGGACGACGGCCGCCAGTGCCAGCGGTGAGAGGTATTTCCAGAAGAACGCGATCGCGGTGTCCATCCGCACGCGGGGGTTGGTGTTTTTGATGATGATCATCAGGACGAGGATCAGGAGATATTTCAGCACGCCCCAGAGGGCGCCCAGGCCGGCGAGCGGAAATCCTCCCCAAAAGAGGAGGATGAGCAGGAAGGGAAAGACGACGAACATCATGAACTGGTCGAGCTTCCAGAAGGCGAGCAGCGGACCGCTGTACTCCATGAACGGGCCGGCCACGATCTCGGTTTCGGCCTCCGGGATGTGGAAGGGAGGCAGGGCCATCTTGGCCTGGACGGCCAGGAGGGCCACGACGAACGCCAGGATTCCCGATACGGAACCGACGAACATGCCGTGCTCGGACTGGTGGGCCAGGATCGCGGTGAGCTTGAGCTGGTAGCCGGACCGGATGATGGGAACCAGGCAGGCCAGGATGAACGGCAACTCGTCGGCGAGGAGGAGCTTGACCTCCCGTCCTGCCCCCAGGCTGGAGTAGACGTTGCCCGGCGAGGCGCCGCCGAGGACGATCAGCGCGGAGTAGAGCATGAGCAGGTACATGACGACGATGAGGTCCGCGCCGGCGCTCCGCCCGGAAAACAGGGCGGTCCCCACGACCGTCGCGACGAGCGACATGACGGCGAACCCGGCCAGGGGAGCGGCAACGAACAGCCATGGCACACCCGACTTGATGAGGATCGTCTCCTTGCCCAGGAGCTTAAAAAAATCGTTGAAGTTCTGAAAGAGGGGAGGGCCGACCCGGAACTGGAATCGGGCCGAGACCTTGCGGTCCAGCCAGCCGGCCATGAGTCCCAAGACGGCCGTGAACAACACGCCCGGAAAGACAAGAACATCGAAAACGGCCTGTGCGATCATGGCCGTCCCTCCTTGCTGCGCCAGCTCGGACTGCGGACGGCCAGCCGCTCGCCGGCGAAGAAGACGTGGTTCTCGGGGTCCTCGTCGGGGATGTCTTTCATGCTGAACGTCCCGGGCGGCGCCGTTTTGGCGCAGAGGGGGACGTAGTCCGGATCCTCCGTGAGCTGGTTCAGGCAGAGGTCGCACTTGGCCGTGACGTAGTTGATCACCTCGGGGAAGATCGTGCCGAACGGGCAGGCCAGGACGCAGCTCTTGCACCCGACACAGCGCATGTTATAGCGCTTGACGGCGCCGTCGGCCTGTCTTTCCAGAGCCTCCTTGGGGCAGGCGACGACGCAGAAGGCCTCCTTGCACTGACGGCAGTAGGCCGCGAACTCGGCCACTTCGAGGAGAGAAAAGACGCCCGGGTTCGTCCGGTGAAACATGTATTCGCACTCGATACGGTCGGCCGGAACGCCGGAGGCCAGCAGGGCCGGGATGTCGATGAACAGCCGTTTCAATCCCATATCCCCTCCTCGTTCTTGATCTGGGCGTAGGTGAAGACGGGGCCGTGCTTGCAGACGTAGTATTCGCCCATGACGCAGTGGCGGCACTGACCGATGCCGCAGTACATCTTTTTCTCCATGGACAGATAGATGCGGTCCTCCCGGAAGCCCAGCTTGAGGAGGTCGCGGGTCCCGAATTTCATCATCACCGGCGGCCCGCAGACGACGGCGGGGGAATTTTTCGGGTCGATGTCCAGCTTCCCCAGAAGCATGGTCACAAGGCCGACCTCCCCGTCCCAGGCCTCGCCCGGCGTGAGGGCGTCGACGGCCCGGATGAGCTTGACCCGGGGATGCTTCTGCCATTCGGGGAAGGCGTCCTTGTAGGGGCAGTCCGCGGGCGTTTTAGCGCCGGCATAGAACGTGATGCTCTTGTATCTATGGACTTCGTCGAGAAGCGTTAGGAAGAGGGAACGCAGGGGGGCCAGGCCGCAGCCGCCGCCGAGGAGGAGGAGGTCCTGGCCCTCGAATTCCTCCAAGGGGTAAGCGGACCCGTAGGGGCCGCGCAGGCCGACCCGGTCTCCCGGCTTGGCCCTATGGATGTGTTCGGTCAGGAACCCGGCTTTCATGACGGTGACGTCCATGGTCTCCGTGACGAATTGCGAGGAGGACGGAGTAAACGGCCCCTCCCCGACGCCGGGCAGGCTGAGTTCGATGAATTGACCCGTCCGGAAGGGTATGGGGCGGTCCGGCTTCAGCCGCAGGGTCCGGATGAGCGGAGTCTCGTCGATCGTCGCCGTAATGACAGCCGGGATCGTTTCGTACGGGTTGGGCTTCATGGCGTCCTCCTCACCCGGCTCCGGCGGCGGGCAGGCCGCCCGAAAGAGTCTCCACGAGACGGCGGACGACGCTCCGGAATTCTATCCCTCCGGGGCAGGCTTCGGTGCAGCGGCCGCAGCCCGTGCAGCCCAAGTTGCCGAACTCCTTTTTCATGAAGGCGAACTTGCAGAGGTAGCGGTGGCGGAAGCGTTCGTCCACGCGGGGCCGCGGCGACGCGCCGCTGGCGACCCGGGCGTAGCCGTGGAGCTGGCAGGAATCGTAGCTGCGGACCTTGACGAAGCTCCCCGCCTGGCCTTCGTCGTTCAGAATGAGACAGTAGCACGTCGGGCAGATATGGGTGCAGGCCCCGCAGCCCACGCATTCGCGGGACTCCTCTTTCCATCCCTCGGGAGGGCTTGACCGCAGGCGGCCGTATTCCGCGGACCTGGCGAACGCGGCGTTTTGCGACTCGACCTTGGCGGTCATGTCGGCCCGCCGGGCCTCGACGGCCGCCGGGATCCGGTCGTGGGTGGTGTCGACCCGGACATGCTTGCGGATGAGGTCGAGGAGAGCCCGTCCTTTCTCCGTGGCCGCGCTCAGGAAGTAGTGGCCGCCGAAGCGCGCCGCGTTGGCGTCGAAGCCCGTTTCCGCGAACGGCTTTCCGCCGACGAGGGTGCAATGACATGTCGGGGCGGTGTCCGTGCAGTCGAAGCTGAGGACGGTCGTCCTGTCGCGCCATGATTTGTAGGCCGGGTCGACGAAGTCCTCGTTGATGAGCGCGCGGTCGAGAATTTCGAGGGCCTTGATGTCGCAGGACTTGACGCCGGCGAGAAGCCCGGCGGCGGGTTCAGCGCTAAACGGGGCGACCCTCTCTCTCGCGCCGTAGAGCAGGAGTTTGACCGGGTCTATGGCGCGGTGGCCGTCGAGGGCCGGACGGGTCTTTTCCCGGAGCGGGGCGAGAATGGAGTGGGGCGAATCTTGATCGGCCGGCCAGACGGGGAGATGGACTTCCCGGTAGGGGCCGATGTGTTCGTTCAAACAGCGTCTTAGGAAGTTTATGAGCTCGTCCGTTGGAATCAGCAAGCGAACCCCCTTTTGGAAAAACGTGCAGGAATAGGGCAGACTCATCCACAGAAATCAATTTATCTACCCGCAGGCGCGGCGAATCGAAGATCATTTTCCCAAAGGTATGGGCCTTTTATATACTCCGCCATTCGCTCTTGTCAACAGAAAATATTGCGCCGCGGTGAGAAAAACGAAACCTAGGCAGGTCTCGCGAGCTTGCGGCGGCCGATAATGACCAGGTTCTTGATGAGATCGATGGTGACCGTGCCGGCGATGAAGAGGAGCGTGATGAGAAGCGTGTATTTCGCCCAATATTGGATCTTTGGCAGGAGCCGCCCGGCGATCTCGGCGGCGAAGAGGCCGTCGAAGGGCTGACGGAGGAGAAGGCCGATCAAGCCGAGCGAAACGATGTCCGAGCCGACGTCCACCCAGCGCGACCGGGTGAAGAGCTTGATGAGGAGCGCCATCGTCGAGGCGGCCAACATGGCGATGACGATCATCGACAGCCGCCGGCCGGCCCCGGGGGTGAAGAGCGGGCGCGGATTCGCGAAATCGAGATTGACGAAGAAAATGGTGTGGTGTTTGGCGAATAGATAGAGGGCGAAGTCGGTGATGGCCAGCATGACTACCGCTCCGACGGCCGTGCCGATGCGGCTAAGGAAGAAGTTCTTGTTCGGCGGCTTGACCTCGTCGAGGTCGACGGCGAACTTGGGCCAGGGGAGCTTGACGTCTTTTCCGCTCTGGGTGATGAAGTAGAGGACGAGGGCGACGACGCCGAGGTCGGTCAGGAAGGCCGTGGGCAGATACATCAGCGCCTCGATGACGCCCAGGCGGGGCATGAAGAGGAAGGGGAAGAAGATGAAGTCCTCTTTGAACACGACGGCGATGACGGTCAGGAACGAGTGGATGGCGAAGAGGAACGTCGTGTAACGGAAGAGGGTGCGCTTGTAGGCCGGGGCGATGATGGGCCGGCCGTCGAGGTATTTCTCGGCGACTTTGCGGGCCGGGCCGTAGGCGGCGATGGCCTTGTCGATCGCGGCGTCGCCTGTTTCGCCGTGCTCTGCGGCGGCCTTTTCCAGGATGTGGCTGCGGATCTCGGACAGGATCTCCTCCCGTTCCTCGCGGCCGGAGAGAAAGTGGCTGATCTCGTCGAGATAGGCTTCGAGCTTATTGGACATGGACATTCTCCTTTTTGATCTCGTTGAGGATGCGGTTCTGGTTGTCCCAGACTTCGAGGAGGCCGGCCTTCATGGCCCGGCCATCGGCGGTGATCGCGTAGAACTTGCGGGGCCGGTCCTCGCCCAGGGCCCACTTGCTCGTGATCCAGCCGTTTTTTTCGAGCCTGCGGAGGAGGGGATAGAGGGTGTTCTCCTCGACCTTGTAGCCCAGCCCCTCGATGTGCTTGACCATGGAATAGCCGTACATGTCCTTCTCGAGGAGGGCCAGGACGAGGATCTGGAGGAACCCCCGGTTCATCTCCGTTTCCATGCTGCCGATGTCGGGGTCGGTCATGTTCTCTCCCAGGACCGCGTCATTTCGTCTCTCGTTTCGATCATATCGACCGCCTATACCGTATATCTTACTATATAGTGTATAATACTATAATGTATATAAAACAGCATGTCAATAACTTTTTCATTTTTTATTGAATTATGGCTTGATAACGTTTCTTATTAGTGCATTTTTAAGCACGGATACGAAATGAACTATCACAGCCTGCGCGACTCCTTGAAGAACTTCACCGTTTTCTCGCTCCGCGATATCTTCCGGGTCGAACCCGGATTCCATCGCCGGCGCCTGAACGATTGGCAGGCTAAGGGGTATATCCGCAAAGTGATCAAGGGATTCTATGTCTTCGCCGACCTCCCGCTCGACGAAATGGTCCTCTTCGAGATCGCCAACCGGGTCTACAAGCCCTCCTACGTATCCCTGGAGTCGGCGTTGGCCCATTATCAGCTTATCCCCGAAAGCGTTTTCGGGGTGACTTCCATATCGACCCGCCGGACCTATCAATTCTCCACCGAGCTGGCCGAATTCCGTTTCCGGACGGTGAAGCCCGATCTTTTTTTTGGCTATGACCTCGTGTCCGTCCGCGGGAAGCGTGTCAAGATCGCCCGTCCGGAAAAGGCGGTCCTGGATTACCTCTACCTGAATCCGCGCTGCCGAAGCGCGCCGGATTTCGAGAGCCTGCGCATCGACGCGGACCGGTTTTTCCGAACGGTCGCCAGCCGGGACCTTCGAGCCGCGGTGGCCCGCTACGCCCGTAAGGCGTTTGCCTTGCGGGTCGATCTTTTTCTGAACTATCTACGGAGCCGGACCTAGCCTGACTTATTCATAAAAATGCCGATGTGTTGTTTCACTCAAGCGATATCTGCTATATCTGTGATAAACCTATTCCCTATTAGGTTTTGGAAGTTTCGTCTAAAAAGAACCGGCATTTTTACCCCCTGGGCGAGCCGATCCGGCCGCATCTGCTTTGTTGCGAAGGGTTCGCAGCCCTAATACTCGTTTCTTCACGAGTATTAGGACTGCTTCACCCTCCGCGGACCTTCATGGGCGGAACGGCCATCCATATCGTCCACGGCAACCCCCGGTTTTCCGAGGACCTCGATTTCGACAACCGCGGCCTCGACCTGCCGGCCTTCGAGTCGTTGGGAGAGCTCATCCGGTCGAAAATGGAACTCCAGGGATTCAAGCTGGAGACGAAGATCGTCGAGGCAGGCGCCTTTCGGCTGTCACTCCGGTTCCCCGGGCTGCTTCGACTCATGAATATCTCCCGGGATCCTCGAGAGAAGCTTCCTCTGCGAGTCGATGCCGAGTCCCGGGGTTTTGCGTACGACGCGGCCGCCTTCCTGATCGACAAATTCGACGTCTTCGGACGGATCTTCGTCGCTCCCGCGGACCTTCTCCTGGCCCAAAAAATTCTTCGCATGTTTTTACGGCCGCGGCCCATGGGGCGGGATTTTTTCGACGCGCTTTTCCTGTGGGGTAAAACCGAGCCCCGGCCGGCCTATCTCAAGGAAAAACTCCGCGTCGAGAGCGCTCACGATCTGAGAGCCCGTTTGATCGCGCGTTGCCGGGAGCTGGACTTCGATAGCCTGGCCGAGGATGTCGCGCCGTTCCTTTGCCGGCCGGAAGACGCGAAGAGAGTCCGGCTGTTCTACGAGTTCATCGAGAATCACGAATTTAAACTCTAGGGGCTCCGGCGCGAGTCGCCGAATTGACAGGCCGGGAGGGGTGTGGCAAGATGGGGTCGAAATGTGCGATTTCTGCCACCAGCACGGGGAAGGGAAGAAGTGGTACCTCGACGCCCGGAATTACTCCGAAGACCTCCTCAGCGACCTCGGCAGGCGGAAGTATATCAAGCGCTTTTTCGAGTCGCCGGACCATCTGGCCCAGGGGGACCGGGCGCTCAACAAGCTTGATAAGATCCCGCGGTTCTTCACCCGCGGCATTCGGCGGAAGATCACCGGGAAACAGATGGTCAAGCACTTCGGCCAGGTCGTGCCCATCGAAGACATCGAGAAGATCCTGGGTTTCACGACCTCGGTCGTCCGCCTGGCCTGCGTTTGCCGTCACGTCACGCTCGGTCCCGAACACCGCTACTGCTACGGCATAAGCCTCGGTCCCAAGGGCGGCGAGATGATGAAGATCGTCCAGGGGATCGACGCGGCCTACCTGATCGGGCCCCAAACCGGCGGGCTGGAGTATCTGCCCAAGGAGGAGGCCCTAGCCCTGATGCGGGAAAACGAGGAACAGGGACTCTGCCACACGGTTTGGTCGTTCGTCACGCCCTTCATCGGGGGCATCTGCAATTGCTCCCTTCCGGGCTGCCTGGCCATGAAGACGACCTTGACCCACAAGACGCCCATCATGTTCCGGTCGGAATATGTGGCCAGGGTGGACGAAGAGAGATGCCGCGGCTGCGGGGAATGCGTCAAGATCTGCCCGTTCGAGGCGTTTCACCCGCACAAGCGCAAAGCCAAGGCCCGGGTCGATTGGAAGAAGTGCTACGGCTGCGGCATCTGCCGGAACACCTGCACGCGCGACGCGATCGCGCTCGCCGACCGCGCCGCCGTCCCCGAAGTGGCGTCGCTCTGGCTCTAAATAGGAGGGATGAATAGAAGGGGGACACGTACCGGAGGTACATGTCCCCGACTCTGCCGGCCTTTTGCGGCGTGGCTTATCCGGATGATCGAAGCGTCTCCTTCAACTTATTGAACCGTTCATATGCGTCTCTTCGGACATCCCTGATATATTCATCCGGCCCGTTTTCTCTTTCCACCCAAAGACAGCCGCGGCTCGTCAGGCTAGAGAAATAGGCCTCGATATTCCCCGGAACCTGAGGGAAAACGCCTTGTCCCCGATATTCCTGAACTTCGCGGTATAGCGAAGCGATATCAGGAACGTATCTGAGGACGAAATAGGCGTAATAGAGGTCCTTGGCTCGCTTGAAATCATCTTCCCTTTGAGTAACGGTCGCTAACTTGTGAAGAAGAAACGCCGAAGGCCGCGGGCAGTACAACATTAATGTTTGAAGCCCGGCCTTAACCCCCACACCGAGCCGGTTTTTCATTAAGAACTCGAACCCTTCGAGCTTATTGACATGGATCTCGGGCCCGAGGATGGCAGCGATGGCCGTTGTTTTCATTGCTGCGTCGGCAATGAACTCCACGGGGATCTTGCCCTCTTTATAGAAAACGATTGGCCTCAGCCGTCCGATATCCATGTGGCGTTCCCGGTAATCCAGCTTGGACAGCGTTTCGAATATGGTTTCTTTGGAGGAAGCCGGAGCTTGTCCGGTGAGGCCGAAATCAATATCGACGGTCGTTACGAGGTGGACGGTCTCGGTCTTCCATACGTGGCGGGCATAGATGAAAGGAACCCAGCCTCCCACGAGCGTGAGGGCCGGGAGGTGATCGCGCAAGTCCTCCAGAACCCGGTAGAACGATTTTTCCGGCGCGCTTGATCTAGGCAAGGGGTTCTCCCCGTTCCGCGGCGATCTCTTTCAATCGTTCGGCGTGTTCCCGACCGCGGGGCTGATAATTGTATAGATCGAGATACAATTGAAGTTTAGAAACGATAGGATACCCATTGGTTTTTTGGCTATTGAAAAAACCGCTTTGGGCATAATACGGCCGGATGATATGAACGTTGCCGCCGTTCACCAATTCCTTGAGCCCCAGCCTTTGCCGAACGTTCAGGAGGAGATCCGGTTCGGCCGTATCATCGAGGTAGAGATGGACGTGCTCGGTTTTGACCCAAGAGGTCAGGAAATTAGCCCCGACATGAAGAGTGAGCGCGTAGGGGAGTCCGGCGAGAGCGTTCTTGATTCTCTTGATCGCGTCCGGATAGGGAAGATCAAAAGTCCGGATTTCGTTACGGGAGACGGAATAGGCCTTGACCCATTCGGCGATCAACAGGTCGGGATTCGCCAGCAGGGTAAAGCTCCTGGCCCCTTTCTTGTTCCTCTCTGCGCATCCCATGGCTTCGACAGCCTCGAGGACGGCCTGGGCCAAGCCGAGGCTCACCCCGTCTGTCCCGACGAAATCACGAACGACCCATCGGCGGCCGGGCTCGCGGAGCATGCGCCGCAGAACGAGCGAGGCCTTGTCGGCAAAAATATTCCTTTTCATGGTCATCCGCCCTGAATGTTCACGCAACTACGAATGTTCACTAATGTGTGAACATAATAAAGGATGTGAACGATGCTGTCAAGTAGTTTATTCTACGAATATAAGCACCAGCACGATGGAGTTCGGCACGAGGCCCGGACGGGTGCCCTGGGCGATGCCGATGCCCACCCGCTTGGCCCGCGCTCCGGTCTTCTGATCGACGGCCGTTCGCTCCACCCCCTCCTTGAGCGAGCCGACGACGCTGAACACCGCGGCCGCCGTCCCGACCTTGAGGTCCCCTCGCTCGAGACGGCGCTGGAGGCGGCCCATCACGTCGCCTTGGCTCAGATCGGGCTTTTCAAGGAACTCGCGAGCGGACTCCTCAGCCAGTCCGGAGAGGCCGGGGTCCTCTTCGAGGGCCGGCCCGCCGCTCAGTTCGCGGATCGCGATGAGCTCGGCCAGGAAGAGGACCTTCGCGCCGGGGCCCAGCTGGGGGATGCGGCGGATGAAAAGCTCGGTGACCAGGTAATCGGTGAAGTCCCTTCTCCTCTCGGACGAAACGCCGATGCCGACATGGGTCACGTCCGGATGAAGGATGGCTCCGCGATGGCCCGGGCTGTCCATGAGGCCCCGGTGGATTTCGTCCGGGCTGTAGCCGCGGCCGACGTTTTCCGCGGCTATGTCGGTCACGATCCCCGCGGCGAGAAGCCGTTGCTCGGAGCTCCCCGACGTGGGCGAAACATGTCCGACGAAGCTGTTCTTCCGCATGTCTTCGCTGTGCCGCAGGGCCACGGCGCTGAGCTCGGGATCGAACGTCAGGGCGGCCAGGCCGGCCCGGGCCCGTTCCTCGTTGATAAGCTCGAAGAGCCGTGATTGGGCTTCGCTCGGCCTCGGGGCCCGGCGCGGTTCCGGCGCGGCTTCGACGGTCCCTTCCACGGGCACTCCGACATAAACCGGAAAGTTGACGATGACGTTCGGGCCGCCCGGTCCGTGGGCCATGATCTCCAAGCGATGTCGGCCGGGCGCGGCGAGATCGACGGATGCGGTGAACGCCGGCCCCTTGCCGAGAGCCTCGATGCGTGTCTCGCCGCTGGGTAGAGTGTGGGCGAGGCTCGGCCGGGCGTAGCCGTCGAGCAGATTTCCCTCGAGCGACAGACGTCCCGGCGCGGTCAGGCTGCGCGGCGCGGGGGTCATCTTGATGTGCCTGCGGCTGAGAGCGATGACCACGATCACCCCTCCCGGCACCCGCTCGGCTACGCCGCCGATGTGGGTGTATTCGGAGAGGTCGAAAATGCTGGCGAGGCGTGCGGACACGACGTTGGCCAGCCGGGGCGCGTCAGGGGCGTATGTCATAAGCAAGTGCGGCTGAGGCTCGGGCAGGCCCAGGTGGTGGGTCAGGAAGTCGAGCGCGCTCTGTGGAGGCATGGAATGCTCGGTCCCGAACCGTTCATAGACCCACCGGGCAAGTCGGGCCAATCGGTTGTCCGGCTGCAGCGAGGTCCCGAGCGCTTTGTTGATCCGGACGAGAGACCGGCCGAGGACCGCGGACTCGCTGCCGAGGAATCCACCGCCCTTCGGTACGTCCGTGCTGTATTCCGAGGCGGCCGGGAGGGAGCTCAGGTCATAGCTTGTCGCCTGGGCCGGGCTCGGCCTGCTTTGGGTCGAAGCGCCGGGTACGAAGCCGATCAGGGCGGCCGCCGCGGCGATCAAACGGAGGAATTGGCGTGGGCCTGAAAAGATTCTCATTCCGGAACCCAACGGCTATTTCCTCTTTTTCGCCGGGGGGACCCAGTTCTCGATGAACTTCTTCGGCCCGCCTTCGCGCTCGTCGACGAGCGACTGGAAGATGGCCTTCATGTGCTCGTAGGGGAGGGTGCCGATGATCATCCGGTTGTTGATGATCACGGTCGGCGTCGAGCGGATGCCGTGGGAGTATTTCTCGGAGGTCTTTTCGTACTCGGCCCCGGTGTCGATGATTCTCTTGACGAGCTCGCGCAGAGCGGGGTCGCTCGTGGCCGCCTCGGTGCCGTATTTCTTGGCTAGGGCGGCGCGCCAGACCGGGTCCTTTTGCGAGTTGAAGTTGGCCCAGATCTCGTCGTGCATTTCCGCGAACCGCAACGGATTCCCGGCCGCGGTGTAGGTCATCTCGCAGGCGCCGGGGTGGAGATTCGCCTTTTCGGGGACGACCGAATTGCAGGCGCCGTCGAGCGGGAAGAACTGGATGGCGACGTTTATCTTCCCGGCGAACTCCGCCTTGAGTTTTTCCAGCTGCTGGCTCAGGTAGAGGCAGTCGGGGCAGAGAAAATCGGTGTACTCGATGACCTGGATGGCGGCGTCCTCGAACTTCTCGGTCGACTTGACCGACCAGAAGGGCGAGAGAAAGCTCGGCGAGGCGACCTTGGGCAGCTCGTAGAACTGCTTGACGATGTTGACGGCCGTGCCCGTCTGGGCCTCCTTCCGGGCGTCGTGGTACTCGATGAAGCCGTAGGCGCCGGCCGCGGCGATGAGCGCGAAGACGACGATGAGCTTGAAGGATGGCCGGACCCAGCGGCTGACGATGGTCTTCATCTCGTGACCGATGCCGTAGACCCAGAAGAGGACGAAGCTCATGATGGAGAAGAGATAAAAGCCCGAGCAGAGGAGACAGAGACTGCCGAGGACGAAGACGGAGTAGGCGAGGAGGCCGACGACGCCGAGGACGTTGAGGAGCGAGAGGAACTTGTTGGTCCGCTCGAAAGCCTCCGAGGGGAAGATCATGCCCAGGACGACCAAAGCGCCAAGGAACAGGCCGAAAAATCCGAGGGGCACGCCCATGATTTGAGAAATCGGGGAGAATGCGGAGCTGTCGCAGTTGAAGAAGGCGCTGATGTCGCAAAACGAGCCCTCGAAGATCGTCTTGGGGTAGTTGGCCCTGAAGAAGTGGTCGATGGTCATGAACGAGGCCGTGATCATGCCCGCCCCGGCGACGACGCTGAGAAAGCGCGGGAGCCGCCGCCTGCTCAGGCTCAGTGTCCTTCGGTTGTACATTCCGGTCTCCTTTCCGCCCGCAATCCATCCGCGGCGGATGAATTACTACGGGGAGCAGTAAATACTTTGCATAATCCTTGCTGCTCCACGAGTACTAGCCGGGCTATATAGAAATCTGAAGACATCAATTTTCTGCCCGGCTTAGTATATGGGGTTCCCACCCCTGATGCAACCAGGCGGGACTCGCCGCGGCAGAAGGGGGACGCGTACCGCTTCGAGAGAAGCGGTCCTTATCCCCGGTCCTTATCCCGAGAAGCGACCGGCAGAAGTGCGGCGGAGCGGCTCGGAAGGGGACATGTACCTTCGGTACGTGTCCCCGGTCTTGCCCGGGCTTGTTCGGTACGTGTCCCCGGTCTGGGTGGCCCCCGTCACAAGCAAAACGGGTGGCGATGCAAGGCCCGGGGATAAAGAATCGGGACACGTACCGAAAGTACATGTCCCGCCTCTTTTGCTTTAAATGAAAAAGCGTTATAGTTGGCGTCCCAGGCCGGGGGAAAGGCCGGATGATCGACTTCGTCGACGAGGAGGGAGAGCGTGACACCCTACCGCCTTATTGGGTTCTTCAAGCGTTTCGGACTATCGGTTTTGGCCGTCGCTCTGACGGCGCTCGCCGCAGGGGCGGCCCGGAAAGTCCCGATCGCCTTCGACGACTACCATGGATATCCGGCCACGGCGAAGTACCTCAAGGACGTGGCCGCCGCCTACCCGCAGATCACGGCGCTCCTGGAGATCGGCCAGAGCGCAATGGGCCGGCCGATCTACGTCCTCGTCGTCTCGAACATGAAGACGGGGACGACCGTCGACGCCCAGGTCCCGCTCCGGAACCCGCGCTCCGAGGGCGTCAAGAACGTAACCCCGATGAAACCGTACATGGGAAAGCCCGGCCAATGGATCTGCGGCGCGACGCACGGCAACGAATATACCGGGAGCGAGGTCTGCCTCTACACGATCGACAAGCTGGTCACGGGCTACGGCGTCGATAAAGAGACGACGGCCCTCGTCGATACCAAGACCTTCTACATCTGTCCCATCGTCAACCCCGACGGCGTCTTCAACAGCCTCGAAAAGGGCATTTCCCAGCGTCAGAACAGCATGCTCAGGGACGACGACGGCGACGGCCGGATAAACGAGGACGGACCCGACGACCTCAACGGGGACGGGCTCATCACCCAGTTCCGCTCCAAAGACCCGAAGGGAGCCTTCGTCGTCGACGACGCGGACCCGCGGCTCATGGTCCGGGTCCGTCCGAACGATAAGACGGAGAAGGAGCGCTGGTCGGTCGTCGTCGAGGACAAGGACAACGACGGCGACAAGCGGCGGGGCGAGGACTCCGAGGCGGGCATCGACCTCAACCGGAATTTCCCCGAGGGCTGGTGGAACGACCAGGGGTTCGCCGGCGGGTCGGGCGACTATCCGACTTCGGCCCCCGAGTCGCGGGCCTTGGCCGAGTTCTTCGTCACGCATCCGAATATCTTCATGGCCCAGTTCTACCATACCTCGGGCGGTTTCACCTTCCGGCCGCTCGGCACGGCCCCGCACACCCGGCTCCATCCCCAGGACGTGGCTGTGCTCGACTTCATCATGGGCAAGAAGTACCTGGAAACGATCGGCGAGGACGTGCCCGAGGCCTGGAAAAACCCCGCCGCCATCCCGGCGCTCCGGGAGGAGCTGCGCAAGACCTCGAAGAATAAGTACGCGATCGAGCGGGGCTACGAGCTGCCGCGCGGCTGGACGGTGAGCTACGACGAGGTGAACGACAGGCGCTACGGCTTCGGCATGACCACCGACTGGGACTTCCTCGAGCTCGGGGTCTGGTCCATCACGACCGAGCTCTGGAACCCGGCCAAGGACATCCCCGGCCTGCCGCGGGTCGCCGGCGCCGAAGGGGTCGAGGGGGACGACGAAAGACCCGAGGCGCGTCTGGCGCTCGAACGAGCCCTCCTCAAGTTCCAGGACGAAAAATACGGCGGCAAGCTCTTCCTCAACTGGAAGGCGTTCAAGCACCCCGAGCTCGGCGACGGGGAGATCGGCGGCTGGATCCCGAGATATTCATCCAACGCCTGGCCGGGCGAGCCGCTCGCCGGCGTCTGCGACAAGCACTTCAGGTTCGAGACATTCCGGGCCGGACTCCTGCCGGATGTCGTCATCACTGAGGCCAAGGCCCGGCTCCTCTACAAGTCCGAGAGCGCCCGCGAGGCGACGGCCGTGGCCGCGGGCGGCGAAGTCAGGATCAAGAAGGGCGGCGCCAAGGGCAAATACCGGATCGTCGAAGTCACGGCGGTCGTCGAGAACAAGGGTCCCTTGGCGACGCACACGGCCCGCGGCTCGACTCTCCGCGGCAACCGCGAGGACGTCGTCTGGCTCGTCGGCGACCGGGGCAAGGTGACGTTCCTCCAGGGCACGCCCTACCAGCGACTCGGCGTCCTCGACGGGGCGATGAAGATCCCGGGCTCCGGCGGCGGAGAGGGCGGCGGCATGCGGGCCGGCGGACCGGGGGCCCCGGCCGAAGAGTCCATGACGCCACCGCCCCAGTTCCGGCGCCGCGGCGGGCTTCCGGGCCCGACCCAGGTCAGGCAGGGAGGAGCCAGGCGCGAGGTCCGCTGGCTCGTCGCCGTCGAAGGCGATTCGCCCCTGAAGATCGTGGTTTCGTCCCAGAAGGGCGGGACCCGGGTCCAGGACGTCAAGGTCCAGTAGGAGGCGCGCCATGAAGACGAAATTGGCCATCATTTTGACGGTTCTCCTGGCCGGATCCCTCGTCGCCCAGTCCAAGCTCCAGACGAACCCCGGCGGCTACCACGGCGAGCTCGATTACCCCATGAGCTGGAAGCGCTATTACAGCTACGACGAGTGGACAAAGATCATGCGCGAGCTCCAGAAAAAATATCCCCAACTGGCGGACATCCAGCCGATCGGGAAGAGTCGGATGGGCCGGGACCAGCTCCTGCTGACGATCACGGCGAAGGCGACCGGCAAGCCCGAGGACAAGCGGGCGATGTGGGTCGACGGGGCCATCCACGGCAACGAGGTCAACGGCATCACCTGTTCGCTGTACCTGGCGTGGTACCTCCTGACGCGCTACGACTACGACCCGTTCGTCCACGGGCTCGTCGACACGACGACGTTCTACGTCCTGCCCGGGCTCAACGTCGACGCCAACGATTCCTACGTCAGCTCCCCCAACACCGAGAACAACCCGCGCGAGCCCTACCGCCCGGCCGACGACGACGGCGACGGGCTTTTCGACGAAGACCGGACCGAGGACGTCGACGGGGACGGCGAGCTTTCCACGATGTATATCGAGGATCCGGCCGGCGAGTTCAAGCTCTCGCCCGACAAGCGGCGGTTCGTCCGCGTGGCCGACCCGCGCGAGGAGGTCCGGCGCTTCCGGCGCGTCGGCGACGAGGGCTTCGACAACGACGGCGACGGCTTCATCAACGAGGACGACATCGGCGGGCCCGATCCCAACCGGAATTTCCCTTACGGCTGGAGCGTCGACCAGGGCTATCCCTATCCGATGAGCGAAGCCGAGACGCGCAACGTTTTCGAGTTCCAGCTCCGGCATCCGAACATCTTCGCTTCCTTCCATTATCACAACACCGGGCGGCTGATCATGTTCCAGGCGCCGCCGGCGGTCAGGCCCCCGGCCGGGCAAACGCCCGCGTCCGCCCAGCAGGCGCCGCGCCTGCAGCAGTCGGTCCAGCAGAGGCTCGAGGAGCTGAAAAAGACCGACAAATATGCCTACCTCGCCGATAGACAGGTCGCGCCCGAGTACCAGCACGACCTGGACGTCCAGAGCGAGATCGTCAGCACGGGCGCCCGCATCCTCAAGGACTACACGCCGACGATC